>Ga0180431_10005841_pt1 | contig 14839 bp, 12 predicted proteins | sample SS_ome_11_FD_132459 | JGI IMG/M metagenome (GOLD analysis project Ga0180431, IMG submission 132459) | Hypersaline lake sediment archaeal communities from the Salton Sea, California, USA - SS_1_MS_1 metaG | ecosystem: Environmental > Aquatic > Non-marine Saline and Alkaline > Hypersaline >... | reverse complement strand
GAACCGCGTGATTCTACTGGAAGAACCATTGGCCGCCTTTTACAGCTGGCTCATGACCCATGAACATGAGTGGCACTCATTTGTAAAACCCAACGATCTGATCCTGATTTGCGATGTGGGTGGCGGGACCACGGACTTTACCTTGATTTTTTTACGGGAGGTAGACGGCAGCCCGCGTTTTGAACGCATTGCCGTGGGAGATCATCTGATTCTGGGCGGGGACAACATCGATCTGGCACTGGCACGGCGCATTGAATCACAATTTTCCAAAACCAAGCATTCCTTGAGCGGCGACCGATGGAAAACCCTGTGCCACCAATGCCGCCAGGCCAAAGAGACCCTTCTCGACGGAAGATTGGACTCGCAAAAAATTACTCTCATGGGGGAAGGCGGTCAACTGATTGCCGGAACCCTGGCGGCTAATCTAGAGTACCGGGAAGTGGCCGAAATCATTTTGAACGGATTTTTTCCCCTTGTGGATCCCGTCGAGGAAAAACCGCGGGCCATTCGCAAAGGCATCACCGAATTCGGACTCCCTTATGAGCAGGAACCGGCGATCACGCGCCACCTGTGCTGGTTTTTGGAGCAGCACACGGCGGACGTGACCGCATTTTTACAAAAGGATCGGCCCGAACCCGATATTATTCTCTTTAACGGCGGATCGTTAAAGCCGTCCGTGATTCAGGACCGGATTCGCGGCGCCATCCGGCAGTGGTTCGGACAACCGGATGATACCCTTCCCCGGGTATTGGAAAATCCGGATCCCGATCTGGCCGTGGCAATGGGTGCGGCCTATTACGGACGGGTCAAGATCGGCCAAGGGGTTCGCGTGGGCAGCGGCAGCCCGCGGGCCTTTTATCTGGGGGTTGCCGGCCAAGAAGAGGCTGATGACCGTAACGAAAAGGACCGGAAACAGGCCATATGCCTTGTGGAACGCGGTTTGGAAGAAGGAACCGACATTGAATTGCAAGACCGCCAATTTGAAGTGCTGACCAATCAGCCGGTCACATTTGACATCTACAGCTCCAGCTTTCGAAGCGGCGACCGGTGCGGTGATCTGGTGACCATAGACGACTCCCTCACCCCGTTGCCGCCCATTCAAACCGTGATTCAGTATGGGAAAAAAGGCATTCAAACCCGGATCCCCGTCCATATTGCGGCCGGCTATAGTGAGATGGGGTCTTTGGCCCTCTGGTGCCGGAGTCTGAAGAGCACCCACCGCTGGCATCTCCAGTTTCAACTACGCACGGTTTCGGTCCCTGCCCCGGTTGGGGATCAGGAAGTCTTTGAATCTTCCCTTGTCGACGATGTTCGGGAAATGGTCCGGAAGGCGTTTGCGGACGGGGCTTCCGACACGCAGCTTGCGTCCCTTGCCAAGAATATTTCCAAACGTGTTGAAAGACCTCGGGATCAATGGCCGCTGACCTTTATCCGAAGTATTGCCGACGAACTCATTCAACTTGAAAACGTTCGAGCCGGTTCACCCGTGTCCGAGGGCCGGTGGCTGAATTTTTTTGGATTTTGCATGCGTCCCGGATTCGCCGATGCCCTGGATCCGCACCGGATGAAAAAAATCTGGCAGATCTACATTCAGGGAATGCGCCATCCCAACCATCTGCAGGTTCAAAGCGAGTGGTGGATCATGTGGCGGCGGGTGGCCGGTGGCCTGAAGCCCGGCCGGCAGCGGCAGTTTTTCCAGGACTTGACCCCCCTGCTTTTTCCCGGCAAAGGCGCCCGAAAAAAGGTGCCGCCCCAGCAACGGCTGGAAATCTGGATGGCCGTTGCCAACATGGAACATCTGCTGGCAAAAGACAAGATCAAATGCGGTCGCATGCTGCTGTCGGAAATAAAACCCAAAAAAAGCCGGCCCCAGCATTTCTGGTCCCTGTCGCGCATGGGTGCCCGTGAACTCCTTTACGGACCCGTGGACCGTGTGATACCAGCCAAAGAAGTGGTTGCCTGGATCGAAACCCTGCTTTCAAAAAAATGGCGCGACCCCAGACCCATTGCCGCCGCCATTTCTCAGCTGGCCCGCAAAACCGGCGATCGTACCCGTGATTTGGATCCCGCTGATATGGAACGGGTTATGGCGTGGATGACCCGAGATCCCCAACGGGAACAACTGTTAAAACCGCACATTCGATATTTGAAAGAAGTGGTTCCCCTGGAAAAACAGGAGCAAACCAACATGTTCGGAGAATCTTTACCCGCCGGCATCGTGCTTCACACGGCCGGTAAATCAAAAGGACTTTCAAAAAATTGAAATATTGTAATAATTGCGGGTTAAAATTAGATTATCGCATTCCTGAGGGCGATGACCGGCCGCGATTTATATGCGATGCCTGTCAGACCATCCATTATGAAAATCCCAAGATGGTGGTGGGCTGTATCCCCGTATGGAGGGACCGCATCCTGTTATGCCGGCGGTCCATCGAGCCGCAGTATGGTAAGTGGACCATTCCCGCGGGATTTTATGAACAGGGCGAGACCCTTGAAGCGGGTGCCAAACGGGAGCTTTACGAGGAGGCCTGCGCAACCGTTGAATTTCTCGAACCCTATGGTCTCTACAATCTTTCCTTTATCAGTCAAGTCTATCTGATATTTATAGGACCGCTCGCGGGTAAGAACTTTCGAGCCGGACATGAAAGTTTGGAGACCCGGCTGTTTAAAGAACGGGAAATTCCCTGGGATGATTTGGCCTTTTCCGTGGTTCGGGAAGTGCTTCGTCGATATTTCGAGGATTGTTTAACGGGCGTCTTTTCCTTTCACATGGGGGATATCCTGCCGGAGATGAGCTTTTGATCACCATCGGTTTTTCACCCCACCGTGCCGAAGCCCTGCCATTTATGGTTCGATCCATGTCCCGGCACCAAGTCATTGTTCTGGAAAATCCCCCGGATTTAAATTTTACCCCTATGCTCAACGGCGAAATGTCCATTGAGAATTACCTGATGGAATCGGATTCGGGTTTTCCCGAATTTGAACGCCTGATGTGCCGGTCACTACAAAAACTCCACGAACAGGGCAAAGAGATCCTGCAGATAGAACCCTATTTGGAGCGACTGCTCGAGATCCACGAACACTTTGCCGCCGGCAAAACCCCCGAAGACATACAAAAATTGCCGGAATTAAACCCGGTATACCGGGCAGAAAAAAAAGCCACCGGCGCATTGATCACCTATTACCGTCACAGTATCCAAACTGATTTCAGCAACCTAATTGCATCCGTGAAAGCATTTGCCAAAGCCGACGCCCAGCGTTCCAACTTGAGATCCATGCTCCGGGCACGGGCTATTTCATCCCTGGATACGACCCGGGAGATATTTGTCGAGTCCGGTTATATTCATTATCCCCTTTATCGCTATCTTCGCCAAAAACTTAACGGGCACGCCAAAATTCGGGTGGTTTATCTTTTACATGACGTATTTCGAAAACTCGGATGCAAGCGGCGCAATATGGGCCCCGGAGACATTCTTACCTTGTATTACGCATTGAATTCAACAATTAAAAAAGATCTGGCGGATTTGCTGGCGGCACGGAGTCTGATTTATATTAAATTGATAAAAACACAAGAAATAATTCCCCACGGATCCGAGGCACCCCACAGCCAAGACGAGGCTGCGGCCAATGGCCTCGTGGATCGTCTGGGGTTTGAAGACTGCAAGGTTATTTATCCGCGGATTCGGTTCAAGCATCGAGATCGGGCTTTGGAAGCCGTGACGGCTTTTGTGAAGCACAAAGTTAAAACAGATTAATTCCGAGAACATTCCCAAGTTCAGAGTCCGGAACACTATTGGCTGGATTTCCTGGTGAAAATATTTTATGAAGACCCATGAAAGTCACTTTTGCCCTGCTCATCATCATCTTTCTGGCATTCAGCGGCTATCACCTCACCTTTCGACATTTCCGGTTGCCGCTGTTTGCCCGGATATTTTATCTTACCGGCACCGAGTTTCTTGTTTTGGGGCTCTTGCTCGGGCCCCAATTTCTGAACCTCGTGGATGCAGAAACGCAAAAAGAGCTGGGGCCCCTGACCGCGCTTTTGCTCGGCTGGATCGGACTGCTTTTCGGGTTTCAATTTGAAATTAAAATGCTCCGGCGGTTCCCCCTGGAATTTTTTTTCGGTGCCGTTCTTGAGGGGCTGGTCACCCTCATCCTGGTTTTTACCGGCGTGTATCTGACCCTTGTGATCTGCTGTGATATCCCCCGTTCTTTTATGATGGTGGTTGCCCTTACCCTTGCAGCGGCCGGCGGTTGCACCGCCCAGACCGGGCTTGCATTATTATCCCCAGATCGTATCGTCGAACGTCAAAACACGGTAAAACTCTTGAGATTCATTTCGAGCGTTGACGGCTTGATCCCCCTCCTTATTTTCGGACTGTGCTTTTTTTATCATCCGTCAATAAGCCCGGAGGGATCATGGCTGGGAGGTCTCGGGTCGGGGATTCTGACCAGTCTGGGCGCCAGTTTCGCCCTGCTTCTGCTGTTTACCCTTTTCATCAGCCATCGTCGTTTTCAAAAGGAACTGATCCTTGTGGTTATCGGCATGACAATGCTTACCAGTGGTTTGGCCTCCTCGCTGAAATTTTCCCCGCTCCTTACGAATTTTTTCGTGGGATTCTGGCTCGTGAATCTGTCCAGGGATAAAGAAAGAATTTATCAAATTCTGATGACGGTTGAAAAACCCACATATTTGCTGTTGATGGTTTTCCTGGGCGTACACTTAAGATTCGATTCCATGGGCTTGGTTTTACTCTCACTGATGTACTGTCTGTATAGAGCCCTGGGAAAATTTCTTGCGGGATTTTTGGTGACGCGCTTAAACCCCGAGTTACGAAAATATCCGGGTCAGTTGGGCTTCGGACTTCTTGCGCAAGGCGGACTTTCACTGGCAATATTTCTGGATTTTCAACAAACATTTCCTTCCCAACTTTCAACGTTTGTTATCAGCTTTGCCATCCTTGCGGTAATTTATAACGAATTTCTGAGTTTTTATTTTCTCGAACGTCTGTTTAAGAAAGGGGTATAATGGGCCGGTACAAGCAATATATTCCGGACCTGAAGATTTATGGCATCATGCTGTTTATTTTGGTCGGGTTTGCCTTCTGGATTAAGATCATGGACATGGGTTCCGACTGGCAGAAAGCCGGCCTTACCACCTTTTCCTTGGGTTTTATATTGCTGGCCGCATATGTGGCGGCACAAATTCTCAAGATCTCGGGATTGCCTCTGATCAGCGGATATATCTTTGTAGGAATCCTTGCCGGCCCTTATGTGACCGGGTTTCTCAGCCACGACATGGTTGCCCGATGCCGGCTTGTGGATGACCTGGCCTTAAGCTTCATCGCCTTGACCGCAGGCGGGACTCTTCAATTGCAATTTCTCAGAAAACGCGGCAAGGCCATTGCCGTAAATATTTTTCTGCTCACCCTCATGGTATTTGTCGTTGTCTTTTTTTCTTTCTTTTTCTTGGTCCCTCGTTTGAACCTGATGCCTAATCTTACCGACGCTCAGATCATGGTACTGGCCTGTCTTTTGGGCGTCATCGCAGTGGCCCGATCGCCGTCATCGGCCATCGCCATTATCAATGAATGTCGGGCTTCCGGAATGTTTACAACAACCGTTCTTGGCGTAACCGTGGCCATGGACGTTCTGATTATCGTCTTCTTTACCTTGGCCATGACGGTGTCGGAAATCATCATGGGCGCCGGCACGGCCATAGATTTCTGGATGATCACCGGGTTAACCCTGGCGGTAGCGGGGTCATTGGCCCTGGGACTCGTGCTTGGAAAAGGTATTTCCCTGTATATCGGTAAGGTGGGGCATGACCTTTCTCTTTTCCTTTTATTTTTTGCCTTTTCCGTTTTTAAAGCTTCCCTTTGGTTCAACGACTTCATGCAGACCCATTTTGCCGTTTCGCTGCATTTGGAACCGTTGTTGATTTGCATCAGTGCCGGATTTACGGTCCAAAATTTCAGCCAATACGGCTACATTTTCATGGAAGCCATGGAGCGTTTTGCGTTGCCCATTTTTGTGCTTTTTTTTTCAATTGCAGGGGCGTCTCTAAATCTTGATGCCCTGCTGATGACCTGGCCGCTGGCCGCATTTCTGTTTATCATTCGGACGGTGGGTATTTTCGGGTCCACATGGGTTGCTGGTATTTTTAACCGTGACCCTTCTCGACACAGACGGATTGCCTGGATGGCATACATTACTCAGGCGGGAGTGGCCATTGGCTTGGCCCAACTGGCACAACGCCGGTTTCCTGAACTCGGGGTTTATTTGACTACCCTGGTCCTGGCGTTGATCACAATCAATCAGGTAGTGGGGCCCATAACATTTAAAATAGCCCTGAAAACGGCAGGCGAGGTGGAACAGGGTTAAGGCCATTACCCGGAATCTTTTCTGACTTTTTCCTTTAACGGCTTGCCGAGTTTTTTCTCCATATGGTTTCGATGCTCGATCCGGTCAATCTCCAGGCCCAGTCGACCAAAGGCTTTAATGGGGGCAATGAAATATACCCCCTGGTGAGGCTTTCCGGTTTGGGAACAAATCATTTCAAGATAGGCCACCGCCTTTTCAAGAGTCTCCTGGTTTTCAATGGCCGTAAAAAGAGTTTTATTGTGGATCGTTCCACCGCTGGTCAGAGACCGAAACCCCGCGAAAATAGGAATGTGATGGCTTATCAACTGAAGCAGGTCGGTGGTTTCCGCCACGGTTGCACCGGTGATACCGATATCCAGCCAGCCGGTAATAAGCTGATCAAGCAGCTCTTCGTTGTTGATGACCACAATCAAAAGGTTCACCGGACACCCCTTGAGTTTTTAAAACCATTAATGAAAGGCGATTTCCTCTTCAATGCGTTTGATCCCCTGCCAAAGATCGTTTGCATTGTGGGTCTGTCTGACAAAATCCAGAAATTCAGCCCTCTTGCAAAGCCGGGAAATCCCGGCAAGTATTTGAAGATGTAAGTGAGTCTGGTTCTCGGGCACGATGAGGGCCAGAATGATATCCACGGGCAATTTGTCCAAGGCTTCAAAATCAATGGAATCGGCAAGGCGAATCAAAAGCACTGAAGGATCACGGGCTTCCCTGCTGACGGCGTGCGGAATAGCGATGCCGTTCCCGATACCCGTGGACATGGTGTTCTCCCGCTCTATTAAGCTGTCATAAAGCAATCGGGCATGGGCCACCAGGCCGTCCCGGGTAAACGTATCCGCCACAAAGTGAATCACTTCATCTTTGTCCTTTAGAGGAACATTTAAGAAAATATGTTCGGCACTGAGACGTTTATAGATTTTCATGGGACTAAGCGGCTTTGAATTCGTTTTTTGACTCTGTACGAGACTATCCTTTTTAATGAGCCCTATGTATCAAATTCAAGTCGGGTTACCGAAATAATCAGCGGCAGGTCCAGCAACTTTCCAACCACACTATCGGAAATGCGGACATTGGTTTTAAGGAAAATGATGTTCATTTTTCCGGTCTCTTCCTGGCCCAAATGCATCTGGTCGATGATAATTTTTTTACTGCCGAGAAGAGTTGAAAAACTTCCAATAGCCCCCGGCTTGTTCAGCGTATATATCAGCGCCAAATGACCTTCGGGGATCAGCTCAAGACGAAAATTATTAATGGTTACGATCCGAATTTTATTCCTTCCGAATAGGGTTCCGGATACCATATTTGTAACCTTGGGCGTGGTCACACGGACGGTAATCAGGTTGATATATTCTTCGGACGAATCACTGATGATCTCTTTGACGGTTATCCCTCTTTCCTTTGCGAGGACCTGGGCATTGACGAAATTGACATCATCCTTAACCACAGGGGCCAGCAAACCTCTCAACACGGCTATGGACACCGGTGACAGGTCAAGTCCCTTAAAATCTCCGGCATATTCAATAGAAACTTCTTGAATGGGCCCTCGAATCAACTGGGTCTGGAGACTGCCGATATGATTGGCAAGGGTCAATAGGGGTTTCAGTTTTTTCAGCAGATCACCGGTCACCGACGGAACATTAACGGCGTTCAGGATGGTGTCATACTTGAGATAATCAATAATCTGTGCGGCCACATCAACAGCTACTTTGGTCTGGGCCTCCCGGGTGGAAGCACCGAGATGAGGCGTACAAATCAGACGTTCATGCTCAATTAACGGGCATATGCCGGGAGGTTCACTTTCAAAGACATCCAATGCAGCACCGGCAACTTTCCCGGACTGCAAGGCGGCATAAAGTTCATCCTCGTCAACAATCCCTCCCCTGGCGCAGTTTACGATCATGACCCCGTCTTTCATCTGCTCGAAGGCCTCCTTGTTCAGCAAACCGGTTGTTTCCTTAAACTTGGGGACATGCACCGTGATGTAATCGGATCTGCGGTATAGATCTTCAAGTGAAACACTTTCAAATCCGGCTTTTTCAATCTGATCGGGCGTTACATAAGGATCGTGAACAATGACCTTCATTTTCAGACCCCGAGCGCGATCGGCAACGATAGAGCCGATTTTTCCATATCCGATAACTCCGAGGGTTTTATTGAATATTTCTCTCCCCTGAAGTTTTTTCTTATCCCAGCGTCCGGCCTTCAATGATGCGGTTCCTTCGGGCACATTGCGCGAAAGTGCCAGGAGCATGCCGATGGAATGCTCGGCGGTTGTAATGACATTGCCGCCGGGTGTATTCATGACAATGATTCCGCGCTTGGTTGCTGCCGGAATGTCCACATTATCCAAACCGATTCCCGCACGACCCACAACTTTAAGTCGCGTTGCGGCGCCTAAAAGATCCTCTGTAACCTTCGTTGCACTCCGGATAATAAGGGCGTCATATTCTCCGATAACGCTTTTAAGCTCATCCGGGGTCAGTTCGGTTTTGACATCAACGTCAATCCCGTCTTCTTCCTGCAACATCCGGATGCCGGCTTGTCCCAGGTTATCGCTGACCAACACTTTCATGAAATTTCTCCTCAGTCAGGCTTTTTTTCTTATAAAGCCTACCCCTTATTTAAATAAAATCCAGTTAATCTTTTATACTGTAATTTGCCAGTCCGGGTAAAGCTCATCCCATTCCTCATAAATCCGGCCGGGGTCACGGCGAAGATCCAGACGATTTGATTTCTCAAAAGCCGCCCGGGCGATCTTAAATTCAGCCTCGGTAATGTTGCCTTGCTCAAACAGGATCTCCGCAGCCTCAAACGTTTCATTTGCCTCCCTCGGAATTACCCGGACCAGACCCTGGTCAAATGCCTGCAAGAGTGCCTTCCTGAGTTTTTCCGACACATGACCTCTCTTCTGTCCGGACTTGACCGTCGCATTTTTGCTAAGGTAGCACACCCGGGAGCCGTCGGATATCAGTTGTTGATTATCTTCATCCCAGCTCATATTCGACGGAACAATGAGGATGCCCCGCTTTGCAAGGCTCTTGAAATTGATAAAAACCGGTTCGTACTTGGTATAAGAATCCGGGTACCCCCTCTGAGCTTGAGCCCCGCCCGGACCGGTAACCAGGGCGAAACAGATAGAAATTTGATCCTGACGCACATCCGGAAAAACCGCATCAAGCCGGCCATCGAGTGCGGCAACAATCAGTTCTCCCATATTCTTAAGCCGCCGGGCAACAACCTGCATTTCGGGTTCACCGGCCCGAATATTCATTTCGTAAACAAGGATATCCACGGGTTCCCCGGTAACCGGATCCATAGATACGCGGCAGCCCGGATAAAGAATACACGGCCGGAGAATACCCCCCTTTTTCATCTGCTTCACAAAAGGACGGATCACTTTATCGCCCACCAATTTAATAAGATCGGGTGTCTCGGCGGGGTGCATACCGATTGCAGCCATACCCCCGGTAACCGGGTTGGTCTGGCTGGGGGGCCCTTCAAAGCGAAGCGGATAATCCATGGCCGTTGGAAGAATGCAATAATTGCCCTTTCCGTCAATGAGGGCAGTAAAGCTGATCTCGATTTCGGATTTCCAGGCTTCAATCAAAAGCGGCCATTTATTGTCTCCGTGAAGGTTTTTGTAGTTTTCGCTATAATTTTTCAGCAGTATATTCCAGACATCGAGAATGTCTTCAACCCGGAAAACCGGTCGGGAACCTTTGCCGCCCGCACTGTAAGGATACTTGAAAACCGCACCGCCATGGTTGCGCATGAACGGAGTAACAATGCTCTTAATTTGCTGCAGGTCTTTTGCATCCGCCACCTTGAAAGGGGCGACCGGCACGCCGGCTCTTCTCATCCAGATCTTTGCCTTAACCTTATCCCCTTCAATGAACGCCGCTTCCTTTGTCAAACCGATGACCCGATCCCCATAACCCGAATCAATGAGTTCATTTACGATGCCTTCATAAATCAGATCTTCAGGCATAATCACAACACAGTCTATTTCTCCGTTCTCAAATGCCGTTATGATGGCGGATTTATAATCATCAACTGAGTTGCCTGCAACGGGAAAAATTTTCACGGCCCAATCTTTTTTTCCCCTGACAGCGTCCAGTACCGGGCCCATACCCGTCATGCCCTTAATTATAGCGCCGATAAACTTCTCTTTTTCAACGGTTGATATCGTATAGGCGCACATACATGTCCTGCCGTCCGGTCCCACAAAGCCGATCGTCTTTTTCGCCATAGCATTCCTTCCTTAAACTAAGTCTAATTATAAGCTATCTCAAAATAGTCTTTTGGCCCAACCTCGGCGTTGGGTCCTCGTTTTAAATCCTCGACATACTTGAGTATGCCTGTCGGAGATCCCGTGATGTTTTCGGGGCGGGTTAAAACTCGGTCCCGCCTGCCCCGTAGGTAGGAACTATCGTACTGGGGTTAAATGTTTACCCCGGTGAATGCGCAGCCGATTCAACCGGGGCAGCGCATATTTCTCTGGGGTCAATCTGCGGAATTAAAAAACTCCCCCACCCCTGAACTAACCCGAATTAATTCTATTCCTCAATTTACCAGAACAATGAAATGTAACGACCTTCCTAGGTGCCAGCATCAGATCTTCGCCCGTAGCTGGATTTCTGCCCCTTCGTTCCTTCTTTTGCTTTACACAAAATTTTCCAAACCCGGAGATCAAAACATCCTCACTGGATTCCAGTTTGCTTTTGATGATCTCTAAAAGAATTTCAACAATTTCCGAGGATCTGTTCCGGGTGAAACCGATCTGATTGTGGATTGATTCTACAATCCGAGCTTTTGTAAGTGCCATTGCGAGTCGCTCCTTTCTTTCCTATAAAATCCAAGATAGTACTGCAGTTCCAAAGATTATTGAAAGAATTCCAAATAGTCTGTATAATTAATCTGATGCTTAATTAAGATATCCATCAATGAGTTCATCGTACCGGTTTTTTGGAATTAAAAATATAACCCCTGCTTTAATGATAGCCAGAAGTCCGATGATTCTTATAAACCTATATTCCCTGTTCCGGTGGTTTTTGTCAAGATTTGATTTTACACACTGTGCTGTTTTTCTTGAATATTCTTGACAAATAAATTTATGGGGGTAAGCTGAGTAAAGATTTTCGAATTTTTCCTGAAATCGACAGGAAAAAAAGGGGGTTGAATATTACCGTAGAAGTTTGGTGAAAGAAGACTTTGACTGCAGATAACTACTTATAAATCCATAAAAAAACATTGAAAAATACCTGTCCATCTTCAAATGTCCCGGTTCAGGAACCCCGGCCTGCTGTCTGGGATTTCAGGCCCATGTTTTACCCCCGGACCGTGGCGGTCATCGGAGTGTCCCTGGATCGTCACCGCCATCCGGCCAACGTTATTTTTAACAAAATCCATCTGCGCTACCCGGTGGATGTCTTTCCGGTCAATCCTCGCGGCGGGGAACTGTTCGGCCAGAAAGTGTATACCGGTATCCGGGAAATTCCCGGTGCCGTCGATCTGGCGATTATCGTTGTTCGGGCGCAATATACCCTAGATACCCTCAGGGCTTGTATTGACGCAGGGGCGGCCGGAGCAACGATCATTTCCGGAGGGTTCGCCGAGGTCGGACGTCTGGATTTACAGCAGCAACTGGCCGAACTGGCCCGGAAGCACGGTTTTCCCTTTATCGGGCCCAATTGCCTGGGCTTTTACGTTCCCGGTTGTATGGACACCTTTTTTATCCCCAGTGAACGGATGATCCGGCCCGAGGTCGGCAAGGTGGCCTTGATCAGTCAAAGCGGCGGAGTTCTGGTCGATCTGATGACCAAATTCGCCGAACAGGGGGTCGGCTTTTCCCTGGGGGTCAGCATCGGCAACAAGGCGCTTATCCGGGAGTTGGACCTCCTCAGGTATCTGGCCAAGGATCCGGACACCGGGGTCATCGCGTTTTACATCGAGGGGTTTGCCCGCGGCGAGGGGCGTGAATTTGTAAGGGCCGCCCGCCGGTGCGCCAAACCGGTGATCGTTTTGAAAGCCGGCAAAACCCGAGAAGGTATCCGGGCCGTCTCCAGCCACACCGCCTCCATGGCCGGCGACTACAAGGTCTTCTCAGCCGTGATGGCCCAGCACGGCATTGTGGAAGCCGATAACGAGCTCGAACTGATTTCTTTTTGCGAAGTCTTGAGTTGTTATCAAGAGTCTATAAACGGCCGGGTGGGCATTATCAGCAGCAGCGGCGGGCATGGATCCCTGGCCGTGGACATCTGCAGCCGGCACGGCTTGTCCATTCCCGCCATCGATTCACGAAAACAGGCCGAGATTCGCGCTGACCTGATTCCCAGCGTTCAGCCCATTGCATCTCTGGGCAATCCCATCGATCTCACCGGCAGCGCCACCGACAGTGACTTTCTGGCCGTCGCCCAACACCTGGCCCGGTCTCCGGATCTCGACTGTATTATTCTGCTTTTGCTTCCGTACTCGCCGGAGATCACCTCTGATATTGGCGCCCGCCTGAGCCAGGTCTGCAAGCAAAACAACAAACCCCTGGTGGCCTATGTTCCCCATGTGGATCGATACCGGATGCTCATCGAAGGGTTCGAATTCAACGGGGTTCCGGTGTCTCCGTCCATCAAAGGGGCGGTGTTGATGGTCGAAGCCCTGCGAAGGAGCCGGCCATGCTGAACACCCAAATCAAAACCGTCCTGGATGCATCCCGAACGCGGGGATGGGTCAGCGAACCCGATGCCAAAGGTCTGCTGGCTGCATCCGGATTGACCGTGCCGCGTTTTACCCTTGTCACCGACCCCGGCAGGATTCAATCCGCCGCCCAAAGCATCGGGTTTCCCCTGGCGGCCAAAGTGGTTTCATCCCAAATTCTCCATAAGTCGGATTACGGCGGCGTGAAAACGGGCATCTCTACCATGGAGGAACTGACGGCCGTATTTGAATGGTTTGGCCGATTGGACGGCTTCGAGGCGATGCTGGTCGAGGAGATGGTCCCCGGCCTGGAAATGATCATCGGTGCTAAAATCGACGATCAATTCGGACCGGTGGTCATGCTGGGCATGGGTGGCACCGGCGTGGAAATATACCAGGATATCAGTTTTCGCATGGCGCCGGTGAACCCCGAGGATGTGGCATCCATGATCACGTGCCTCAAGGGCGGCCGCCTGCTTTCCGGATACCGGGGCGGCGTTGTCGTCAATCGCGACGAACTGACCCGAACCCTGATCTGTTTTTCTGAATTCGTCATGGCGGCTGCGGAAATGATCGAATCGATCGATCTGAACCCGGTCATGTGCTCTGCGGAACGATGCGTGGTGGCCGACGCCCGCATCATATTGCCGACTGAATAATTAGAAGTGGTTTCAAAACCTCCCCTCAGGCCCAAATTCCGTGTTGGGGCGAGGGATTCAATACTCGAAATATTATATATATTCCTGCGTTTGAATCCTTGGCCCCGCCTTGATTTTGAACCTGATTGAAGTTTTTGAAACCACTTATAGTGTTTATCTGAGCCATTTGCAGGTTAAATTTTTAGATTACCTTTGGATGTTATGTTTCAGTTGTCAAAAGTCAAGATCTGTATTTTTGATGTCAACGGGGTGTTGATCGATTCGAACCGGGTCAATGCCCATGCAATGGGGCAGGCCTTCAGCAACGATCCGCTGACGCAACAACAGATCGCAGCTTTTTATTTAACCCTGACCGGAATCGACCGGGGCGAGAAAATACGCAGGGTTCAGGATCAAATTATACAAAGGCCCTTCGGGGAAAAAGAGTTCGAGCTGCGCTGGGAAAAATTGAAAACACTGACCAAGCATTCCATGGGCACGGCCCCCTTGGTCACGGGCTGCACATCTATCCTGAAAGCGCTTGCCGGACTCAACATTACCCGGGTGGCATTATCCAACACGCCGCTGAATGAGTTACACCATATTCTGGCCGTACAAAAACTCGAACCCTTTCTGGACATCATCAGAGGGGGCGGAAATTGGCCCAAAACCGAATCGTTAAAACATCTGCTGGATGAATTTGAATTCAATCCGAAAACTTGTCTGTTTATCGGCGACGGCAAAGGGGATTTATGGGCCGCCCAAGCTGCCAGCATACCATTTGTGGCCATTGACCCGGATACCGGCGAGTTCGATGAAGCGCAGGGTTTTGACGGGCCTTATGAAAATCTTGCAGCATGGGGTCGGCAGGTTGGGTTGATATAGGATTGTGCAAGGAACACGGACAATAAGACCCGATTCAATTGGGCCATGATTGAAGAGTACCCTACATTCCCCCTTTTAGTGGAACAAATAACTTTCCCGGTATGGAAAAAAAACTGAACACATTATCTTAAAAGGACAATAAAAAAATGGAGAAAAAAATTGTTAAAGTAACTGCAGCAATAGTCGTTAATGACTGTATGCTGCTTATCGCCAAACGAAGACCAACTGCACGATTGCCAAATCTG
>Ga0180431_10005839_pt1 | contig 14841 bp, 10 predicted proteins | sample SS_ome_11_FD_132459 | JGI IMG/M metagenome (GOLD analysis project Ga0180431, IMG submission 132459) | Hypersaline lake sediment archaeal communities from the Salton Sea, California, USA - SS_1_MS_1 metaG | ecosystem: Environmental > Aquatic > Non-marine Saline and Alkaline > Hypersaline >... | reverse complement strand
GGGGCATGACCCGCGTAGTGGGACCGTTGGGATTTACCGATCAGGACCCTGAGGGATTCCTCGTGGATGGGTTCGAGCACGAGCCGTCATTGGCTACCTACTACAACTTCGAATTCGTCGTCCGTTTGCTAGAGGCCGAAGGGTACGGCAAAGAGATGGACTACGTGGTGTATTGTGTTCCGGTGCCGTCCACCACACCGGAGTTGTATGCAAGGCTGTCGGCCAGGATCATCGAACGTGGGAAATTCGAACTGATCGAGTTCGAGACACGCCGCGAGATCAAACCGTACATCAGGCCGATGTTGGATCTCATGAACGAATCATTCGTTGATCTGGCCGGTTTCTCGAGATTGGACGAAGGAGAGTTGGGAGATTTGGCGCGACGCTACCTTCCTGTGATCGATCCGAGGTTTGTGAAATGCGCGGTAGTAGAAGGGCAGCTCGCAGGTTTCATTGCTGGCATTCCGAACATGAACGACGGTTTTCGCAGAGCCAACGGTCGCTTGTTGCCGATCGGGTGGCTGCACATCCTGCGCGCCGGTAAACAGACACGCCGGCTCGACCTTTTGTTGGGGGCGATCGAGGCAAGCTTCCGTGGACGCGGCGCGGATGTGGTATTGGGCGATGCCATGATCAGGTCAGCTCGGGATGCTGGGTTTGTCGTCATCGACAGTCATCATGAACTGGAAGACAACTACCGCATGCGGCGTGAGATGGAGAAGATCGGGGGAGAGGAATACAAGCGATTTCGCGTTTTCCAGAAGACGCTCTGACTCTCGTAGTCGTTATTCAGTGAGGCTTCAACCCGGCTTCCTCACGACCACACACCACACCCTGTACTCAACCACCATCGGGTCTGGGTACTTGCGTCGCAGCAGCTCGGTCAATGCTTCATCAAAACGCTGCACTTCTGGAGGCGATAGGTTTCCCGAACCGACCCCGCTGCAGGTTCTCATTCTCCCTCGCCAGCGTGCGTGCGAGAACTCTTCGTCGTGGTGGTAGCAGAATTGCTCTATCATCTCGAAGCCGCCGCGGATGAGTTCGTCGATTCGCTCGGAAAAGATCCCCGACCAACCGGCCATAGTCCACGACGGGTTGAATTCCAGAACCAGTTCTTCAGTGTCTTTCGCCACCGGGCTGTGTTCAGCCAGGTATGTGTGGTAGATCACGGCCAGAACACCACCAGGCCTCAGCACTCGCATTGTCTCCGCCATCGCCGAGTCGCTGTCGAACCAGTGCCAACATTGGCCGGCTGTTGCGATATCGAACGACCCTGGTGCTAGGCCGGTATTCTCGGCACTGGCGATAACGAACTTGGCGCGATCCTCGAGCCCGCGCTCCTCGGCAACGCGATGAGCGGTGGCAATTTGCTGTTCCGATATATCCACACCGACTACTGCACTGCCACGTGTAGCAAGCTCCAGCGCAATCGTCCCGGGGCCTGTCGCCAGGTCGAGTGCGCTTGTTCCTTGGATTGGCGCGAGGGCATCCAACCGCTCATACAAAGATGCGGGGGGGCCCGGCCTATAGGTTGCGTAGTCGTCGCTGTGTCTTCCGAAGTCGTAAGTGGTCATCGCACGCTCATGTCGAGTCTCCTGCTGTACCAAGCTGAATCTCATGATAATCGAAAGGAGATGTGACTGACACGAAACCATTGGTGCAGGGGGCATCTCGGGATGCATAGCACTCACCAATAATCCGGGCGGTCAATTTGGTACTCCGATCCTGATTATTACCTGCCTCCCTCGGTATTGCGTCCCCTATTATGTTCAAAGCACCGAAACCCTTCTTCAAGCCCGAACCACTGCAAACAATGGCAGAACCAGTCGTACCCGATGTTGTGATCAACATCTGCGAGAACTGCATTCCGGAGGCTAGGCACCTCCCGCGCCAATGGACGCAAGATGGTGTCCATGTGCTTGTGCGCGAAGTTCCGTGCAGCGGCAAGACCAACAGCCAGTACTTGCTGCACACCCTAGAGGGGGTGACGCACGGCGTTTGCACGATCGCCTGTCGCCAGGGTGAGTGCCGGCTCGCGCAGGGCAACACCCGCGCAGAGGTGCGGATCCGTACCATGCACCGTTTGATGGAAGAGATCGGACTGGAGCCTGAACGCGCGGAATTCCTGCAATTCTCGCGCGAAGATGAGTTTGAAAACCTCGAACGCCTAGTGCGTGGGTCCGTGAAGCGGCTTCGCAGGTTGGGCCCCAGCGCACTTCAGACGGTGCAGCCTGGACAGGGGCATTGAGCGGCCCAACCCGGTTCCGGAACCCGACTCTCTGGCAACGAGTCTCCAAATCAGATTACCGATCCCTCAACCCCACTCGAGTTGGTGACGATGGCTAACGATACATCAGAGCTGCAAGCGCGTATCGACTCCGGGAAGCAGATAGTCATTGCGGAGTTGTCTCCGCCCAAGAGCGGTAACGGGACCCAGGTGCGTGAGCGGGCAAGGCGTTATGCGGGTAAGGTGCATGCGTTAGGCGTGAGCGACAACAGAGACGGTGCAGCAATGTCGGCGTTGGCGGCGGCGTCGCTCGTTCAGCAGGAGGGTGTTGAGGCGATCCTGCACGTGGTCACACGCGACCGCAACCGCATAGCCCTTATATCCGAGTGCCTGGGCGCTCAGGCGCTCGACATCAACAACATCCTTTGCACTACCGGTACGCACCAAACCCTCGGACCAGCAAGGTCAGCCAAGAACGTGTTCGATATCGACTCGATCCAGCTACTCCAGTCGTACACGCGACTGTCATCGGACGGCGCTTTGGTCGGTGAGGAGTGTTTCGAAGGCGCAGGCCCGTATTGCCTCGGCGCAGCAATCAGTCAACACGCCGACCCCATTGAGATGCAGGTAATTCGCCTCGCGAAAAAGATTGAAGCTGGGGCGCGGTTCGTGATAACCCAGCCGGTCTTTGACATCGAACGGTTCAGGACGTTTTGGGATGATGTGGTCAAGCACGGACTTCATGAGAAGGTAGCGGTTATTGCCGGGGTGCGGCCGCTTACAGACGCTGTCGCGGCGAAAGCGTACGCCGACTCCCGGCCGAATCCAAGGGTTCCGGAGCACATAGTCGAGCGCCTCGGTTCGAAGAAGGGTGCAACGGAACAGGAAGCTGAAGGCGTCGCCCTGGCAGTTGAGACTGTCGAAATGCTCTCGGGTACGGAGGGCCTCAGAGGGTTTGCCATAGAAGGTGGCGGTAACGACCGGGCAGCCATGTCGGTCATCTCGAAGTGCGGGCTCGGGGTCTCCTGAGAGTGCCGGCCAAGTACCACATCCACATCGAACCTGCCCCGCCCAGAGTGCGCCCGGTGGGGAAACTCGGCATCGTCGAGTGGAGAGAAGATTGCTCTAGCTGCCACAACTGCGTTAAACGCTCCTGCGTTTACGGATTCTACAGCGATGAGTCGGAACGACTCCGCAACGAGAATGGTTACCTCGACTACATCTACCAGTGCAAAGGCTGTCTCACCTGCATCCAGAACTGCACGAAGAACATTCTGACCAGAGTCGTGAACCCCGAGTTCAAACGGTTGGGCAACGACTACTTTGTTGCGGACATGATACTCAGCACTTGGTATCAGGCGGAGACTGGCAAGATCCCGGTGTCCGGTGCCGGGTACGGAGGCCCTTTCAGTGGACCGGGGTTCGATTCTATGTGGACCGATATGTCGGAGATCGTGAGGCCGACGCGCGACGGCATCCACGGCCGCGAGTACATCAGTACCAGCGTGGACATCGGACGGAAGCTACCACACCTGGAGTTCGCAGACGGCGAACTGCTGAGCGCTCCGCCTCCGCTGCTGGAAACGCCGATCCCGATCGTGTTCGACGTCTTGCCAGAGCATTTCAATCGTGGCCCTGTGCCGCGCTGGATAGTGGAAGCGGCACTAGAGATAGGTGCCATCTCCGTTGTGCGGGAATCGGATCTCGACCGGCTATCTGGCATTGACCTGAGCAATATCGCGCCACTGCTGAACGCGCCAAACTCAATTGAAAACTCGGCGATTGACGAGGCACCGATGGTCTACTTGCCAGACGGCCCAGACGTGCTTCAAGAAGTGTCTGCGTTGAAACGCTCGGTTCCCGAACGGATCGTGTGCGTACGGGTGCCCGTCACCGCAGAGATCGTCGAACGGACCCGTCTGCTTGCCGGAGAGGGTGTCGAGGTGATCAACATCGCGTTCGACGCAGGCGGACGTGAGGCGGATGCAGTCAAACCGCGGCATATGCGCGACATCGTTCCAGAAGTCCACCGGGCGCTCACAAAAGATGGCATACGCGACGAGTTGACCTTGATGTCATCCGGCGGCGTGGTCATGGCGGAGCACGTAGCCAAGGCCGTTATCTGTGGAGTGGACCTGGTTGCCGTTGACCTGCCACTGGTCGTGGCGCTCGAGTGCAGGTTGTGCGGTGAATGTGAGCATGGCGAACCCTGCCAGATTGCGCTGGAGGAGGCCGACGGGGATTACGCGGTGAGGAGGATCGTGAACTTGATGGGAGCCTGGCACAACCAGCTGCTTGAGATGATGGGTGCCATGGGGATCCGGGAAGCGAGGCGCCTGCGTGGGGAAACAGGGCGGTGCATGTTCTTCAAAGACCTCGAAGAGAGCACCTTCGGCCGGCTGTTCGGCAAACGGAAGGTCGCCGAGGGTGCAGGTCCATGACTACCATGCATCGGTCCGACGCACCAGGCACGTTACAGTCAGCCGAGGATTTCGCGGCGAGCCCCTGCTTTGCCGAAGTGTCACGGGAAGTGCGCCATGCGCCGCCCAGGTTCCGAAACGAGATTGGGAAATACGCCGTTACTCGCGCTGACAACTGCTCCAAGTGTGGACTCTGCGCGGAGATCTGCCAACACGGGGTGCACGTACGGCAGGAAAGTTACTTTCGGATGATCCCCCCGTTCGAATACCGGTGCATCGGCCCTGACTGTGCAGACACCGAATTCTACTGCGTCGATGCGTGTCCGTCCGGCGCGATCTCCATTCTCGAAAACCCGATCTTTGAGACGTTGGGTAACTACCGTTGGACGGCGGACCTGATGGTCAGCACCTGGGAGATGGCCGAGACCGGGCGACCACCGAGGCCGCACCTTGAGAGTGAGATCGGTGCTTCGGGCGGTGGGTTTGACAGGTTGCGCTTCCACTTTCTCGAAGCTCCGCCCGCGGATCTGCGAAGGGAAGACATTTCTACAGAATTGGTGCTCAACCGAAGTGGCGATGGTAGACGTGAGGCGAAGATTGATGTGCCCTGGTACGGCGGTGGCATGTCGTTCGGGTCCACGAACATCCGGGTACTCCTAGCAAAGGTGAGGGCAGCCAAGGCGTGGAACTCATTTAGCTGCACTGGTGAAGGCGGCTACCCGGAGCGGTTTATCCCCTACGCGGACAACATGATCACCCAGGTGGCGACGGGTCTGTTCGGCGTTCGCGAGGACACCATTAAGAGAGCGCCCATCGTAGAGTTCAAGTATGCACAGGGGGCGAAGCCGGGGTTGGGCGGCCACCTTCTGGGAGACAAGAATACGGCTGCAGTCGCCGCACTGCGCGAGGCGGTTCAGGGAACGTCCCTCTTTTCCCCCTTCCCCTTCCATAGCGTTTACTCGGTGGAGGATCACCGCAAACACCTCGACTGGATCGCGCACGTGAACCCGACCGCGTTGCTCTCGGCCAAGGTGTCGACACCCACTGATGTGGACATGGTCGCCGTCGGTGCGTACTACGCCGGCGCCCATATCGTGCACCTGGACGGTAGCTACGGCGGTACCGGCGCCGCGCCCAATGTTGCCAAGAAGAACATCGCGATGCCGATCGAATATGCGATCAATCAAGTCCATCAGTTCCTGGTGGATGAGGGGATACGCGACAAGGTCACCGTAATTGCAAGCGGTGGCCTTCGTACGCCGTCTGACATCGCGAAGGCGATCGCTCTCGGTGCGGACGGCATAGTGACGGGCACCGCGGAACTCGTTGCCGTCGGGTGCGTGCACTGCGGAGGGTGCGAAAGCGGACGCGGTTGCCCCAGGGGTATTACCACCACCGACGCGGAACTCCTCGAACTCGTGACCACCGAATGGTGCACTCAGAGAATCGTCAACCTGTACAACGCCTGGCGAGAGATGTTGGTGGATATTCTGTATCGCCTCGGGCTCGATTCTGTGATGGCACTGCGGGGCAGGACAGATCTCCTTTACCACCTCGACTATGAGGACGGTACGAATACATCAGAGGTGCAGGAATGACGCGGCAACATATGGTTGCCGAAGCTGCGGGCAGAGGCGCAGTGTACGAGCGGGCACGGGAGTCGCTCAGGCCCAATCGCGACGAGGATTGGTTTCCCAAGTCCGATGAAGCAGAAGGAGGATGCGGCGTAACGGGGTTTGCCTGCACGATCCCAGTTGGCGGAAAACACATCTACGAGCCCTCGATCCAGATGCGGAATCGCGGCAACGGCAAAGGCGGTGGCATCGCGGCTTGTGGCTTGGTGCCGGAAGATCTAGGCGTGTCTCGTGAAGTCTTGGAAGCCGACTACATCCTGCAGGTAGCGCTGCTTGATGCAAGCGCGAGAGCGGAGGTTGAAAAGGAATTCATTCAACCGTTTCTGAACGTCGATCAGGGAGGTGTCGTTTCCACTGTCGACGACTTTCGGGACGTGCCGCTCCTTGAAGCAAAGCCGCCCGATGTGGCGCGGTATTTCGTCAGGGTGAAGCCTGAAACGCTCGAGCGATTTGCCGAAGAGCGGGGTTTGGCCACGCTGACCGATCGCGAGGTGGAAGATGAGTTCATTTACCAGAACTCGGTCAAGCTGAATCAGCGGTTCTACTCGTCGATAGGTGAGAAGCAGGCGTTTGTGTTGTCCCATTCACGCAACCTGCTGCTGCTCAAGATCGTTGGTTACGCTGAAGCCACGGTTCAGTACTACAAGATGCCGGACGTGAGAGCACACGTTTGGATCGCCCATCAGCGGTACCCAACGAAGGGTCGAGTGTGGCACCCAGGTGGCGCGCATCCATTTGTGGGGTTGAATGAAGCTCTGGTTCACAACGGCGACTTCGCCAACTACCACTCAGTGACCGAGTACCTGGCGCAGCGCAACGTCTTTCCAATGTTTCTGACCGATACGGAAGTCGCTGTCTTGCTTTTTGACCTCATGAACCGCGTCTACAGATACCCGATGGAATACATCATCGAGGCACTTGCTCCGACGACCGAGTTGGATTTCGATCGGCTTTCGGAGAAGAGGCAAGAGATCTATCGCCAGATCCAGGCGGTGCACTTGCACGCGGCACCGGACGGACCCTGGTTCTTCATCATCGCTCGAAGTCTGGCTGAGTCGAAAGAGTTCCAGCTTGTCGGCATCACCGACACAGCGATGCTGCGTCCCCAGGTTTTTGCGCTCCAAGAAGGAGAAGTGTCGATCGGACTAGTCTGTTCGGAGAAGCAGGCAATCGACGCTACGTTACACAGCCTGTCTTCAGAGGACAAGCGATTTACACCCATTGCGGACAAATATTGGAACGCACGGGGTGGCAGCTACGACGATGGTGGCGCCTTTCTGATGACTGTCTCTCCCGAAGAAGATAGTGGCGGATACGTGCTCCGTACTAATGACAAATTCGGCAATCAGGTGCGGACCGCGGAGGGGCAGACGCATTGTGATCTGAGTGTGGACGTGAAGTCACACTCTCGCATCGAGGATGTCTACGTAATTGATAGGGCTTTGGGGGCTGGAGGGGAAGGAGGCGATGGAGATTGGTATACCGCTTTGTCTGTGCATGCTGCCGATCCGGCTCTACTCGTCGATCCGATCTATTCGTCAGATGCCACGTATGCCGCTGATGCCGCGTATGCGGCAGGGGCAGGAGAGGCAGGAGGGGCAGAGTTTCTCTCCAGCTATATCCGGTCGTCCGTGTCGACCATGCCTTACGAACGGTTTCGAGCATTCGTGAATGAGATCGCCGAGCGAACCGCGGAGACGAGTCCGCGACTGGGCATCGAGGCACTGACAGATTGTATCGACCGACGCTACCCCACCGGCCACAAGAAACGAAGTTCGGTGATTTGCATTCTCCGAGATGGTCTCGAGCAAATCTTTGCGTGTCAACCGCTCTGCAATGGTGCTTCCGGCGGCGAGTTCGTTCGAATAACAAACGACACACGTGAAATGCTTCGCCCTCCGACTAATGGTGAGAAGACGCTTCTGATCGATGCCACCGGGTTTGATGCGCAGGGGCCACATTGTGATGCAGCTCTCGGTGTGAGAGCGTATGAGATGGGATGGAAACATCTTATTCACTACAACTCACGAGGCACGCGGTTTCACGCTGCAGGCTTCGGACCGAACACTCACGATCTCCGTGTCGATTGCTACGACAACCCCGGCGACTACCTGGCTTCTGGCATGGACGGCCTCGAAACCTACGTACACGGCAATGCGCAGGATCAGGTCTGCCAGATAGCAAAAAGTGGCAAGCTCGTCGTCTACGGAGACGTTGGCCAGACCTTCCTTTATGGGTCCAAGGGCGGTGAAATCTACGTGCTGGGCAATGTGGCTGGGAGGCCGATGATTAATTCGGTTGGATCTCCCCGCGTCGTTATCAACGGAACCGCTCTCGACTTCCTCGCTGAGTCGTTCATGGCGGGCGACCCGCTAAAGGGTGGCGGGCTCGCAATAGTGAACGGACTCGGGTTCAACGACCAGGGTCAGGTTGTGCCTTTGGATATGCCGTACCCCGGGGGCAACCTACTTTCCCTCGCTTCGGGAGGCGCTCTATACGTTCGTGACCCGCACAAGACACTCCTGGATGAGCAGCTCAACAAAGGCGCTTTCTTCCCACTTACCGACGATGACTGGAAGTTGTTGCTGCCGTACCTGGACGAGAATGAGCGGCTATTCGGTGTCAGGGTCAAAGAGGATCTGCTTACGGCAGATGGAAAAGTCCGCGCTCCTGAGGAGGTATACACGAAAGTTGCGCCCGCTCGAGACGAAGTGGTGGATGCTGAACTCGAGGTACTCGGAGACTGACTGTGGCTGAAAGGATTGTGTGGCACGACGACACCTTCATGCGCGAAGTCGAAAGACGAAGTGGCACGTCGGTGTCGGCTTGTTACCAGTGCCACAAATGCTCAACGGGCTGTCCTGTCGGCGCCGAAATGGAGATTCTCACGAGCCAGCTGATGCGGCTGTTGTTTCTCGGTGCAGAACAGGAAGTGCTGGAGTCTGAGGCGATCTGGCTCTGTGCGTCCTGTGAAGCTTGCACGGCGCGGTGTCCAATGGACATAGACATCGCCGCCGTCATGGACACGCTTAGGATTATGGCGGTCGAACGTGGAGTATCGATTCCAAACAAGCGTAGCTTCGAGTTCGGAAGGGCATTCCTGAACAGCGTGTCTCGCTTCGGACGCGTGTGGGAATTGGGGACGGTGATCAACTACAAGCTTCGGACGCTCGATCTCTTCTCAGACATCGATAAAGCGATGTCGATGGTAACGAAGGGCAAGCTGACGCCGATACCGAAGCAAAGGGGCAACACTGCAGAGGTGCAGGAAGTCTTTGCGCGCAGCGAGGAAGAGGAGAAGAAGCGGTGAAGTACGCCTACTACCCGGGATGTAGTCTCGAGTCCACGGCGTGGGACTATGACCGTTCGACCAGGGCCGTATGTAGTGCATTGGGCATTCAACTGGAGGAAATTCGGGGCTGGACATGCTGCGGTTCAACGCCTGCACACATAAGCAACGCATCCCTGGCGGTGGCGCTTCCGGTTTTGAATCTGCAGAAAGCTGCGGAGATGGGCTTGCCGATACTGACTGCATGCGCGTCGTGTTACTCGCGTCTGCGCACCGCGAATCACAAGGTGAGGGAGAACAGGGAAGAGAGGAAGAGGGCTGAGCGGATTACCGGCAAACCATACAACGGCGGCACCGATGTTCTGCACATATTGGACGTGCTCGCCAATCACCTTGAAGCCGGAAAAGTCCGACAATCAGTTGTTACTCCCTTGTCAGATTGTAGAGTCGCCAGCTATTACGGCTGTCTGCTCTCGCGTCCCCCGGAGATAGTCGCGTTTGAGAGTCCGGATCACCCAACAAGCATGGATCGGCTTCTGGAAAGTGCCGGTGCCACGCCGGTCGACTGGCCGTATAAAACGGAGTGCTGTGGCGCAGGCCTTTCGATGAGCCAACCTGAGGTCGTCGAACGATTGACGGCGAGGCTCATTTCGATGGCTCGCGCGGCTGGGGCCGATTGTTTGGCACTCGCTTGCCCGATGTGCCATGTCAACCTCGATCTCAGACAGCGAGACATGATCGAAAGACATAATGAGGTGGAAGAGACACCCATACTCTACTTGACCCAGTTGCTGGGCTTGGCGCTCGGCCTTTCCGAGGAGGAACTCGGGCTGAAGGCACTCAGCGTCAGTGCAGCACCTCTGCTGCAGAAGCTCGGTTCAACTCTTGCCGCGATCGAGGAGGCGCGACCTTGACTTCCGCAACCGGGTCAACTCCTGCAACTGCCTCGTTCGACCTGGTCGGCGCGGTCCTCGTCTGCGGCGGTGGCGTAGCCGGGATCCAGGCGTCGCTCGATCTTTCGGCCGCCGGCTTCCGCGTGTACCTAGTTGAGGAAAGTGCGTCCATCGGTGGGGGCATGGCACGCCTCGACAAGACGTTCCCGACAGGCGATTGTGCGACCTGTATAATTTCGCCCAAGCTCGTCGAGTGTATGCGGGACCACAACGTCGAGATCTACACTCTGGCAGATGTGAGCAGCATCGAGGGCGAGGCCGGCAACTTCAAGGTGACTGTCAACCAACGTCCGCGTGGGGTAATATCGGAGAAGTGCACGGGTTGCGGCGACTGCTGGGAAGCATGCCCGGTCGGAAATATCCCCCAGGATGTCCAGCCATTCGTACCTGGTACTCTGACCGACGAAACTGAATCCGCGTTGCTCGATGACTTGTTGCAGCGTTACGAGGGGGACCCGGCACCGTTGCTGCCAGTCCTACAGGATATCAATGGCGAACGCGGGTATTTGCCTCGCGCGATCCTCGAGAGCCTGGCCGTTAGAATCGACATACCAATTTCCGAAGTGCTCCGTGTAGCAAGCTTCTATGAGACGTTCAACTTGGAGCCCGTCGGCCGGCACACAATCGAGGTGTGCCTCGGGACAGCGTGTTTTGTGAGCGGATCGGGGATTCTTCTGAATCGACTCGAAGAATTGATCGGCGTGAGCGCAGGGAATACCGACAAAACGGAACGGTTCACACTGCGTACCGTCCGCTGCATCGGCTGCTGCGCCTTGGCTCCTGCCATGCGCATCGATGGCATCACTTTCGGGCAGATGAGACTGAATCAGGTGCACAAGGTTCTGGAGCGTTTCGAATGAGTGAGTCGAAATGTCCCACCATCGATCTAGATGCGGCCGCGAAGGTCGGCATGTCGAGCCTGTACCCGGACAGACTCAAGTTGTTGATAGGCGCTGCTAGTTGCGGTTTGGCAGCGGGTGCGGCCGAGGTGGAATCTGCCGCGCTTGCGGCGGTCGAGGAACTCGGGATTGATGCCGAAGTGACTCGCACCGGCTGCATCGGATTCTGCGACCGCGAGCCGATCGTTGACCTGAAAATCCCAGGCGGTCCTCGTCTCTCATATCAGAAGATGACGCCTGGAAAGGTGCGCAACCTGCTGGAGTCGTATGCTGCGGGTAAAGACCTTTCGCCGATGCATGCTCTTTGCCGCTTTCAGACAGAGGAACACCTCGAGGCGGGAGAAGTGCATTCATACCCGCTATCCACAAACGGGGCGAGCTCCATCTCCGAGTGGACTGAGCTCAACTTCTACGGCAAGCAGCGGCGCGTGATCTTGCGAAACTGCGGGTCCATTGACCCTCTGAATATCGGGGAAGCGATAGCGCGTGGTGCATATCGCGGTGCAGAACGAGCGCTCACGAGCAAGACTCCCGATGAGGTGATTACCGAGGTGTTGGAGTCGGGTTTGCGTGGCCGCGGCGGGGCCGGTTTCCCTACCGGCAGAAAGTGGAACACGGCCCGCAAAACCGAGTCAGACATCAAGTACGTGATTTGTAACGCGGACGAAGGAGATCCCGGCGCGTTCATGGATCGCAGCGTGCTCGAGGGCGATCCGCACGCCGTTCTCGAAGGCATGATGGTCGGGGCATACGCCATCGGAGCGAGCGAAGGGTACGTCTATGTTCGGAGTGAATATCCTCTGGCCGTTTCCACCCTTCAACATGCGATAGAACAAGCAGAAGAACACGGCCTACTGGGTGAGAATCTCTTCGGCACCGATTTCTCATTCCGGGTGAAGGTCCGAAAGGGCGCTGGTGCATTTGTTTGCGGTGAGGAGACTTCCCTGATCGCCTCGATCGAAGGGCACGCAGGTGAGCCGCGTACGCGCCCTCCCTACCCCGCGGTGAGCGGGCTGTGGGGCAGACCGACAGTCATCAACAATGTGAAGACGTGGGCGAGCGTGGGCCCGATCCTCTCGAGAGGTGCAGTGTGGTATTCATCGCTGGGATTAGATGGCAACCGAGGCACCACCGTTTTCTCGCTCGTGGGAGCGGTCAAGAACACAGGCCTCGCTGAAGTACCGCTCGGCACAACGTTGAGGGAGATGGTGTTCGACGTGGGTGGCGGCATGGCTGGCAAACACGACATCAAGGCGGTGCAGACAGGAGGGCCCTCAGGCGGGTGCATACCGGCTTCGATGCTGGACTTGCCGGTTGATTACGAGAAGCTGGCAGAGGCTGGCTCGATGATGGGGTCGGGCGGGATGATCGTCCTCGATGAGACGACGTGCATGGTTGACCTCGCGCGTTTCTTCCTGGTTTTCACCGCCGAGGAATCTTGCGGGAAATGCACTCCGTGTCGAGAGGGCACGAAACAGATGCTTAGCATCCTCACGCGGATTTGCGAAGGACGAGGCAAACCAGATGATATCCCGCTCCTCGAGCGCCTGGCAAGCACCGTGAAATCAACGTCTCTCTGCGGACTAGGTGGTAGCGCGCCCAATCCGGTGCTCACTGCGTTGCGCCACTTCCGCGGTGAGTTTGAAGCACACGTCTACGAGAAGAAGTGCCCCGCAGGTGTTTGCCCAGCTCTGATAACGTTTGCCGTGGAAGAGTCAGCATGCACCGGCTGTGGTCTTTGCATCGAGGTGTGTCCGCTCGGCGCAATACGAGGAGAACGCAAGCAACCTCACATGATCGATCCTGAAAGGTGCACGCGCTGCGGCGCCTGTCGCCAAGTGTGTCCAACCGATGCTGTGGTGGTGGTCTGATGGCTACTGAGACCACCGCTCTGATGCACCACTTGACCGTCACAGTGGATGGGCGTACTGCCGAGGTCCCCGCCGGTACGACCGTGCTCGAGGCTGCACGCGAGATGGGTATAAACATCCCCACGCTTTGCCACTATGCCGGGATATCTCCGTATGGCGCGTGTCGTGTTTGTGTGGTCGAGATCGAAACGCCGGGGGGCACACGACTGGTTGCGTCTTGTAGTCATCCGGTTGAGGACGGCCTTGTCGTGTCCACTGACACGGAAGAGGTGCGACAGTCGCGGCGGACGATCATCGAGCTTCTCCTGGCCCAAGCGCCCGAGTCTTGGGAACTGGTGGAGTTCGCACGCGGACTTGGGGTGGACACCACGCCATTCGAGAAATCGGAATCCGGTCGGTGCATCATGTGCGGACTCTGTGTGAGAGTGTGCGAAGAGGTCATGCACCGGAGCGCGATAAGCATTTTCGGTCGCGGGGCTGCGCGAAAGGTCACGACTCCGTTCGATGAGCCGACAGAGTTGTGTCAAGCATGCGGCGCGTGTGCGATTGTGTGTCCCACCGGCGCGATCGACCTGGCAACAATCACGAATCGCCGTGTTCAGCCGCACATTACGAACTACGACGCCTCACTCAGCCCCAGACCGAGTATCGACCTGGCCCACCCACAGGCTTCCCCGCGCGTCCCTGCCATCGATCGTGAAAGCTGTGTGAGGTATAGGACGGGCGATTGCGGTATCTGCGCAGAAGTGTGTGAGGCAAATGCCATAGACTACGAGCAAGACAACAGAAAGATCGAACTCGATGTGGGTGCCGTGGTGCTGACGCCTGGTTTCGAAGCATTTGACGCGACCCGGCGCGGTGAGTTCGGGTTCGGGTACGCGCCCAATGTTCTCACCAACGTGCAGTTCGAGCGGATGCTCTCCGCCTCCGGCCCCACCAGCGGGCATGTGCTGCGACCATCGGATGGGCAGACGCCGAAGAACCTCGCATTCATCCAGTGCATAGGGTCCAGGGATGCAACCTGCGGCAACGAGTACTGCTCATCGGTTTGCTGTATGGCTGCCACCAAGGAGGCGATCATCGCCAAGGATCACGAGCCTGACCTGGCAGTGACGATCTTCTTCCTAGATCTGAGGGCATTCGGTAAGGACTTTGACCGCTATTGCGAGCGAGCTGAAAAACAACTCGGTGTGCGTTACGTGCGCTCGTTCATCTCTCGTACGTACGAAATGCCGCACACGAAGAGCCTGCGGCTCGTCTACATGAACGATGGCATGCGGCAGGTTGAGGAAGAATTCGACATGGTGGTGCTGTCGTTGGGGCTCGAACCCAGCACATCGCTCAAAGAGCAAGCCGAACGTTTCGAAATCGCGCTCAACAGGTTCGGGTTTGCTCTGACGGATGAACTGGATCCTCTGAATACATCCAGGCCGGGCGTTTTCGTTGGTGGTGCTTTTCAGGAGCCCAAAGACATACCGGACACTGTGATGCAGGCGAGTGCAGCCGCGGCAAAAGCAATGTCTCTACTTGCACCAGCCCGTGGCTCTC
>Ga0180431_10005838_pt1 | contig 14842 bp, 2 predicted proteins | sample SS_ome_11_FD_132459 | JGI IMG/M metagenome (GOLD analysis project Ga0180431, IMG submission 132459) | Hypersaline lake sediment archaeal communities from the Salton Sea, California, USA - SS_1_MS_1 metaG | ecosystem: Environmental > Aquatic > Non-marine Saline and Alkaline > Hypersaline >... | reverse complement strand
TCGGTGGCCTCCTGCACCGTCTCGGCCATGTCCTGCATCGACATCGGTTCCGGATGGGTGAGGTGCAGGGTCTGACCGGCCGCTTCCGGTCGCCCGACCGCATGGCTGATCACCGCCGAAACCCAGTCAACCGGAACAAAGTTTTTGCAGTCGGTTGCCGCGATGCCCAGCAGCCGCAGCAGCGCCGGGCCGCTGGTCGTGCCGATCGGCACCCGGGTCAACAGCGTATGGCCGAGTCGCAGGACGGCAAAGAAGCCGTGATAGGTCGACGTGTAGCCGGTCTGAGAGTCACCGACGATGATCGACGGCCGGTAGACCGTGACACCGTCGAGGTGGCGAGCATGCCGAACGGCCGTCTCAGCCTCGGCCTTACTCTGTTCGTAGTCGTTGCCGAAGGGCTGATCGACGATCAGGTCGTCTTCGGCGATCAGGTCTGTCCGCAGGCCGCAGACGTAGGCGGTGGAGACATGATGAAAGTCACGAATGCCGACAGTTTCCGTCAGATCGAGCAGATTGTGGGTGCCAGCGACGTTGGTCCGCCAGGGCTCGCCCTCGCGGTCGGCATTGAAAAAGCTCAGGCTCGCCGCGTTGTTGAGCAGGCGGCCACAGTGGCCGGCGAGCCAGTGCCGGTCGTCAGGGCCGAGCCCACAGCCCGGCTGGGTGAGATCGCCCTCCAGCACGATGGGCCGGGGCAGCCGGCGGCCGAGAGCCCGTTCCCAGCCTGCCAGCAGTCGCTCGATCCGGTCGGCGGCCGACGCCCGCCGACTCCGCCGGACCAGGACCGCTAGCGGCGTTTCAGTCAGCAGCAGATCCCGCAGCAGGTAGGACCCCAGCAGCCCCGTTGCCCCGGTGAGAAAAAGGTGCCCGGTGTGCGTCAATGCTCTTTGGTATCCGTTGGCCAGCAGTGGAGGTACGGCAACGAGGCCTGTCGTACACGGGCATGCAGGCGGGCCGCTTGCTGGGCCGTACCGGCCGTTGGTGCAGTCAGCGTCGTGCAGGATCGTGACCTCGCGACCTTAGCGTTTCCAAAATCAACGATCAACTCGCCTGCCGCCGTCGTCATAACCCGGAGGATTTATCAAACGGTGGCGTGCTGGCTGTCAGCCTCGTTCGCTGGGGCATGATGCAGCCATCGGGAACCTCGCGACCTCTCTGGCTTCCTCTTGCCACCTTTCTTACCGCAGCCTGAGTCGGCTGGTTGTCCGTCGGCAGCTCGCGGGTGACGGTCCTGGGCAGGACTTTCCCGTGCTACCAAAAAGCTCTTCCGGGCCGACACCACAAAGTCCCCTCTAAAAGAGGGTCTTTGTCGGCAAGGCTTTTTTCTTGCATCAAGAAATCGACGAGTCAGAATTACCTAGACCCCCCATCATCCCTAGGTTTACTGCAAGCGGTCGGCGAACCCCCGCGCCGTGGGCAACATGGAGATTGTCACCGACAAATTTTCCCGCAGCAGGCTACCGACTTGTCTCGAAAGCGTTCCTTCATCTTTGTGACGGGCTCGACAGGCCTGCTCGGGCAGTACCTGCTTCGCGACCTGCTCGTCCGTGACGCCGATGTGGCAGTCGTCGTCCGGCCGACCCGCGCCGCCGACGCGCGGAGCCGGATCGATGCGGTAATGGACCGTTGGGAGCGGCTGGCCGGGCGGTCGCTCAAGCGACCGGTTGTCTTGGCCGGAGATCTCGCCGCTGCAGGCCTGGGGCTCTCCGCCGCGGAGCGGCGTTGGCTGAGCAGTTGCTGTGGTTCGGTGCTGCACAACGCCGCCAGCCTGTCGTTTGTCACCGGCGGGCCGCGGGACGAGGAACCGTGGCGGGGAAATGTCGGCGGCACGGCAAACGTCGTTGAACTCGCCCGCGAGTGCGGCATTCCCCGGTTTCACCAGGTCTCGACCGCCTACGTCTGCGGTCTGCGGAACGGCCGCATCCGCGAGCAGGACCTCGACTGCGGCCAGCAATTCGGCAACGACTACGAAGCGAGCAAACGTGAAGCGGAGCAGATCGTCCGGTCGGCAGGCTTTCCCGAACCGCCGACGGTCCTCCGGCCGGCGATCATCATCGGGGATTCCCGGACGTCCTACACCAGCACCTTTCACGGCTTTTACACACCGCTGCGGGTGATGTCGGCTCTGCTGCCGACACTCTCCGGGCTGCCGCCGATTCCCGAATCGCTCTGGATGGCGGCGCTTGGCCTCGCCGGCGGCGAGGCGAAAAACCTCGTGCCCGTCGACTGGGTCTCGCGGGTGGCTACCCACATCGTGGCCGACCCACGGTGGCACGGCCGCACCTATCACCTCACCCCGGCCAACCGGGTGCCGGTCCGGGAGATCGCCAAGGTCACCCGGGAAAGCATCATGGCCCGGCTCGACCGGGAACCTCACGATGCGGCCGGCAGGCGTCCGGCTGCGGAGGCCGCCGCCGCGTTGCCCGAGCGGTTCGCCGCCGCGTTCCGCGAGCAGATGGCAACCTACGCCGCGTACTGGCGGGACGACCCGGAGTTCGACACGACCAACACGACCGAGGCTGCCGCCGACCTTCCCTGTCCGGTCGTCGATGCCGCGATGCTCCGGCGACTCTGCGACTTTGCCCTCGAGGCGAATTTCGGCTGGCCCCGACCCCGGCCCCCGGTGGCGGCCTTCGATGTTGAGCGGGATCTGCCCTGCCAGCCGTCCCCGTCGAGCCCGCCGGCCGCGGCTGGATCTGCCCGGCTCGAGGTCTCAGGCACCGGTGGCGGCATCTGGTCGCTCGACCCGGACCAGCTGCAACCGGCGGTCGGCCGACCGGAATCTGACACCGCCCGGATCAGGCTCTCAAGTGAAACACTCGACGAGATTTCCCGAGGCGATCTCTCGGCGGCCCACGCCTTTCGCCGGGGAAGACTGGCGGTCTTCGCGGCTCGGCCCGAGGCCGCCGCCAGGCTTGTCGCGGCCGTCGAACGGCTGGCCCGCCAGCGGAAGGATGTGACGCCATGATCGCGCAGGGAGACGCCGGTGCCGCAGCCGGCACCGCGACGAGGGTCGCCGTGATCGGGATGGCCTGCCGGTTGCCGGGGGGCGACTCGCTCGACGAACTCTGGCAGACGATTGAGTCGGGACGTTCACTGGTGGCACCGATCCCGGCGGCGCGGCTCAACCGCGACCTGCTCTACGACCCGACGCCGGGACGGCTCGCCAAGACCTACGTCGACATCGCCTGCCTGCTCGACCGCTGGGGGCCCCGGCCGGACAGCCGGCTGCCCGAGCCGTTTCGCAACCATCCCGAACCGGCCTTCTCCACCGCCTGCGACGTTGCCCTGGAGGCAGCGGCCGCGGCCGGGTTCGACCCCTTCGACATGCCCAGTCGCAACGGGGGCGTCTTCGTCGGGCACACCCGCTCCAGCGGTCTGGCGGGCGATCTCGCCTGCTTCGCGGAGATCGAGCAGGTGGCCGAGGTGCTGCGGAATCTGCCGGCGGTGGCAACGCTGCCAGCTGCGGCGGGTGACCGGCTCGTCGAGGGCCTGGTGAGCGAGGTTCGCCGCCGCACCCGCGGCCGGGATGCCGACGGCGGTCCGGTGCTGGGGGCGGCGTCGGCTGCCCGCCTGCCGGCCAACCTGCTCGGCTTCGACGGGCCGTCGATCGCCTTCAACGCCGCCTGCGCGTCGTCGCTCCAGGCGGTCGTTCACGGGGTCCGGGCGATCGAGACCGGCCGGCTTGAGATGGCCCTCGTCGGCGGCGTCTCTTACTGCCACTCCGACACGCTCGCGTTGTTTTCCCAGGCCCGGTCGCTCAGCGCCAGCGGGAGCCGGCCCTGGGATGCCGCCGCCGACGGACTCGTCGTCGGCGAGGGGGTGGTGATGCTCCTGCTCTGCTCGCTGGAGCAGGCTGTCGCCAACGGCTGGCCGGTGCGGGCGGTGATTCGCGGCTGCGGCCTCTCCTCTGACGGCCGGGGCCGCAGCCTCTGGGCGCCGCGGCGAGAGGGCCAGGTCACCGCGATGAGGCGGGCCCACGAGTGGCTCGATGACGGGGTGCCGCTGCAGTATCTCGAAGCCCATGCGACCTCAACGACCCTCGGCGACAGTACCGAGGTCGAGGCGATGACCGAAGCCCTCGCCGACCGGGTGCCGCCCGGCGGCCGAATTCCCCTGGGCAGCATCAAGGGCAACATCGGTCACACGCTCGAAACCGCCGGCGCCGCCGGGCTGCTGCGGGCCATTCTCGCCCTGCAGCACGGCGTCGTGCCGCCGGTGGCCAACTGCCGAGAGCCGACCGCGGCGATTGCCTGGGACGAGGTCCCCTTCCGGCTGCCGCAATCGGCCGAGCCGTGGCGGCCGCTCCGGCCGGGCATGCCCCGCCGGGCCGCCGTCAACGCCTTTGGGATTGGCGGACTCAACGCCCATGTCGTGATCGACGAGCCGCTGCCGGTTCGCCCGCGTTCTTTTCCAGCCGGCGGCCGGATCCCGCCGCCTCCGAGCCCCGCGACCCGGCCGACGGTCGCGGCGGCCGACCGGGCCGCCGAGCCGATTGCCGTCGTCGGTGCTGGTGCGGTGCTGCCCGGGGCGTTGACCTACGCCGCCTTCTGCGAACTCGTGGCGGGCGACACCGATCCCAAAAGCGAGGTGCCGCCGGAACGCTGGCAGGCTGCCCGGTTTCTGCGGCCCGGTCAGCGGGGGCCGGCGAGCAGTCCGGTCAGCCGGGGCGGGTTTGTCAACGGATTCGCCTACGACTGGAAACGCCACAAGATTCCCCCAAAGCAGATCGCCCAGGCGAGCCCGCTGCAGTTCATGATTCTCGACGCCGTCGATCGGGCGTTGCACGGGGAGGACGGCGGGACAACCCGGTTCGACGGCTTGCGACACCGCACCGGCGTCGTCGCCGGAACGTTGTTTGGCGGCGAGTTTGCCACCTCGCTGCAGCTCGGCCTGCGGCTGCCTTGGTTTCGCCAGCTGCTCGAGCGGCTCCTCGCCGCCGAGGGCCTCGACGCGTCGCAGCGGCACGCATTGCTCGAGGCGTTTCAGGCGCGCTTTCTCGAGCGGTTTCCGGCTCTGCTCGACGAGACCGGCAGCTTTACCGCCAGCAGCCTCGCCAGCCGCATCACCAAGACCTTTGATCTTGGCGGCGGCGGCGTGGCGATCGATGCCGGGATCACGGCGGCGGCGGCGGCGTTGCTCTCAGGCGTCGACCAGCTGCGATCCGGCGACAACGACCTGATGATCTGCATTGCCGCCCACCAAGACATGAGCATCAACCGCTACGCGACGATGGCGCTGCTCGGGCTGGTTGACGAACAGACCGGCCCCGCCCCGCTTGACGCGGCGGCCCGTGGCTTCCTGCCGGCCGAGGGCTGCGGCGTGCTGCTGCTTCGCCGGCTTGCCGCCGCCCAGGCGGCTGGCGACCCGGTGCTCGCGGTGATCCGCGGCGTTGGCGCCGGTACCGATGCCGCCTGCTGGCGGGCCTGCCGCAAGGCAGCTGCCCGCGGCCTCGCCGAGGCGGGGCTGAACCCCGACGGCGTCGGCGGTTTTGAATGGCTCGGAACGGGTGATGCCGACCTCGATGCCGAGGAACTCGAAGGGCTCGCCCGGGCCTACGGAGCCCCGCCGGCCGCCGGGCCTCGCCCGCTGACGACACCGCTGGCCCGCTTTGGCCACGCCGCCGGAGCCGCGGCGATGATCCCGCTGCTCGAAGCGGTCGCCGCGGTTGGCAGCGGCCAGCTGCCGGCTGCCTTTGGGCTCGACCGGCCCGGCGAGACCGCGGCGGCCCACCGCCGGCTCTGCGAACCCGCCCGGGAAAAGGCAGCGCGGCTCCCGGGGCCCGAACCGGTCGTCGCCGTGCATGTCGGCGGGGTTCGCGACACCGCCTTCCACGTCATCCTTTCAGCAGCCCCCTCGGCGGCTGGACTCGACCCCGAGCTCGAATCAAGATCGCCCGAACACAGCGAGCCACCGGCGGACCGCAGTCCGGCGGCCGGCGGTTTCCCTCCCGACTCCCAGGAGAATCGATCGATGCAGGACCAGCGGTTTCAGCGGCAGGCACCGCCGCAGCAGGGCTTTCCGCACCACTTCGACGCCACCGAGCGCCGCCGCGGGCGGCTGAAGTCGGCCGCTGCGGCGCCAAAGCAGCCGCCGGCGGCACCGCCGCAGCGTCAGGCTCCGCCGTCGCAGCCGCTTCATGCAACGACGAATCCGCCGCCGCCAGTGGCGGGCCAGGCAGCAGCCGCTCGCCAGCCTGCGGCCGCGGCAGCCACCAGCCCGGTCACCGCGGCGGCACCGCCGGAGCCGCCCCCAGTCGCCCGGAGTGCCGCGGAACTTTCGGCCTTCCTGGTCAACTTCGTCGTCGAGCAGACCGGCTACCCGCCGGAGATCGTCGAGCTCGATGCCGACCTCGAGGCCGACCTCGGCATCGACAGCATCAAGAAGGCACAACTGTTTGGGGAGATCGGCGAATACTTCGCGATTCCGCCCCGGGCCGACCTCGCGCTCGACGACTTCCCGACGTTGCAGCATGTCCTCGACTTTCTGATTGAGGCGACCGCCCCGGCGGTCGACCGCAATGGCGTCGCATCACCGCAGCCGGCAACGGCCGGTGCCCCGGTGATGCCCAGCGGCGTTGCCGCGATGCCGGAGCTGGCCGGCCCGGCGGGCTCTGCTGCCGTGGCCTCGCGGAACGGACATGCCGGAACTGAACCGGTGGCGACTGAAGCCGGAACAGGCCGGTCGGTCGCCGAACTCTCGGCCTTCCTCGTGAACTTTGTCGTCGAACAGACCGGCTATCCGCCGGAGATCGTCGAACTCGACGCCGACCTCGAGGCCGACCTCGGCATCGACAGCATCAAAAAGGCCCAGCTCTTCGGCGAGATCGGCGAGTACTTCGCTATTCCACCGCGGGCTGACCTGGCTCTCGACGACTTTCCCACCCTCAGGCATGTCCTCGACTTCCTCGTCGAGGCGACATCCCGCTGAGCACCCCCGGACATCACGGGACGATGACAGACCACGCCCACAACACCGCCGCCCCCGGCAGCGAAGACGCTGCCAGTCCGCTGGCCCGCGAGCCGCTTGCCATCATCGGCATGGCGGTGCGGCTGCCCGGCGCCGACGGCCTCGATGCCTATTGGGAGCTTGTCGCCGAAGGCAAGTCGGCGATCGGCGAACTGCCGCCGGAGCGGCTCGACCGCGAGCTGTTCTTCGATCCGCACAAAGGTGTCCGCGGCAAAACCTACTCGTCGATCGGCGGCATCGTCGCCCCGCGGCAGCAGCCTCCCGGCCGCTGGCGGCTGACGCCGGAGCAGGCCGCCGACTGCGACGCGGCCCATCTCGAACTCTGCGAGGTCGCGGCGACGGCGTTCCGGCATGCCAAGATCGATCCGCTGGCGGTGCCCGCCGGGCGGACCGGTGTCTACGTCGGCCACACCCGCGGCACCGGCCTCGGCGGCGACCTGATGTATGCCGCGATGCTCGGCGACACGGCGGCCTGGCTCGCCGAAGTCGAGGGCTTTGCCGAGGCGGCCGGCGTCGATGCCCAGGGGCTGATCGACGCGGTTGTCGCCCGCGAGCGGCGGCGGCTGCCGCAGCGGTCGGCCACCGGTGGCCCTCAGCTCGACGCCCAGCGGTGCAGCACGACGCTGGCGGAGGCCTTCGGGCTCGACGGCCCTTGCGTCGCCCTCAATGCCGCCTGCTCCTCGTCGCTGATGGCATTGGCCGCCGCCGCCGACGATCTGCTGCTCGGCCGGAGCGACATGGCGGTGGTGGGAGGCAGCTCCCACTGCCGGTTCGACAGCCTCGTCCTGTTCTCAAAAGCCCAGTCGGTCAGCGCGACCGGTTCGCGGCCCTTCGACGCCGCCGCCGACGGCCTGGTGACGGCCGAGGGCTACGTGATCGTCCTGGTCAAGACGCTGCGGCGGGCCCTGGCCGACGGCGATCCCGTGCAGGCGGTGATCCGCGGCATCGGCGTGTCGAGCGACGGCCGCGGCAAAAGTCTCTGGGCACCCCGCGCCGAGGGCCAGGCCGAGGCGATCCGCCGGGCTCACGCCGACCTGCTCGATCCGGCCCGGCTCGGCTACATCGAAGCCCATGCGACGAGCACCAGCGTCGGCGACGCCACCGAAGTTCGGGCGCTGGCTGACGCGCTGCGGGACCATCTGCCACCCGGCCGCCAGGTTCCGATCGGCAGCGTGAAGGCGAACATCGGCCACACGCTGGAAACTGCCGGACTCGCCGGGCTCGTCAAGGCGGTGCTCTGCATGCAGCGGCAGACGATTCCGCCGGTGCCGGGCATCGACCAGCTCAACCCCGACATCGACTGGGACGCCACGCCGCTGGTCGTGCCGCGGCAGCAACAGCCGTGGCCGGCGACCGGCGGCCTGCCGCGGCGGGCGGCGGTCAACTCCTTTGGAATTGGCGGGCTCAATGCCCACGTCGTCCTCGATGAGTTCACCGGCACCCCGCCGCCAGCCGCCGCCGAGACGCCCCGGCCGCTCGCCCCCCGGGCCTTCAGCGAGGTGCCGGAGGCCGACGGCATCGCCATCGTCGGCATGGCGGCGGTCGCCCCGGGGGCGGTCTCAGCCGCTGCGCTCTGGGATCTGCTGGCAGCCGAGTCCCGGCCGTTCACGGAGGTTCCGGCGGATCGCTGGAACATCGCGGCGGCCTTCGACCCCGGCCCGGCCCGGCCCGGACGGTCCCCCCAGAAACTCGGCGGCTTCATCACCGACTTTGCCTACGACTGGCGGCGGCACAAGATTCCGCCCAAGCAGATCGCCGCCGCCGACCCGCTGCAGTTCCTGTTGCTCGACACGGTCTCGCAGGCACTGGCCGATGCCGGCTATCCCGAGCGGGAGCCACCCCGGGGCCGAACCGGCGTCGTTGTCGGTACGATGTTTCGCGGCGACTTCGCCGTCGCGCTGCAGATCGGTATGCGGCTGCCCTATTTCACCCGCGCCGTGCGGCAGGAACTCACCGGCCGGGGAGTGCCGGCGGCGGTTGCCGAGGCGGTCTGCGAACGGTTCGCCGACCTGGTGATCGAGCGGCTGCCCGCCCTCGTCGATGAAACGGGGAGTTTCACCAGCAGCTCGCTGGCATCGCGGATCACCAAGACGTTTGATCTCGGCGGCGGTGCGACGGCTGTCGACGGCGGGGCGGCCTCGGCGGTGGCGGCCCTCGACATCTGCCGGAACTTCCTGCTTACCGGCCGCGCCGACTGCATGCTCTGCGCCGCCGGCCAGCGGAGCATGTCGCTGGCAACCTACGAGCAGCTCGCCCTCGGCGGGCAGCTGTCGCGTTCGGGCCGACCGCGGGCCTTCGACGAGACGAGCGACGGCCTGCTTCCCGCCGAGGCTGCCGCAGTCTTCGTCCTCAAACGACTCTCCGACGCCCGCCGCGACGGCGACCGCATCCATGGCATCGTCCGCGGCATCGGGACGGCCCGGGCGGCCGGGCCGGCCGCGGTCCGCACCGCGATCGAGCGGTGCCTCGCCGATGCCGCAGTCGCGCCCGCCGACGTTGCGGCTGTCGAAGCGGCCGCGGCCGGGGTCGCCGCCGCCGACCGGGATGAACTCGAGGCGGTTCGCCAAGCCTATCGCTCAGCCGGCACCGGTCCCGCCCTCGCCGCCCTGGCGCCGCGGATTGGCCATGCCTTCGGGGCGGCCGCCGGCCTCGCGCTGGTCAAGGCGGCCCGCGAGGTTGAAACGGCAGAGCTGCGGGCCGGCGTCGCGGTTCACGACACCGTCGCCGAACAATCCCCAGCGGCGCTGCTGCCCCCGCCGGCCGCCGCCGGCCGGCTGCTGATCGGGATCGACGCGGTGCACGGCGACATGGCTCACCATGTGCTTCTCGAACGCGGCACGCCGCTGCCAGTGGACCGGGCCTCCGAATCGCCGGCGCCGCTGCCGGTCGCCGCCGAGTCAGCAGTCGCCCGTCCGCGAACCGTGCGGCTGGCGGCGGCGACCGTCAGCGAGTTGCTCGCGGCGGCCGACGGCTGTGCGGCCGACCCCGGGCCGCGGTTTGCCGCTGCCGGCGACGCCGACACCGCCCGATTCACCGGACCGGGCCACCGGCTCGCCATCGTCGCCCGCTCGCCCGAGGAGCTCGCGGCGAGTGCCCGGCTCGTGACGGCGGAGTTTGAAAACCCGTCCGCCCGCGATCGTTGGGAGGCCCGGGGTATCGCCCTCGGCGAGGCGAATGGCCGGCGGCCGCTGGTCGCCTGCCTGTTTCCGGGGCAGGGCTCGCAGTATCCGGGCATGCTTCGCGAACTGGTCGAAACCTCGCCCGCTGCTGCCGCCGCCTGCCGGGAAATCGATCAGGCCCTCACGACCCTGGGGTATCCAACCTTCGACACGATCGTCAGCGATGCCGATGGCCAGCTCGGCCAAGACGTCTTCCGGACCCAGCTGGCGATGCTCGTGGCCGACACGATCCAGTTCGCCGTGCTCACCGACCTCGGGCTCGAGCCCGACCGCATCACCGGCCACAGCTACGGCGAGTTCGCGGCGCTGCATGCCGCCGGGGCGTGGACCTTCGCCACCGCCGCGACAGCGACGTTCCTGCGGTGCGAGGCGATCTGCGGGGCGGCTGACGCAGCCGGCGCGATGCTCTCCTGCGCGGCCGACGAGGCGGTCGTCACCTCCGCCTGTGCCGAGGTCGGGGCGGGCGTGTTCGTCGCCAACTGCAACTCCCGCGGGCAGACGGTCGCCGGCGGCCGTCGCGACGAGCTGCTCGAGCTTGGCCGGCTGCTCGGTGACCGCCGGGTGCCGACAAAACTGCTCGAGGTGCCGCGGCCGTTCCACACGCCGCTGATGCGGTCCGCCGCCGAGCCGTTCCGCAACGCCTTGCAACCGCTGCGGATCGACCCTCCCCGAATTCCCGTCCTCAGCAGCGTCAACAACCGCTACCTCGGCGAGCCGGAGGAGATTCGCGGGCTGCTCGTCGAGCAGCTGACCCGGCCGGTCCGCTACCTCGATCAGATTGAGCGGCTGCTTGGCGAAGGGGTCGGGGTGTTTGTCGAAGCGGGGCCCGGAAGCGTCCTCGCCAAGCTGACGCGGCGGATCGTCGGTGACCGTCCCGCCTTCGTGGTCGCCAGTGACGTGCGGCGACGCGGCGAGAATGCCGCTGCCGTCTTCCGGCTCGCCGCGGTGCGGGCGGCGCTTGAAGTGACCGGCGCTATCGACGGGCAGCCAGACGTCCGACGGTCGGCCTCGCGACCCCAGTCGCCCCAGCTGGCGGGGCGGCAGGATTCGCCGCGACCGTCCGTCAGCCCGGCTGCCACCGAGCCGCAGCGGCAGCCGGCCGCCACGCCGGCCGACGCCGCGGACGATCAGGTCGCCTTGGGGCTGGTGCAGCTCGTCGGCACTCCCTTTGCCATGGGGCAGGCCCACGGCCGCCGGTTTGCCGCAGAGATTCAGGCGGCAATTGAGCTCCTCGCCGATCTGCCGGCAGCCGCCCGCGACCGGCTGCTCGACCCGCTGGCGGTCCTCGACGACTACGAAACTCTGACAACGCCGGAGCAGCGGGAAGAGCTGCGGGGCATCGCGGCGGGTGCCGGCGTCGCCTTTGAGTCGGTCGTGGCGATGCATCTCCAGATCGATCCGAGCCTTGACGGCGGCTGCGTCCAGGCTGTCTTCCCGGCGGCGGTCACCCGCACCGGCCGGCTTCTGCAGGGGGCCAATGAAGATCTGCCCGCGGGGCTCGTCCTCGGCGACGGGATCCGCCGCTGTGTGCATGTGCGTCGGCCGGCCGGCCGACTTGCCTCGGTGACCTTTACCGCCGCCGGGCTTGCCGCCGGCATCAACGGGATGAACGAGGCGGGGCTGGTTGTCACCAGCTCGATGCTCCTCGATCAGCCGCCGCGAACCGGCCGTCGCCGGGGCCTGATGCACTCGGCGGTCGTCGACAAGGTCCTGTCGACTGCAAGCACCGCCGCCGAGGCGGTTGAGCTGATCGCTGAACTGCCCCGCGATGGCGGCTGGGCGATGCTGCTCAGCGAAGCTGCCAGCGGCCGCGTGCTGCATGTCGAGTATGACAGCGGCCGGCTGCGGCAGGCCGAGGTGCGGGAGCCGGTCTGCCTGGCGAATCATTCGCTGCTCGGCCTTGGGACAGCCGCGGTGCCGGCCCACTCGCGGACCCGCCTGACGCGGCTGCGGCAGCTTGCCGGCCCCGATCGCTGCCCGGCGACGGCCGAGGCGTTCTCGATGCTGCTTCGCGATCGCTTCGATGTGGCCCGCCAGCGCGAGGCCCGGCATGCGACGATGAACACGATCGCCCGGGTCGACAACCAGGCGAGCATGGTGTTCGACCCGCAGGCCGGCCGGGTGCTCGTGACCGTGCGGCGGCCGGAAGACGGCCGGGTGGCATTCCGCGAGATCGACTGTGGCGACTGGTTTGCCGCCAGCCGGGCAGCCAGGCAGCCGGCCGGGTCGCCGCCGGCCGGCGGGTCCGGTGCCCAGCCGACTGCGGCCCCGCAGCCGACCTCTGAAGCAGCCGCGACGCAATCGCCACCGACCCCGCCGGGCGGTGGCGGCCGACCGCTGCCGCTGCTGCCGGCCGCCGAGTTTGCCCGGCTCGGCAGCTCGGTCGACGGCCGCTCGCCGGTCGACGACTCCGAGCGGATCTGCACCCGCTTCCTCGTCAGGCTCGTGCCCTGGCCGCTCGCCGGAGCCCCTCCCCGAACACTCTCTGGCCGGGCGGTCGTGGTCGGCCGCGGCGAGGTCGCAGCCGCTTTTGCCGACAAACTCTCCGGTCTTGGCGTTGAAACGCTGCGGGTCGACACCGCTGCCGACCCGGCCGGCCTCGCCGCCGTCGCCGATCCGGCCGTCGACTGCTCGCAGCTGTATCTGCTCGATCCGCTCGACGACCCGGCACTCGGTCCGGACGAAGCCGCCTGGGAGGCGGCCCGCCGGCAGCTGGTCGACCGTTACCAGCTTGTTCAGCGGTGGTTCACCCGGCACGAGCAGGCGGGCAGTCTGCCGCAGGCGACCCTGGTGGCGGCGACCTGCCTCGGCACGGCCGGCGGGATCAGCGACGGCGTCCCGACACCGGTGGCCGGCGGGATCACCGGTCTGGTCAAGGGACTGCACACCGAAGAACGGGAACGGCGGCAGGCCGGGTTCCATGCGGTCGTCATCGACCTGCCGAGCGACGCGACCGCGGCTGCGGCTGCCGACTGGCTGGTGGCCGAGGCCCGCCACCCGAGCGAGAACCCCGAGATCGTCTATGCAGACAGCCGCCGTCACGCGGTCCGTCCGGTCAATGTTCCCCTCGCGGCTCAGTCGGCCGCAGCGGTGCCCGCCGGCGCCTGGGTGATCACCGGCGGCGGCCGGGGCGTGACAGCCGAGGTGGCCCGCGGCCTCGGGGCTCATCCGGGCACCGTGCTCCATCTGCTTGGCTCCAGCCCGGTGCCCGAGGTGCCCGACGCCTGGCGGAATCTCGACGACACCGGGATCCGCCGCCTGCGGGAGCAGGTGATGCGGGAATCACTCGCCCGCAAGGAGTTGCCGGCCGCCGGCTGGGCCCGGGTCGAAAAGGCGATCGAGATTGATGCGACCCTGCGAGGGCTCGCCGCCGCCGGGATCCGGGCGACCTACCATGCCTGCGACGTCGGCGACGCCGCGGCGTTGGCCGCGGTGCTTGCAGGCATCCGCCGGACCGACGGGCCGCTGGTCGGTGTGATCCACGGGGCCGGCTTTGAGAAGGCCTCGCGGTTTTCCCGGAAGAAGCCCGAGCTGGTCGACCGGACGATTCGGGCGAAGGCCGACGGGGCGGCAAACCTGATGCGGCTGACCGCCGCCGATCCGCTGCGGGCCTTTGTCGTCTTCGGATCGATCAGCGGCCGCTTCGGCGCCGTCGGCCAGACTGACTACTGCTCGGCCAACGAGGGCGTCGCAAAACTCGTCCGCTGGTATCGCGGCCAACGGCCCGACGTGCCCGCTGTGGCGATCGCCTGGCACTCCTGGGACGGCGTCGGCATGGCGGTGCGGCCGGAGTCGAAGTTCTCCAAGTCGCTGCTCAAGCTGCGGTTCATGCCGCCGGCGGAGGGCGTCGAGCATCTGCTTGCCGAGATTGCCGCCGGCTGCCCCGAGGCCGAGGTGGTGATCACCGACTGGCGGTACTTCAAGCTTCGCCATCCCGATCCGCTCTGGCTGCCGCCTGCTGCCGCCGAGTCGCCGCCGGCCGCCGCCCCGCCAGAATCGGCGGGCCCGCCGGCCGCCACGAGGATCGCTCGCCAGGTCCTGCGGCTGCGGGCGAGCGACCCGCCGACAGCGACTGCCGCCCGACTGCCCGGGCCGGTCGTCATCGCCGGCACCGGTCCCGATGCCGACGCCGTCGCCGCAAGGCTGGAGCAGCTCGGCATCGCGGTCGATCGGCTGAGCAGTTCCGGGCCGGCTGCGGCCGCCCTCGCCGAACTCGACGCACTGCTTGCCGCCGGCCGGGCGCAGAGCCTGCTGTTGATGTCGGCGCGGGAGGAGGCGGCCTGCGACATCAACCGGCCGCGGGATTGGCGGGCCCGCCGGGAAGCGGGTGTCCTGACGCCGTTCAAGCTCGTGCAGCGATGGTTTGCAAAGCAGGCCGAGCGCCGGCCGGCTGCGGCGATCGCAGCGGCGGTGAATCTCGGTGGCGACTTTGGAATTTCGGGCAAGCCCCGGGCCCCCGAGGGTGCGGCTCTTGCCGGGCTGCTCAAGGCGGTGCGGATCGAGGCCGCCTCCCGCGGCTGGCAGGCCCTCGGCGTCCGGGTCGTCGATGCCGCTCCGGCGATCCTGCCGGCTGAGCTCGCCGAGACGCTCGTCGCCGAGGCGGCTGCCGCGGTCGCCAACCCGTCGTCCGGCGACGTCGAGGTCGCCTTCGATTCCCTCGGCCGCCGGCATCATGTCGAGGTCGTTGCGGCCGATCC
>Ga0180431_10005836_pt1 | contig 14846 bp, 11 predicted proteins | sample SS_ome_11_FD_132459 | JGI IMG/M metagenome (GOLD analysis project Ga0180431, IMG submission 132459) | Hypersaline lake sediment archaeal communities from the Salton Sea, California, USA - SS_1_MS_1 metaG | ecosystem: Environmental > Aquatic > Non-marine Saline and Alkaline > Hypersaline >... | reverse complement strand
CGGATGCAGTAGCGGTCGAGGACCGGCTGAACGGAGCGATGGAAGCTGTTGCCGCCCGCGTACGCCGGTCCGGCCGGGGGAGCCAGTTCACGGGGTCTGCGGCGGGCCGACCTGCCCAACTCCGTGGTCCGGGGGGCCGATTCGGGCGACTCGTGGCACCCCGTGCAACTGCGGTTCTCGCCGGGCTGAAGGTACTGAAAGGTCTTCTCGGTGAGAATTGCCATCCCGTTCGCATCGAGTGTCTGCAGGAAGAACGACGTCTTGGCCGGGACCTCGAAGAACGCGCTTCCGTCGGCCTCCACGGGCACGGTCCCGATGATGCGTTTGGGCAAGACCGAGTAGTTGGTCGAACTGAGCCCGGTCGGCATGGCGCGCGGCTGGTCGCCCAAGGCGATCACCCGGATGGCCTTGATCATGCCCGGGGTGATGACGCCGTCGGGGTCGTTCTCCTTGCGCGTCGTGTAGACGTTCTGGACGAACAGCGTGCCGTACTCCTGCCCCGGCACCAGCCGGGTGGGCAGGACGGGAGGCCTGGTCCTCTTGTGCAAGGGGATCGGCGAGACCGACGCCACGTCGGGGTCTTCGTAGATGAACTCCCGCCCTCCGAACGAGTCGATCAGGTAGATTGCCCGATTGTTCGCCGGCGGCGTCACGGCCGACTGCGGGTGCACCCGGTGATTGGCGCGCGAGACGAAGAACAGCTCTTCGTTGATCGGGTAGGGGTGGCTGTAATGCGGCTTGGGCCAGCCGCGCGACTCGCTGTACGGCGTCTCGGGCGTGATGTGCGTGACCGGTTCCTCGCCGTTCTCGCCCACGGCCGGGTCGAGAAGGATCACCGTGCCCGTGTTGTAGCTGTGGTGCCCCTGGGCGATGGCGACGACCTTGTTGGAGTTCGGGACCGGCGCCGCCTCGACGACCATCATCGGATGCAGCGTATCGGCGCCGTAGAAGTTCGAAATCGACGTGCCGTCCGGGCGGCACCACCAGAGCATGTGAAAGTACATCTCGTGGCGGAACGTGTACTCCCACCGGGTGAACACGACCCGCCCGTCATTCAGCACGGCCGGTTCATATTCGTTCTCGTTGTTGAAGGAGATCTGGCGGATGTTGTTCTTGCCGGGCGTCATGCGATACAGCACCCACGCGGGGTTGTACCGCCCGCCGTGGCACCGGCCGTAGGACTGGCAGCGCGCGGAGATGAACATGATGTCGCCGTCGGGCAGGTAGCACGGGTCGTTGTCCTCGATCAGTGCGGTCGCTCGACGGCCGCTGGTGGCCAGCGGGTCGTCCTTCGTGCCTGTCAGTTGCCGAACCCACGAGCCGTCGACAGCCGCTTCGTAGAGGAAGTAGCGGAGGTTCCTGTGGTTCTTGCTGTAGGTGTGGTCGCAGAAGGCGAACACCACCTTGCCGGCGTCGTAGTGCAGGTCGGGGTTGCGGTAGGCGCCTTTGGGCAGGGCGCCCTCGGGCAGCAGGGGTTTGGCCCGTACGCTCGTCTTCCAGTCCGCCAGAATCGTCAGCCCGGGCCCGGCCCGCGAATGCCGGCCGACGTGCTGATCGCCGTTATGGCTGTACATCGTCGGGGCGTTCCGGTTGATCAGGATACGCTTGAACTGGAGATCCGGGTGGCGCAGAAGGACGCTTCGACGGAGATGCCGAAGTTCGAGGTAGAAGTCCACAAACTGGCTGACCGGCAGCGCGGGCGCAACCCGCTTGCCGCCCTTGTCCTTGGCGGCACCCCAGCGCGCTTTCAGTCTCTCCAGCGCAGGGCTTTCCCGGTCAACGTTCACGCCGCTGCGGCGGACGTACTCCAACGTCTTGTCGGCAATGTCGAGCCACTTGCGGATCTCCTCGGCGGTGACGTACTTGGCGTATTTCACGCGCGGGTCGATCTTGCGGTTGGCCAGGTGCGGCGGCAGCGGGGGGGCAAAGCGCCGGCGCGGCCAGGATGGCGTGCCCATATTGTGCACGGAGGACTGCGTGGCGAACTTGCCCCGCGCGACGTTCGTCTTGTCGTCGCCCTTCGCGTAGACCTCGACCTCGGCCAGGTGGAAGAATTCGCCGCCTTTCCTCTCCAGTTGCAGGCGGACCCACCGGGCCTTCTTCCCCGAGAGCTTCACTGACAGCGGCGTCGTGCCCGGCTTGCCGCCGGCGAACGGCTCGCCGGCGTTGTCGTAGACCTCTTCCCACGTCTCGTGGTCGGCCGAGAAGAGTATCTTGAGCCCGTAGGTGCGCTTGGGAAAAAGGGTGCCGTTGTATACGTCGATTCGGGCGACGTCCACGTCGTCGCCGAGATTGACCTCCCACCAGGGCTCGCGCTGTCTGCGCGTGTGAAACGCGAACCGCTCGTGCCGAACGCCGTCCACCGCACCGTAAGCGTCCTGCGTCGGGTGGATACGCGTCGTGTACAGCAGCCGCTCTTCCGGGCTGAGCGTGCGGAGCCAGTGCTCTTCGAGCCCGGCCTTGTAGGCGGCGCCGGCCGGGACGCTGACCATGCCACCTATGGCTACGATCGGGCCAAGCATCCACCAGAAAACGTGTCTCATCATGTGTGCCATTTGTAGTCTGCTATGAGCCGTAATGCTGATGCGGCGGGAGGTCCGTACGCGTGCGGCCGCAAGCCGCGCGCTGCTTCTGTTCATCGTTCGTTCATGTTCTCGTTCATAGAGCATACCGCCGAGCGGACCGCCGAACCAGCGGCCGGGGCGGCTACGCGTAGCCGGTCAGCGTGAGCAGTTCCTTGAGGTGCTTCCGTCCGACTCCGCGCGGTGTGGTCGCGTGCTTCTTGCACAGCGCCGCCGCGTAGCCGGTGGCCACGCCCATCTGGCCGAGGGTGCGCATGTTCCTCGGGCCGCCCAGACCCACGTGCGAGCAACTGAAGCATCGGCCCGCCATCATCAGGTTGGCGATGTTGCGCGAGTACAGGCAGCGGAACGGAATGGTGTAGTCGCCGCGGATGTGCCGGAAAATGTACCAGGAGAGGAAATCGACCGGCCTTCCCTTGTGCTTCCTCTGGAAGTGCAGGTCGATGAACCGCTTCTCCGTGACCACCGCGTCGGGGAACTTGCGGCGCTCGAGCATGTCGGCCTGGGTGTAGATGTAGTCGCCCATGAGCCGCCGCGACTCGCGATTGCCGGCCACGTAGGCCACCCACTTCAGCGCCACGTTGGCATGCTTGGGATCCTTCTTGGCGTTGGCGAACGAGCCGTAGATGGCCCGCAGCATGTGGTCGCGAATCTGCTCGGCGTCCCGGATCTGGTGCACGTCCTGGGCCGAGTACTCCCAATACCACTCGCCCTTGACGGCGGCGTGTTTCTTGGCCACGGGCATGGCCCACGGCACCGCGGGGAAATCGCATCGCGCACCGGTGGTTTCCGAGTTCCACAGCACGCTCGTGCCGAGCACGCGGTTATCCGGCTTGGCCGGGCTCCACAGATCCCCATGCTTCGGCCAGGCCTCGTTGAACTCGGTGTGCGCTTCCCGGCCGTAGCGATGATTCGCCCCGGCCCAGTAGCCCAGCCAGCCGTCTCCGGTCGCGTCGATGAAGACGGGCGCTCGGAAGCGGTGGATCAGGCCCGTGGTCACCTCGCGCGCCTCCACGCTGATAATGCGGCCGCCCTCTTTGGCCAGCCCGATGGCGATGTGCCCGGGGAACAGGTCCACGCCGGACGCCGCCATCGTCGCCTCACGCTTGCGCTGGTCGGTCTTGGCGTCGGCGTGGCCGTTGGGGTAGTGCTTGGTGTCTAGGGTTCTCAGGAGCTTCTCGCACTTGCCGAACTGGCCCAGCGTATGGACGCGGACCTCCTGGCTGGCGTTGCCGCCGAACAGCGGCCGGTCCTGGATCAGTGCGACCTTGAGCCCCCGGGCGCTGGCCACCAACGCCGCAGCGCACCCGGCGATCCCGCCACCCACGACCACCAGGTCGCAGGCCCAGGTCCGGATCTTCTTTCCGGCCCGCCCGGCGAGGCGGTCCTTCCAGGCGGCTAGGGCCACAAGGTCCTCGTTCGGCAGTTTGGGCGAGGCTTCCGGCGTGAGATAGACCGCGTCGCACCGGCCGTCGAAACCGGTCAGGTCCTGCAGTACCACCGTGACCTTGCCGGCCGGCAGGTTCAGGCGGCCCCCTTTCTGCCAGGCCCAGCCCACCTGCGAGCCGAAGACCGTCTTCAGCGGCGTGCCGTTAACGAGGGCGCGGAATCGGCCCGGGGCGTCCCAGTCGCCCGGGCACCAGTCTCGCGTCCGGACGTGGACATGCCACATACCCGCCTTGGGGATCCGTACCGTGGTCCGGGCGTTGGCCACGGGCTTGCCCATGCCGTGTGCCAGGAGATAGCAGCCGCCCATTTGCTGGTAGTGCTGCGTGTCCAGCTTCCACCCGCCCCGGTCGGCAAAGGACGCGGCCTCGACGAGAACGCCGGCGTGATCAGACGCCGCCTTGGGCTCGCCGACGGCATAGCGGAACGGAATCGACGACGTCAGCCCCACGCCGCCCACCACGCGAAGGAAGGTCCTTCGGCCAGTGCTCATGGTCAGTTCTCCGCAGCCATCCCGTACCCGGGCGGTCCGGCGTGACTCGTTTGCATCATGTTCGTGCCTATAGACAGGCGGGGACCGCCCGGCGTCCCCCCGGTCACCGTGCGGCCCCGCCTGCCTGCCCGCTGATGTATCTACGCCTTGCGGCGTTTGCGCACATACCCGCCCAGTCCCGTGACGGCCAGGCCCAGGGCGGCCATCGTCGCCGGCTCGGGGATGGGACCGGCGTCCGACTGGCCCACCACGCTGTTGAACGTCTGGCCCATGCGGATCTCGTCCAGCAGATTGGGCCCCTCCCACTTCTGGTGCCAGTATCCAAGCGTGTCGAACTGGGTCACGCTGCCGTCGTCATTGGCCAGAACGGTGATACTGCCATCGGCGGCCCCGAGGTTGCTCTCATCGTCGATCAGCGGGTTGAACCATACATCAAACGTCGTGTCACCCGTCGTGTCGTCGGTGGAGAACCGGCCGATGATGAAGGTGTCATTGGCGACGCTTACTGTGGAGGTGTGCACCTGGTCGGAGTCGCCGTCGTCGTTGTCGCCTCGGATCTCCCAATTACTGTTGCCGGTGTCCTTTCCGACGGCGAAGTAGCCCGGGCCGTTGGCCCAAGTGGCGTTGCCGTTGGCCGAGTCCGTGAAGTCCAGATGGAAATGATTATGGGTGCTCGTGTTGCAGCTCATCAGCGCACTGAACCAGATCTCCGCGCCCTTCGCGTTCAGCTTGCCGCCCTCCTTGTTGGCGGCGGACCAGCCGCCGGTGCTGATGTCGATCGACGCGCGCCCGTCATCGTTAGACCCGGCCGTTTGAAAGCGATTCCCGGTGGTTGGCAGGACGTTCCCGTTGCCATCGGTGTAGCTCATGCCGGGTGAAACGATCTGCCCGGCGCCCGAGGGGTTCACATCCCACGCGCCAAGGCCCGTATCGGCGGTCTTGCCGTCCAGTTGCCCCGTGCCGGTCGTGTGGCTCATACTCTCATACACGAGCGTCTCACCCGAGGGCGGCGGGGGCGTGCCGGGTACCGTCAGGACCTCCGACATGGCGTAGATCGGCCTTTGAACGTCCGGATTGCGATTTGTTTGAATCCAAGCGGCATCGGTGGCGTTGGCCAAGCCTCGGCCTATCCACCCGCCGCTGGGATTGCCCAGAACGCCGTCGTGCCACGTGGCTCCGTTGCTGAGCGTGCCGGTGTTGACCAGGTTGTCTGCGGGAGGGCCCCCATCCAGTTCGGTCACGTTGATCGGGTTCTGAATGCTGCCGTCCCACAGATCGGCATTGTCGTCGGCCACTTTCAGGCCGCCCAGATTGTAGATGGGCACGCCGCCGCCAGTGGTTCCGGTGTTGTCCCTGGCGGTCGTGTACACCCCGGCGCTGGTCCGAAAGCCGACGACGGCCTTCCACGTCGTGGCGAGGTCGTTCAACTCGGTCACGCCCGTGGCCGCGTTGGTGACGAAGGTGTTGTACCCGTCGATGGTAGAGGGCCCGCCGTTTGCTTCCCGCCCCCAGATCGTGTCGTTGGTCAGGAACGCCAGACGGTACTCGTCGCCCGGGTTCAGTCCGGCCGGCTGTGTGACGATCGCCGCCTGAGCCGACGCGATCAGCCCCAGGAACAGCCCAACTGCCAACACTGTCGCTATGCTCTTCGTAGTCTTCACCATGATTCTCCTTCTGCCCTCCGAGGGGCGTTGGTAACGTGCGGTCAGGACCTTCATGGTGACAGGTTGGCCCTGGCTCGCATCTTGCCTTACTTGACGTCTTCCGTCGGGTTAATTCTCCTGCAACAGAGTGAGGCGAGCGAGGAAGCGACCCGCCTCTTCCGTGTCATCCCGTTACAGGGGCTGTTTGCGTTTACGCCGAATCACGGCAAAGTGTAAATAACTTCTTGCATCGTTCGAACCCATATGATATACTAATTCAACGGAACGACAATGGCAAACGGTTAATCAGAAATGGCTTCATGTAAACAAGAGGTGTTTTTTCCAGGCCCGGCGCCGACAGCCACCGCTATAGCGGGCTTCAAGTGCTTCTCATGACACATGTTGTGACTGCGAGTATGGGAACGGCGATTCGGCCCAATTCGCGGAGTCTCTCTCGCCGCGCTCCGTTTTCGCCCGACGGCGCCGCTGGGGCGTTGAGCCCAGTGACAAGACCCGAGACGGCCCTCGGCGGAGCGCACCGTTCGAAGGCAGCCGCCGGACGACTTGGGCCTTGGCGGGACAGAAGGATGTATCGTATTTCTTGCAGAACACTTACGGCCAAGAAGCAGTCTTCCCGGATGGACCCCGCCCCATGAAATCCGAGCGGCACTTCGACATCCTGGAGAAGCGTGAAGCTTTCGTGCCCATGGAGGCCCGATCCGAGCGGTTCGCCGTGTGGCGCGTGGCTCGGGAGCGCTGGGGGCCGGCATTTCGGACACGCGACGCACATGTGGACATGCTGTTCTGCGGGATGGTGCTGTCGGGACAGTTGCACCTGTGGGACGGCCGAAGAGGCACCCTGCAGGTGGATCCCGGAGAGATGTTGCTGGTCGGGGCGGGCGGGCCGCGCGGGTTCGCCGTACAGGGTCCGCAGGGCGTCGAGATCGTGATGTGGGTGGCCCTGGAAGGCATGGCCACGGACATGGCGCGGTCGGCCTTCCCGCCCTTGCCGGTCGCCTTCCCCCTGCGGCGGGTCGGGGCGATGGAGTCGCTCTTTGGGCAGTTGCTGGACGAGGCCGCCGACGGCGGGCCGGACTCGGGGCGCGTCTGCTCGTGCCTGGCCGAGGCGGTCCTCCTGCAAGCCGCCCGGGCGTGTCGCGAACACGTGGGCCGACGCAGCCGGCGAGAGGAGCAGTTCCTCCGCGTGCGCCGGTACGTGCTGGACCGCCTGGCCGAGCCGCTGACCGTGACCGGCGTGGCCCAGGAGATGGGGATCAGCCGCGTGTACCTGCACCGGCTGTTCCGGGAGTACGAAGGCCAGCCCCCGCAGATCTGGATCCAGCGCCACCGCATGTCGTACGCGGCGTCGATGCTTCAGGAGGGAGGGCGAACTGTAAAGGATGTGGCCTTCGCCCTGGGCTGGGATGATCCCTACGCGTTCAGCCGCTCCTTCAAGCACGTCATGGGCGTCCCGCCCTCGCGGATGCTCCGCCGCGCCCGCACGCGGCAAGCCGCGCCGGACACCCCCGAAACACAGGGCACTCAGAAAGGACAATCTCTGTGAGTACGTTACTTGGTTCCCCCGGGCCGACGTGCCCGTTCTCCGTCGGCCAACCTGAAACCATCATCTCACACGAGCGGATGAAGGAGGTGGACATCCGAGGCATCGACGGGAGCCTGTATGCCGTCAATGACGGCCGACAGCACAAGTGGTTCTGCACGAACCTGGTCCACGCCGTGTGCGGCCAGGGTCCGCCGGAAGACCCGTTCCGGCGGATCCTCGCCACCTCACAGTTGCAGGGCCTGCCGGACGCGTACACGGACACGCGATACGGATTCGCAACGGACCACCGCTGGGGCGATGGGCCGACGATCGCGAATGTCTACCTGGACCGAGACAGCGGCCATCTCTTGGGCTTTATCCATACGGAGTGGACCCTGCAGGCCAGGGACGGAGTGTACTTCCGCCTGGGGCTGGCGATCTCCAAAGACGGCGGCGAGTCGTTCCAATGGTGCGGGTACATCATCGAGCCGGAACTGTCGTACCAGACCTGGCACGACCATTGGCGCACCGGGAGCCTGGGCGACCGTCACGCCTTCGGCAACATCGGACTGGCCAACTACGCGATCAAGGACGGGTACTTCTACCTGTACTACACGGATACGAAAGACAGCCGCGACACCTTCTCACAAGGCATGGCCGTTGCGAGGGCGAAGGTGGCCGACGTCCTCGCGGCCGCGGAGAATCGGCAGACCACGCCCTGGACGAAGTACCATGACGGCGCATGGAGCGAGAGCGGCATGGGGGGCAGGTTCACGGCCTTGAACATCGAGCCCAAGGGCTACCTGCACGGCGACGCGGCCTACAACAGCTACCTGGACAAGTACGTGCTCGTCACCCGCCACGGCAAGCACACCGGGCCGGACGGGCGCCGCCTGGACACCGGCTCAATCCTGATCGCCTTCTCCGAAGACGGCATCACCTGGAGCGACTGGCAGACTATCCACGAGGACGCGCACCTGCACGACTACCCGTCCATCGTCAGCACCGGTGACGACAACGAAGTCACAGGCAAGTCCTTCTGGGTGTACTACAAGTACTGCTTCAACGACGTCCTTCCGGACTGGGACTGGTATACCAACCGCTGGGACCGCGTCCTCGTGACGCTGGACTGAGTTGCCGGGCCGTACTTCGCATCGATTGAGATCGTTTGACTTCAGAAAGGGACGTTCACAATGAAACATCTACCTGCTGCATTCGTGATCGCTATCGCCCTCCAGACGACCGCCGCTTGGGCCCAGTACGACCCGCATCCGAAGAACGTGACCTACACCGAGAACTTCCGCGGACAGTTCCACTTCAGCCCCAAGTCCGAATGGATGAACGACATCAACGCGCTGATGTACCATGACGGCAAGTACCACATGATCTATCAGTGGGGCAAGAAGATCCGTCACGGCGGATACGCCACGAGCAAGGACCTGCTGCATTGGACCGATGAAGGGGTCGCGCTGATCCCGCAGAAGACGTTCCTTCCCAAGCACACGAGGAACGTCAGCGGAGACCAGGTATACTCCGGCAGCGGGGTGGTGGTCTCGGGCGACGTGGCCGAGAAGATCACCCGATCGAAGAAGGAGGCCATGGTCGCGATCTACACCGGCACGGCCTCGGGTACATGCCTGGCGTGGAGCAATGACGGGGGCAAGACCTGGCACGACTACAAAGGCAATCCGGTCGCCAACAAGACTCGAGGCGCCAACCCGCGCGACCCGCACGTGTTCCTGTACGAGCCGACGAAGACATGGATTCTGGCGATCTACGAATGAGGGACTACGTTCCATGGCTCGAAGGACCTGATGACGTGGAAGAAACTGAGCAATATCCGCTTCGGCTACGAATGTCCGGATATCTACGAACTCCCGCTCGATGGCGATCCGAAGAAGAGCAAATGGGTCCTGCAGGATGCGAAGGGGTCGTACATTGTGGGGCAGTTTGACGGCAAGACGTTCACAAAGGAACAGGATCCGCTCTTGATGGACGTTGGACCGGACTTCTACGCCGCGCAGACCTTCTTCCGGCCGAACTTCCCCACCAAGGCGCTGATCCAGATCGCCTGGCACGATCACTGGAACGGCGGCGTAGGCGAGAAGGGCTGGGAACGCCACGCCACTTTCCCCGTGGAAGTAGGGCTCGTAACATACGAAGGGAGAATGCGCATCACTCGAACGCCGATTGCGGGTATCAAGACCCTCTACAAAGGCACCAAGACCTGGAAGAATGAAACGCTTGCGGACGGCAAGAACCTGCTGGCCGGCGTGAAGTCAAAGACCTTCGACCTGACGGCCGTTTTCGACCTGAAGGAGACCAATGCAACCGGGATTACTTTCCGAATCGCCAACGTGCCGCTCAAGTACGACATCAAGGCGCAGATGTTCCATGGCATGCGAGCGCACAAGCATAAGTTCATCCCGATCCCGAACAAGCCCAAAGCACTCAAGCCGGACGCAAACGGCCTCTTGAAGATACGCATGCTCGTGGACTGGTCTCAGCTCGAGGTCTTCTCGGCCGGCGGGGTCTTCTCGTATTCGGCGAATCTGCCCTTCACGCCGAAGGACTCCAGCCTCGGCCTGACAGCCACCGGCGGCGACGTGAAGCTCGTGTCGATGACGATGAACGAAGTGGGACGAATCTGGCCGAAGGCAAGTGAGTGACAGCCCCTTCATCCGCGGCTCGACTGCTCCTTTACTGCCAGTCAGTGCCGCCACGCGCTGCAGTGACGCTGCATTCGGTCGCTCGTCCGCTCGTTAATGGCCAAGTGCTTACAGGCATGAAGCCGACCGACCTCGGACTGACGGGCAAGAAGAACGATCCGATGATGCCCATCGCCTGGACGCGCGCGTACAAGCCCGACGGAGGCAAGACAGGGAAGGCGTCTACTACAACCATGGGTGCGGCTACCGACTTGCCCAGTGAGGGCGTCCGGTACAGCGCCGGGCTAGCTGGGCCATGGCGCTCCGCGCGCGGGCAGGGCCTTATCCATGACGAACCGCCACTGCCACCTCCCCGTCCACTGGCGGTCGAACGATCCATCTTCAATCTGGACCTCGCCGCCGCGGGGATCCCCAAGAGGGACGCCCAAGGCCGGACCGTGGACGTGCACAGCCTGCGGCACACCTTCGCCACGCTGCTGGCCCGCAACGGCGTCTCGCCCAGCGTCGCCCAGAAGCTGATGCGACACAGCGACATTGGCTTGACCATGGACCTCTACACCCACCTCGATTTGGCCGACACCGCCGGCGCCGTGGCGGCGTTGCCGGCGTTCTGAACGCTTCAGTCAGGCGCACACTTTGGGGGGCGCTTCTATCTCTTGAGACCGGCATTCTCACGCCCGTCTATATCGTGCTTTCGGCGCCCACCTGTCGGCCTCTGGCGTCCACCCCCGGACGGCCATGCCATCCTGCGCCAGCACACGGCCGTGCACGGGCCAGGCAGACTACAGTTGCTCGCGCGCCAGGATGCGACCCTCCGACGGTGCCGCGAGAAACCGCCACGCCAACGCTCCGGTATCCCCGCCGCCCAAAGCCGCGAACGCAGCCAGTATTCGACCTCGTGGAGGTGCTCTTCGGTTTCACAGGGCGGAATCGCGGCGGCCAGCTCCTCTTCCATGTGCGTGGCGAAGAAGACCATGCAATACACCGGCGGGCGGACCGTTTTCAGGCTGTTGAAATCATGCCACAGCTTCCTTGATTCCTGTTGCCCTTCGCAGATCTCCATGTACTGCTTTGCGAGATCGTGGAGGATCTGCTTGTCTTTTTCCGTTGTCTTCATGGCATATCACCTCCCCATGGCCGTAGAACCTGGTGGGCCTTCTGTTCGTGGTTGTTGTCCCGTTGAGGCGCCGCGGAGGTCCAACTCGTCGGCGAACAGACAGGCCGAACGATGCCCCGGGCACGGTTCGATGAGTTCCGGCACGTGCTTGCGGCAGGCGTCCCGGGCGTAGCGGCAACGGGTATGGAACACACAGCCGGGCGGAGGGTCGGCCGCGCTGGGCACCTCCCCGGCCAATGATATATGCTCGGGGTGCACGTCGGGGTCCGCCGGCGGCACCGCCGAGACCAGCGCCTCGGTGTACGGGTGCCTCGGGCGGCCGAGCAGTTCGGCCGTGGGCGCCAGCTCGACGATCCGCCCGAGGTACATCACGGCGACCCGGTCGCATAGGTGCTCGACGACGGCCAGGTCGTGGGCGATCAGGATCAGGGTCAGTTGGAAGCGGCGTCTCAGGTCGGCCAGAAGATTCAGCACCTGGGCCTGTACCGAGACGTCCAGGGCCGACACCGGCTCGTCGGCGATGATCAGCCTGGGATCCGAACACAGCGTCCTGGCGATGCCGATCCGCTGGCGCTGTCCGCCGGAGAACTCATGAGGATGCTGCCCCATGGCCGCCGGGTCGAGCCCGACGGCTTCCATGAGATCCGCGACGCGCTGGTCCAACTGTTTGCCCCGTGCCATGCGGTGAATGATCAGCGGCTCGGAGATGATGTCCTTGACCGTCATTCGCGGATTCAGCGAACTGAACGGGTCCTGGAAGACCATCCGCAGCTCACGGCGAAGGGGTTTGAGCGCCTTCTTGGGCAACTGCGCCAACTCCACGCGCTGCCCCGCTCGGGACCGGTACCAGACCTGTCCCTCAGTGGGCTCATACAGCCGGAGGATGGCGCGCGCGGCCGTGGTCTTCCCGCAGCCGCTCTCTCCCACCAGACCCAGCACTTCGCCGCTGCGGACGGAGAAGGTCACGCCATCCACGGCCCGAACGCAGCGCTTGGATCTTGCCAGCCACCCGGACCGGGTGATGAAATGCTGCTTGAGACCGATGACCTCGAGGAGGATGTCGTCTGTCTTGTCCATGATCTACGCGGTGCTGTAGGGGTCTGCGGCGTCGCGCAGCCCGTCACCGAGGAAGTTAAACCCCAGCACGGCCGCCAGGATGAAGGCCACCGGCCACATGATCCACGGGTGACTGCCGAGGGTCTGGATGTTCTGGGCGTTGTGCATCAGGTTCCCCCAACTGATCAAGGGGGGCTGAATGCCGATGCCGAGGAAGCTGAGCAGGCTCTCGGCCAGGATGATTTCGGGAATCGTCATCGTCAGCACGACGATGATGTGGCTGACCGTATTGGGGTACAGGTGCCGGGTGATGATATGCCAGTCGGAGGCCCCCATTTCACGTGCGGCCAGGACGAAGTCCGCCTCCCGCAGCGCCAACACCTTGCCGCGGATCTCCCGCGCCATGACGGTCCAACTGAGCAGGGAGAAGATCACGGCCATGATGAGGAAGACGTGCATCGAGTCCCAGGTTCTGGGGATGATCGCCGCCAGGGCCATCCAAAGGGGTAGCTGCGGGAAGCAGCGGAGGAACTCGATCAGGCGTTGCAGGGCGGAGTCCACCCATCCACCGTAGTAGCCCGAGACCACGCCGACCAGCGACCCGATGGTGACGCTGATGACGGCGGCGAAGACGGCCATGGCCAGGGAGATGCGGCCGGCGCGGCACGCCCGGCCCCACAGATCGCGGCCGAACTTGTCCGTGCCCAGCAGATGGACTGTCCCCGGCTGCTCCACGCCGAACAAATGCCAGCGGAAGGACAGACCGAGCACACGGTACTTCCAGTCTTTGATGAAGAACCGAATGGGGTATCGCCGGCTGGTGTCTTCGCGCCAGACGGGTACGCGTGTCTCGGGGTCGATGTGGCAGATCTGCTTGTAGGTGAACGGCCGGAAGTGGAACTGGCCCTCGGAGTCGATGAAGTGGATTTCTTGCGGGGGGGTAAAGGACGCCGACATGTTTGTCTTCTGAGGGTCCGTCGGCGAGAAGAAATCCGCCAACAGAGACAGGACCACCAACAGGAGCGTCATGACCGCCCCGAGCAAGGCGATGCGGCTCCTTCGGAACCGGCGCCAGACGAGGGCGTAATAGCCTTGCCGATGCCTTCTCGGTGGTTCTGGGCTATCTTTCGAGGTCGTTTTGGACACAGCGTGTTTAGGGGCGCGTCAGTGGTAGCGAATCCGCGGGTCCACCGCGGCCAGGAGCACGTCGGCCAGAAGGTTGCCGACAACCAGCAGGATGGAGATCATCAGCAGGAAGCTGGCGGCGACATACAGATCCTGTGTGACCAGTGCGTTGTAGAACATTGGGCCCATGGTGGGCAGGCTGAAAACGATGGCGACCTCCATTTCGCCCTGGATCATGTACGGAAGCGCCATGCCCTGATACATAATGATGGGGTGGAGTGCGTTGGGCACGGCGTGCTTGTAGGTGACCTGCCTTTCCGTAAGGCCCTTCGCACGTGCCGTGGTCACATATTGGGCGCCGAGCACGTCCAGCAGATTGGCCCGCATGACTCGCATGTTCCGCGCCATGCCGGCAAATCCGGCGATGGCAATCACCGGCCAGACATGCTTGACCAGGTCCACGAACTTCGCCCACGACCAGGGCGCCACGGCATACTCGGGCGAGAAGAACGCCCCCACGTGCTCCTGGCCTGCGGAGAACATCAGCCAATACACGAGGACCAGGGCCAGGAAGAACCGCGGCACGGCCATGCCCAGGAAAGCCACGAACGTCGCCGCATAGTCTCCCAGCGAGTATTGCCGCGTGGCGGAGTAGACGCCGATTGCCAGCCCCAGCAGAGTCGCCAGCAGATGGGCGGACACGGCCAACAGGACCGTCCGCGGCATGCGTTCGGCGATCAGCTCACCGGCGTCTTTCTTGTAGGAGAAGGAGTAGCCGAACCGCCCCTCGGTCACAATGCCCCCGATCCAATTGAGGTACTGGACGGGCATGGGCTTGTCCAGCCCGTGCTTGGCGCGGAACGCGTCGGCCAGCCGCTGGGCCTCGATCTCGCTCAGACCCCCACGCTGGATCAGGTGCTGTTTGTAGTGGTCCCCATAATCCCCGGGCGGCAGTTGGATGATGACGAACGAAACCAGGGAGATCCCGATCATCACCGGAACCATACCGAGAATCCGTCGCAGGACGTAGGGGATCATTTGACTCTCAGCTTCAGCGCCCGACCGGTGTCCGCTTTGGATACAGCGGGACCGTGCCCGGCATCACTTCCTTGAGTTGTTCTTGCCGCGCCACCCAGATCTGCTCGGGCAGGACGTTGTTCGTGGACCATTGG
>Ga0180431_10005832_pt1 | contig 14852 bp, 13 predicted proteins | sample SS_ome_11_FD_132459 | JGI IMG/M metagenome (GOLD analysis project Ga0180431, IMG submission 132459) | Hypersaline lake sediment archaeal communities from the Salton Sea, California, USA - SS_1_MS_1 metaG | ecosystem: Environmental > Aquatic > Non-marine Saline and Alkaline > Hypersaline >... | reverse complement strand
GTGATAGTAGCGGCGGGGGTACACCCGGACCCATCCCGAACCCGGCAGTTAAGCCCGCCAGCGCCGATGGTACTAGAGGGGCAGCCCTCTGGGAGAGTAGGTCATTGCCAAGAGACTTCTTTTTTGTTGTTAGGTAGGGGCTTGAATAGAAGATCACCCTCCCTCGATCCGGGGGATTGATCAGGTCGAGAGGAGGGTGATATGCGAGAGACGCTGTTGGCGTCTCGAGATGCTGGCGTTGTGGAGGCCTGTGCTCACGCGGACGGTTGTAGAGCGGTGCGCTAAGCTTCGTCGTCCTCCTCGTTCTTTGTGTTCGTTGCCTTTTCCTCGCCTCCGCTAAGGCCGGTGCGGAACTCGCGAATGCCTTCGCCCAGCTCGCGACCGATCTTCGAAACCCGTCCGACCCCGAAGATAAGTAGCACAATGACCAGAATTAGCAGCAGTTCCCAGGGACCCAATGATCCTAACATGTTTTCCTCCTTCTGAAGTCCAAGCTGGTGGAGATTATAGCATGCCTTGCCATGCGCTACAACCACCAGCCGTCGCGGGTGCCCTGACGAGTTGTCGCGGACATGGTGGCCGGGTGGACAGCGTTTGCGCGAAACGGGCGCCGGTGTACGGACAAGTTGTGACTGGCATCCGTGGCAGACATACGCTCGTGAGGTGCAACGCACCCAAAAAAGGTGCACCGCGCCGTTGCCTATCCCAGAAGACGTGTGACTTGCTCTTCTCCACCTAAGATGCTAGACTAGTGTGGAGAACGGGAGGTGTTGATGACGGCACAAGCACTCTATCGTAAGTGGCGCCCAAGGACGTTTGACCAGATCGTCGGGCAGGAACACGTCGTTCGCACGCTGCGAAACGCGCTTGTCTCTGATCGCATTCACCACGCGTACCTCTTCGCTGGACCTCGGGGGACGGGGAAGACTACCACGGCGCGGTTGTTGGCCAAGGCCGTCAACTGCCTGGCTTCAGAGGATGAGCGCCCGTGCAACGAGTGCGACATCTGTGTAGCGATCAACGAGGGACGGCTGCTCGACCTTATCGAGATTGATGCAGCGTCCAATACGGGCGTCGACGACGTACGGGAGCTGCGTGAGCGGGTAGGCTTCCGGCCGAATGAGGCGCGCTACAAGGTGTACGTCATCGACGAGGTTCATATGCTCTCCAATGCGGCCTTCAATGCCCTGTTGAAGACGCTGGAGGAACCTCCGGAGCACGCCATCTTCGTGATGGCGACGACGGAGCCCCACAAGATCCTGCCCACTGTCCTTTCGCGTTGTCAGCGGTTTGACTTCCACCGTCTCTCCATTGTGGAGATGGTGGAGCGTCTGGCGTGGCTGGCCGAGCAGGAGGACATTGAGGTGGAACGGCAGGCTCTGGAATTGATCGCCCGCCAGGCGACAGGGAGTATGCGGGATGCGGAGAGCCTCCTGGACCAGCTCGCCTCGTACAATCAGGGGGGCATCACCGTCGAGGAAATGCGGGCTGCGCTTGGGATTGGAGCCGATGAGACGGTGATGGCCATCGTTGACGCGCTGGCCGATGGAGATGTGGCGGCTGGTCTTGAGGCCATCAACGCTGCCGTGGACGAGGGGACTGACCCCCGGCAGTTCGCGCGTCAGATACTGGAGCATCTGCGTGCATTGCTCCTGCTGAGTCTGGAAGCCGGCGTGGTGCCCCCGCATATCCCCGAGGGGCTGATTCCGGCGCTACGCGATCAAGCGGCTGCGTTTTCGCGTCACGACTTGGTGCGCGGTGTTCATCTCTTCAATGAGGCGGCGCAGGAGGCTAAAGGGGGCTGGCAACCTCAGCTGCCCCTGGAGATGGCCTTCATTGAGGCGCATCTTCCGGAGCGCCTGGCAGGGGACAATGACAGTGAGGGCAGGCCTACGAATCATCGAAGGGTACGCGCGGCGGAGCAGACGAGCCGGCCATCACGCAAACGCCATCGTGTGCCTAGTCGAAAAGAGGAGGAAGCGGAGGCGTCTCCTGCGCAGACTTCGAGTACGACGGACATACCCCTTACGGGGCGATCGGAGGCACAGGACACGGGTGCGGATGAAACCCCTCAGGAGACGAAGAGGGCTGAGGTGGTGCGAGAGCCCTCGCTTGCTTATGGCAAGGATGAGGACGCTTGCCCGCTGTGCCTTAATGATGTTCTTGAGCATTGGACGGGCTTTCTCGATGCTCTCCGACCTGAAGACTTGAAACTGGAGGCTCTGATGCGCTCCTGTGAGCCTATCCGGGTTGAAGATGACGTCGTGGTGTTGAGTTTCGCCCATAGGTTTCACCGCAGCAAGGTGGAAGAAGACGAGAAACGCCAGATGGTGGAGGGTATCTTCAGCGAGCTACTGTGCCAAGAGGTGCGCATCCGCTGCGAGACGAACAGGCCGACCGCGGCGGAGTCGCGGCAGGCAGGTGGAGACAGCGGGGATAACAGGAGGGCCGGCGAGGATGACATCTCCGCCGACCCGCTCGTGCAAATGGCGGTGGACGAGCTGGGGGCGGAAGTGGTAGGTGGTAAGGCGTAAGGAGGCGTTCTTGGCGAAGAGACGAGGTAGAAGCGTCAATCCTTTCGATTCGAAGAAGAGCATTTCGAGAGGTGGGTCTAAGACGGGCGGCGGATCCAAGCAGATGCTTCAACAGCTTCAGGGTCTTCAGCAGGAGATGCTGGAGGCGCAGGAGGAGATTGCTGAGCAGACGTTCACCGCGACGGCGGGCGGGGGTATTGTGGAGGCGGTCGTCACGGGCGACCGGAAACTCAAGGCGCTCACCGTCGATCCCGAGGTTGTCGATCCAGAAGACGTTGAGATGCTACAGGACCTGATCATTGCTGCCATCAACCGGGCGATGGAGCAGATCGATGAGGCGGCGGCTGAACGTATGGGGGACCTCACGGGCGGTCTGGGTGCCCTTGAGGGCCTGCTCTAAGGGGCGGTGGTGCGAGGCCCTGCAACGTCGGTTCCCCCCTCGGTCACTCGGCTGATTGAGGAGTTGTCCGAGTTGCCCGGAGTCGGCCGCAAGACGGCAGCACGACTGACCTATTTTCTCCTTCGAGGACGGTCGGACCTGGCTCTGAGGCTCTCGGATGCGCTGAGGGATCTGAGCGAGCGGACCCGGTACTGCTCGGTCTGCTACAACATCACGGAGGACGATCCCTGCCCCGTCTGCGTGGACGCGACCCGCGATCACAACACGGTGTGCGTAGTGGAAGAGCCTCTGGACGTGCTGGCCATTGAGCAGGCGGAGGTTTACTCCGGTGTGTATCACGTGCTCCACGGGGTGCTGGCCCCATCACAGGGTATGTTTGTGGAGGATCTTCGGATAAGCGAGTTGATGAAGCGTATCCGGGAGGGTGATCTAGAGGAGATCATTTTGGCTACCAATCCCACCAGCGAGGGGGACTGGACCGCCTCCTACCTGCTCAGTCAGTTGGAGCCGCTCGAGGTGCATGTCACGCGTCTGGGTCGTGGCTTGCCCATGGGGGGCGATCTTGAATACGCCGATGCCGTCACGCTCACCCGGGCGCTGGAACGCCGGGAGGAGATCTAGGATCTTGGCGAGGTCCAGCCGGGTGATAAGCCGGGTGGCAAGCGGGTCTACAAGCTAGTTCAGGTCCTCAGTCGAGCCAGGCGGGCTTCGGGCCACGTGGGGCGCCGCAGGAGGGGCACTGAACGATGCTCTGCCCGTCCTCGCCGTCCTCGCCGAAGGCGCGACCGCAGTATTCGCAGTGGGTCCAGGCGCGCTCAGCAGCTTCTCGCCGCCGCTCACGAATCCCCCTCTTGCGCTGTTCTTGCCAGTAGGTGATCTCGGCGGCCTCACCGACCTGGTCGATAATGGCCCAGGTGCGTCTAGGCAGGCCCAGGTCCTCGATGTCCTCGCTGGCTCGTTCGATGGTCTCCATTAGACCACCGGCTGCGTCCAGGGCGCCCGCCAGACCACGGCGCCGCAGGAGCAGCCGCTGGCCACCGTGCAAGGCCGCTTTGCCGAGGGAGCCTATGGCGCCTCGCCTGGCGTCCCCACTCAGATCGCTCATCGCGACGGTCAGTGTCTCGCCGGTCTGGATGAGCGTCACCGTGAGGGCCGGCAAAAAGCCGTGAGGTCCTCCCGCCTGGCTCTGCAGAAGGGTCACCACGGTGGCATTCTCCGTATGTTCGACCGACACGCGTGTGTCCCCGCCAGAGACGTGGGAGACGAGTGCTTCCTCCATGGTCGACGCTGTGCAGCCGTCGAAGGTGACAGGATTGGCGTGACCAGCGACGATGCCGGCCAGGACGCCAGCCCCCAGGCCCATCTGGGCGAGGATGTCTTGAGCGGCGTCAGGAGGGTTGTCCTCCAGAGGTGGCGGGGGCTCATAGGTGAATCCCTGGTCCAGGCGCTGGCGCTCCTCGGCCAGCCAGGCTTCCAGGCTCTGTTTCTTGTCTTGTTCTTCCGCCAAGTCGTTCTCCTATCGTAGCGTGCTTTGAGGTTTTCCAGAAGCGCTGGGCAACCGCCGGGTGTCGACCTTCGAATCCGCTCTATTGGCCCACCAGGCCATTCGGACCTCTCTCGAACGAGTACATTCTAGCACAGCTTACCCCTCCAATCAACCCCTTTCACCGGTTCTCCTTGCTATTCGTGCTCCCCACTTGACCGAGCTGACGGGCCAGATTATACTGGGCCGGTACCCAAACGGCTTCCACGTGCGGAGTAGCTCTAAGGCCGAAGCGATGACCCTCGTTTACGTCGCCGCCGCCTGGGTGTCCGGGATTGTCTTAACCGAGGCACTCAATCCCCCCTGGCAGGTACTCCTGCTGATGGCGCTGGCCTCCTTCATCTTTCTGGTCACTCAGTGGAAGGACCGCCGTATGCGGCTCGTGGCGATCCTGGTTCTGACGGCGGCTCTGGGTGGAGGTCGCCTGGCGTTGGCGAGGCCCACTTTCGATGAGGGCAGCCTGGCGACGTACAATGGGGCTGGCTTAGTGAGCGTTGAAGGCGTGGTCGTCGGCGAGCCGGATGAGCGGGATCGCTACACTAACTTGCGTCTGAGCGCGGATCGCCTCCTTGTCACCGACGGCACGGAGCGGGACGTGCGAGGTCTTGTACTGATTCAGACGGCCCGGCACCCGCGACGGGCGTGCGGCGATCGGCTGCGCGTGGAGGGCCAGCTAGAGGCCCCGCCGGTGTACGAGGGGTTCTCCTACCGTGACCATCTGGCGCGACAGGGTGTCTACTCCATGATGCGGCGCGCGCGGGTCACCCCCCTTATTCGCCAGAGTGCCCGTCCATTCCTCTTCTACCTCCTCCTCGTCAAGCGGCGGGCACAGAGGGCCATCGCGAGGATGCTGCCAGAGCCCCAAGCTTCGCTGCTGACGGGCATCTTGCTCGGCGTGGAAGGGGGCATTCCCAACGACTTGATGGATGCTTTCGAGGCTACGGGCACGGCACACATCATTGTGATATCCGGATTTAATATCACAATTGTCTCCGCGGTCTTCGCCGGCATAGCGGGCCGATTGCTCCATCGAAGACGTGCGCTACTGGTCGCCATTGCCGGAGTAGCAGTCTACACCGTCCTGGTAGGCGCCAGTCCTGCTGTCGTTCGCGCTGCGTTGATGGGTGGTCTCTACCTGATCAGCCAGTGCGTGGGCCGTCGAAGCTATGCTCCGGTGACACTCGCCACGGCGGGCCTAGCGATGACGGTGTGGAACCCGCAGGCGCTGTGGGACACCGGCTTCATGTTGAGCTTCGGAGCTACGGCCGGACTGCTGTTCTACACACGCCCTCTGGAGTCGCTGACGGAGCGGCTTGTCGAGCGGGTCGTGTCCGCTGAGCGGGCTCTGCGCATCGTAGGCCTAGTGAGCGAGACGGTTCTTGTCACGATTGCCAGCCTACTGGGGACACTGCCCCTGCTGCTCGGCTCGTTCGGCCAGTTCTCCCCTGTGACATTGCTCAGCAATGCCGCCGTCCTCCCCGCGCAGCCTTGCGTTATGACGATGGGTGGAGCAGCTGCGCTCCTCAGCCTTATCAGCGAGCCGCTCGGGCGGATGGTCGGCTGGTTGGCATGGGTCTTCCTTACGTACACGATCGAGCTGGTGCGCTTCACCGCCGAGCTACCGTTTGGCACGTGGAGCTTTGATATGCCAAGCTGGGGTCCCTGGGTGTACTACCCGGTGCTGGGACTGGCGACGTGGTGGGGCGTGACGACCGCAGGGCGCAGGCGCGAGGTCTGGGGCCGAATCTGGGGCTGGGTCACGAACCGGGTCGAGACCAAGCTGCTCTTCGGCACCTCGGGCGTTCTTCTGGTGCTGGCCTTCTTCGCGTGGAAGGAGCTGCCGGACGGACGACTCCACGTGCACGTCCTGGACGTTGGACAGGGGGATGCGATATTCGTTGAGACACCAGGCGGGCGTCAGGTGCTCATCGACGGGGGGCCCAGTCCCAGTGCCGTGCTCTCTCAGCTCGGCCAGCACATGCCCTTCTGGGACCGCACCCTGGATATGGTCGTTCTGACCCACCCGGATGACGATCACATCACAGGCCTGGTGGAGGTACTGGAACGCTACGAGGTTGATGCTGTGCTCTTCCGGGAGGTTAGCTGTGAACAACCCATATGCCAGCGCTGGCGACAGATCCTCGGCGACGCGGCTATGACCAGGCACCGTGCGGAGACTGGTGTTACGGTTGGGTTCGACGACGGGCTGCGCATGGATGTCCTCCATCCCGGGGCCGATCTGCCGAGGGGAGAGGGTTTCAACAACAACTCGGTCGTCACGCGGCTGAGCTACGGCAAGGTTTCGTTTCTTCTCACGGGCGACATCGAGGCTGCGGCCGAGCGGAAGCTGCTGGCGCAGGACCTGAGCCTGGCCAGCACCGTGCTGAAGGTGGCGCATCACGGCGGGTGTAGCTCGACGACGCCGACGTTCCTGGAAGCCGTGAGTCCGCAGGTGGCCGTCATCAGCGCGGGGGCAGACAACGAGTTCGGCCACCCCTGCGATGAGGTACTGGAGCGGCTGACGGTGGCCCTGGGCGAAGGCACCGGTGACGCCGTTCTGCTCCGCACCGACCAGCACGGCACCGTCGAGCTGACCACCGATGGCGCACGGCTCTGGGTGAACACCCAGCGCGGCCGATGATCGATGAGGGTATAGAGGGACCTGACCCCGGCACTGGAGTTTCCGCTCACTGATCCCGACCGGGGACCGATTGGGATGTCTTCTCTCCGATTCCGCACATCCACCCCTTCTCGTACTCCTCGAACAAGTGGACGGCCGCGTAGCCGGCCCTGGAAAGGAGGTCACCAAACTCTCCAATGGTGTGAAACGCCATGTCCCCCCATGCAACCCACTTCCTATTTCGCTCGTCATACTTGCTGCCCTTGTACGCCTCGCCCATCACGGCCAGTGCTCCACCGGGCTTCAAGACGCGGAGGATCTCCCGCATATCGGGGACGAGATCCGGCCAGAAGTAATGTGTCTCGACGGCGGTGACGAGATCAAATGTCCCATCGGGGAACGGCAGATGCGACACGGTGCCGTGCTCTATCTCCACCTGTCCTGAGCGGATCGCCCTCCTGTTGGTCCACCTGGCTACGGCGATGCTCTCCTCCGAGAAGTCCATGCCGTGGACGCGGCCATCGGTGGCCATCTTGGCCAGCTTCCGGACGGTCTCCCCGCCACCGCACCCCACGTCAAGGACTGTGTTATCCCGCCCGACGGAGATGTGGTCCAACCCCCAGTCCGTCATCTCTGAGTGCCCGCGATTCATGCCCCACGCGGCTGCCCTACCAAGCCACCCCGTCGGCTTTCGACACTGCTTCACCAGCTTGCTCATAATGGACATGATGGTTCTCCTTCGGCCAGTGCCGGCTACCCGCCCAACGCTCTACTCCAGAGGCCGGGGCTTCCCCCGTCTCCGGGTCGCGTTGTCGACGCCGTTTCCATCGATCAGCCCCGGACAGCAGCCCCGTCGACCCGCGATGGGACGTTATCCCCCCCCCACCCATCTACCCCTCAAACCGCCCGATTACCAGGCACGCGTTCTGCCCGCCCAGCCCAAAAGAGTTCGACAGCGCCACGCGCACCTCCGCCTCGCGAGATCCCTCAGGAACGTAATCCAGATCGCACGCCGGATCCGGCGTCTCAAGATTGATCGTCGGATGGATCACCCCTTCCTCGATCGTCTTCAAGCACACGGCTGCCTCGATGGCGCCTGCCCCACCCATGGCGTGACCAATCATCGATTTCGTAGAGCTGATGGGGACCTCGTACGCCCGTGCTCCAAACACCCGCTTGATCGCCTTCGTCTCCACAGCGTCGTTGATCGGCGTGCCGGTGCCGTGGGCGTTCAGGTAGTCCACATCGTCGGCCGTCACCCGGGCATCCTCCAGTGCGCGGGTCATGGCCCGCACGGCGCCATCGCCCTCCGGATGCGGCTGCGCCACGTGGTAGGCGTCCGACGACGACGCGTGCCCCAGTATCTCGCCGCGGATCGTCGCTCCCCTGGCCCTAGCGTGCTCCAGCGACTCGAGGACGAGCAAGGCGCATCCCTCGCTGTAGACAAAGCCGTCCCTCTCTCTGTCAAACGGACGGCTGGCCTTCTTCGGTTCGTCGTTCCGTGTCGAGAGTGCCCGCATCGCGCAGAAGCTGCTGACGGGGGTGAAGTGTATCAGCGCCTCCACGCCGCCGCACAGCATCGCGTCGGCGGCTCCGAGGCGAATTAGGTCGGCTGCCTCGCCGATGGCCTGGGTGCCTGAGGCGCACGCCGCCACCTCCGTGCCGATCGGCCCCATCGCGCCGGCGAGACAACTGACGTGATGAGAGGGCATATTCAGCAGCATCTGGATGGGGCTGAAGGGGTTCACCCGCCCCCAGCCCCGCGCGCGATGATCGTCGATGACCTCGACGCTCAGCTCGAAGCCTCCAATGGCCGTTCCCATGATGACCCCGACCCGGTCGCCGTCCGCCACCGGGAGCTCCATGGCCGCGTCTGCCAGCGCTGCTTGAGCCGTTGCGATACTGACCTGGGAGCAGCGCGCCATGCGTCGCGCCTCTTTCCGGTCCATGTAGTCGTGCGGGTTGAAGCCTTTGATCTCTCCGGCGATTCGTGACTGAGCCCCTGAGGCGTCGAACTGCGTGATGGTCGTGATGCCGGAACGACCAGCCAGAAGCCCTTCCCAAGTCTTGTCCAGCGTGAGCGCCAGGGGTGTCATGGCGCCTGCTCCGGTGATAACGACGCGTTTTCTTGGTGTCATGGTCCTCTCCTCATGGGTCCTGCAGGGGCGAGTTCTGGTCGCCTTCCCTGTCCAGTAGCCGTGGTGGTGGTCTCGCAGGCAGTATAATGGTCTTGGCAATACAGAGCAAGTGTACGATGCGAGACCACCTCCGGTCCAAGAACAGGCGTTGTCGGCCGGCATATCGATTGGCAGACAGAGGAAAGACGGAGACTTGTGCGGAGAGCGTTTGCATGTTACGCTTGCGCGTCGTACGGGCTAGGGTGGTATCGTCGGCTTACCTTGGGTGCGTGAGCGTCATTGGCCCAAGGCGACGGTGTCAGGTGTCTGCCCGACTGACGTGTGATCCGTATCGCCGAAGCGCCGGGCGTGGCGGTCCCGGTTCCAGCAATTATCGTGGACTGCAGATGCTCGCGCCGATTCTGACGCCATCCGCGGCGTTGCCGAAGAGAGGATATCTATGAGCCAGCCGTTTATCAAACTGACGCGGGGAGTCCCCCCGGATGAGAGCTTCCCTATCGACCAACTGCAGACCTGTGCGGAGTACGTCCTGCTGGTGCACGGGTATCAGGTACTGCAGTACGGCAAGGCGCACGGCTATATGGGCCTGCGCGAGATCATCGCGGACGAAAAAGGTGTTGATCCGGGCCGTGTGATTGTCGGACAGGGATCTTTGCAGCTCCAGGATCTCTGTGCCCGCATGGTCGTAAACCCCGGCGATCCCGTCTACGTCGAGGAGCCGACCTACGACCGAGCCCTGACCATCTTCCGCCGCGCGGGGGCCCGGGTCGTGGGCTTCGATCTGGAGCGGGATGGCGTCGACGTGGAAGCCATGGCATCGCGCCTTGATGGGGGGGAGAATCCCGTTCTCTTCTACGTGATCCCCGATTTTCAGAACCCGAGTGGAACGCTCCTCTCCGCGGAAAAACGACAGCGAATTGCGGAGCTGGCGCGCACGCATGATTTCTGGATCATCGAGGACGTTCCTTATCGCCAGCTCCGCTATCGGGGCGAGGAGCTCCCATCGCTCCTGAACCTGGCCCCCGACCACGTGCTCCAGATGTCCTCCTACAGCAAGCTCATCAGCCCCGGGCTGCGCGTCGGGTACGTGATCGTTCCGCAGTTGTTGGTCGATTCCCTGGCGAAGATGGCTGAGGACACGTACATCAACGCCAGCTATCTCAACCAGGCCATCGTGGCTGACTTCATGCGTCGGGGCTGGCTGGAGCCCCAGATCGAGCAGATCAAAGGGATCTACGAACCACGTCTGTACACGACGTTGAGCGCTCTCGAGGAGCATATGACAGACCTGGCCACGTGGCAGAAGCCCGACGGCGGGTTCTTCGTTGGGGTGACTCTGAATGAGGACGTGGACACGGACGACCTGCTGCGGCGCGCCGGAGAGGAGAACCTGGGGCTGACGGATGGGCGCGGATTCTTCGTCGACCGTGTCAAGGGGAGCTGTTTCGTTCGCCTGCCGTTCTGTGCATTGACAGCGCAGCAGATCGAGGAGGGTGTGGGCCGCCTGGCTGAGGTGGTCCGCAGCCTGGGCCGCTAGGAGACGGTCGTCGACGACGGCCGTGACGGAAGGGCAGCTCAGACCGGCTGGTCGTGGTAGGAGGGGATGGAAGAGGGTAGAGGGCGTACAACGGGCACTCGTGGTTGGTGGCGGGACGATGGGCCAGGAGATCGCCCTGCGGTGCGCGATGCACGGCTTCGACGTCTCACTCCACGACGTATCAGTTGAGGCGTTGGAGGTGGCACGGAATCGGCAGTCGGCTGTTCCGGAGGGATTCGCCCGACACATTGGACCTATCGCGATAGTGCTGCGGAAGGAGAGTCACGGCTACGTTTTCAACGCTATGTGGAATGCCCTCAAGAGCGCGTCGCTCGAGCTAGCGGTCAATGGCGTAGGTGGAGGACGTCGACCGGGCGTGGATAAGCGCGATGAAGACGGAGATAGGGCCCCTCGGCGTTCTCGACGGTGTGGGGCTGGAGACGGCGCTTGACATCACCCACCATTGGGCTGAATCTCTTGGCAATCCGCGACTGGAGAAAAACGCGGCCGTCCTGCGGGCGTACGTCGAGGAGGGACGGCTGGGCACAAAGACGGGCGCGGGATTCTACAGTAATCCGGAACCGGCGTAGTGGCAGCCGGGTTTCCTCGAAGGGGAAGAGCCGCGGACCGACTGATCCCATCTAGTGTGTCACGGTCCAGGACCAGGCACGTTTGGAGCTCCAGCATGTTGGACGGGGCGTCCGCCGAAGGGCCTGATTGTTTCGTTAGTGGGCGGTGGAACCAGGCGCAGTCCATGTCGATGGTGAGTGAGGTCTGAGCGGTTCGAGCCTAGACGGAGAGGCTGGGGGGCTGGACTGCGGCACGCCCTCGATCCGGGTGGCCTGACTCGTTCGCCGTCGGCACGGCTCTTGGTCGGCGGGCCCTCGCCTACCGGCGTTCGTAGTTGGGCGCCTCCTTGGTGATGACGACGTCGTGGGGGTGGCTCTCCTGGAGACCCGCGGAGGTGATGCGGACGAAGCGACCGTGCGTGTGGAGCTCCTCCAGCGTGCGGCACCCGCAGTAGCCCATGCCAGAGCGGAGACCGCCCACCAGTTGGTGGAGCAGGTCGCTGAGCGGCCCTTTGTACGGGACCATGCCCTCAATACCCTCGGGGACGGGCTTTCGCGCGTCGGCCTGGAAATAGCGGTCGGCGGTCTCGCCCTTCATCGCTCCCATCGACCCCATACCTCGGTAGGCCTTGTAGGTCCTGCCTTCGTAGAGAATCCTTTCGCCCGGACTCTCCTTCGTCCCCGCGAAGAGGCTGCCGATCATCACCGCGTCCGCCCCCGCGGCGATGGCCTTGGCGATGTCTCCCGAGTACTTGATCCCACCGTCGGCGATGACGGGCACGCCGTGCGGCTCGGCAGCGGCGGCGCACTCGGTGACAGCCGTGACCTGGGGCATACCGGCCCCCGTGACGACCCGGGTGGTACAGATGGATCCGGGACCTACACCGACCTTTATGGCGTCGGCGCCCCGTTCGATCAAGGCCTTCGCACCCTCGGCGGTCACCACATTGCCGGCGACAATGTCGGTCCGCGGAAACCGTTCCCGTAGGTTCTCCAAAGCCCGCAAGACGCCGTGGGAGTGCCCGTGAGCCGAGTCGATGCAGAGGACATCGACCTCCGCCTCGACGAGGGCCTGGGCGCGGTCCATCATGCTCTCGCCCGTGCCGACAGCAGCTCCCACACGCAGCCGCCCCAGGTCGTCCTCGGAGGTGTTGGGATGCTCGATGCGCTTCAGGATGTCCTTGACCGTGATGAGGCCCTTCAGGGCGTAGTCGTCGTCGACGACCAGGAGCTTCTCGATACGATGGCGGTGCAGGATTCGCCGTGCCTCCTCGAGCGTCGTGTCCACAGGCACGGTGATGAGATCGTCTTTGGTCATCAGCTCGCGAATGGGGCGTTCAAGGTCGTCCTCAAAACGGAGATCGCGATTCGTCAGGATGCCCACCAGGGAGCCATCCCTCTCAGTAACGGGAATACCCGAGATGTGATAGCGGGCCATCACGTCGAGGGCGTCCCGGATGGGTCGGTCCGGGGGGAGGGTAATCGGGTCGACGATCATCCCGCTCTGAGACCGCTTCACGGTCTTGACCATATCGACCTGTCTCTGGATCGACATATTCCGGTGCAGAATCCCCACGCCGCCCTCGCGGGCCATGGCCACGGCAAGGCGGGTCTCTGTGACGGTGTCCATGGCGGCGCTGATGATGGGACAGTTGAGGGGGATGTTTCTGGTCAGATGGGTTTGCACGTCGGTGTCTCGCGGTACGACGGTGGACTCCGCGGGGACCAGTAGGACGTCGTCGAACGTCAGGGCCTCGGCCCCATACTTTTCATCCCAGTTCACAATCGCCTCCTTTGCGTGGCGGGCCGGATGGGCAGAGCACGCCTACCGTCCCCGCACGCACTCCGCTCAAGCATAGGCTATTCTACACCTGTGGCTGCCTATGGCAAACCGAGGGTCGCGCCGGGCGTTCGGTGGATCTTTGTGCGGCCTGGAGGCATGGGCTATAATCTCGTGGGCGACCCCTTGGCGCCTGCGCAACAGCGGGTTCCAAGAGAGCGGTGTCGTCTACAGACGAACTGACGGATGGAATGGACTTGTTGAGCGATATTCTCGGCTGGGTCGGCGCGACTTTGCTCCTTGGGGCCTATGTCCTGGTCTCATCAAAGCGGCTCGAGGGAGATTCCCTGGCCTATCAGCTTCTGAATCTTGCCGGGAGTGCCCTCTTGATCGTCAATTCGGCCTATTACGGTGCGTACCCGTCGGTGGGGGTGAACGTGGTCTGGATTGGCATCGCTGTGTTCACCATCGCGCGCGTGATGCGGAGGACGTGAGGGCCGCTGGTTTTCTGTTCGGCGCAGGGGGGCATTGGCCATAGCCGCTCGCTCGGGCTGCAAGCTGGCAGAGCCGTGAACTCGGGAGAGCTATCGGGAGTTGGTAGAGGAGGGGTATGACGCCCGGCGGACCGCTGGGAGGAGATCCGTCCTCTGATGGGCCACTGGGGTTGTCTTGTGGCGGGGATGGAGCTTGCCCGGGGACTCGGCGCGGCGGTGACCGGCGGGGCTGTCCTCTGTCTGCTTATGGGGAGTTAGTCGCGCGACTGCGCCGCGGAGTCGTGCTGCTTCGATTACGCGGAGAGTATTGGACGGAGTAACGGAGGCACGCTTGAGCGGTATCGACAAGCCTCACGGAACGGAACTCGGGTGGGAGCGGTTGGAGACGGGCTATCCCTTCGACTATCACATGTTCCGTGTCCGAAAGGACCTGGTGCGATGGCCGGACGGTCACGTGGGTCCGTACGCCTACGTGGAAGGCGTCGGCGCTGTCTGGGTGGTACCCGTCACGCCGGAGGGCGATGTGATTCTGATCCGGCAGTTTCGGTACACCATGGACGCGTGGTGTTGGGAGGTTCCAGCCGGTGGATTCCACGATTTCGACGGCACTCCACTCGAGCTGGCGCGTCAGGAGCTTGAGGAGGAGGTGGGGGGGACGAGTAGTGACTGGCACTATGTCGGCTCCTTCCGGCCGGGCAACAGCATCATCGATGAGACGTGCCACATTGTGCTGGCGCGGGATGTGCGCCTGAATCGAACGCCGCACCGGGAGGCCGGGGAGCTGATCGAAGTGCACACTGTGCCGGCGTCAAAGGCGGTGCAGATGGCTAGACGGGGCGACATTGCGGATGGTCACAGCGCTCTGGCCCTACTCCGCTGTGAGCTCCTGATTCTGGACTAGCGGTGGAACGATAGAATTGGAGGGATGATGATGGCTCGATCATCCGGCGTTGAACCGACACCGTTTTTCCTGCCCGGTAGCTCGACAGGTTTGCTCCTGATTCACGGTTTCACCGGCTCACCCGCGGAGATGCGGCTGGTAGGAGACTATCTCAATGAGCGGGATCTTACGATCTCGGCGCCGCTGCTCCCAGGGCACGGGACGACGGTTGAGGCGATGAATCGCTGTCGGTGGCAGGACTGGACCGGCCACGCCGAGCAGGCCTATGAGGAACTGACGTCGCGCTGTGAGAGGGTGTTTGTCGGGGGTCTCTCCATGGGTTCCCTCATTGCCATT
>Ga0180431_10005831_pt1 | contig 14854 bp, 11 predicted proteins | sample SS_ome_11_FD_132459 | JGI IMG/M metagenome (GOLD analysis project Ga0180431, IMG submission 132459) | Hypersaline lake sediment archaeal communities from the Salton Sea, California, USA - SS_1_MS_1 metaG | ecosystem: Environmental > Aquatic > Non-marine Saline and Alkaline > Hypersaline >... | reverse complement strand
GGGATACTTTACCGGTAAGAACAAAACAATGGACCTGACCGATGAACATCTCGGCTATATGAATGGCAGAGAAATCATGAAAAAGGATCGTTTTGATGAATATTCCGATATCTATCTTTTCTTCTATGAAGGTGAACCGATCGGCACTGTTCGCTACACGATTCATAGAGGAGGAGAGCAACAAGCCCCCATGGCTGCATATTATCCGGATATTACAAATGAACACGAAAGAACAGGTCAACCATTTATGGAAGCTAGCAGAGCCGCCATTAAGGAATCTTTCCGAGGAAAAAGCCTTTTCTTGTTGTTTGTGTATTACTTAGGGGGAATCGTTTCTTTTGAAAACGATTGTACACATAGTTATTTTGAATGTCCTAAACGGTTAGCCGAAGTTTACAACCAATATTTAGGCGCTGAAATCCCTTATTTGAAACCACGCTATTATCCAAGCAATCATTTAGCTCTATATTTAGCTCATATAAAGGTGGGAGAGTCCGAGTCAGCTTATCATTCCAGAAATAAATTGTTCTTTTATGCCCTAGGAAATCTCTTAAAACTTCAAAATGTAGAAGCTGCAAGCAAAGTCATATTTCCGGTCACGATCGCATTACGGAAAATGTTTTTAATTAATGAGAAAAAGGTCGATTTGAATCAGCCTGTACATTGACAATTTAATTTTTCAAGCTAAAATAAATATTGATTATCAACTATTTTGGAGGGGTATGGGAGCAAATCAACTAGGCCAGTTCTTTCAGGTGACGACCTGGGGAGAATCCCACGGGAAAGAAATGGGGCTGGTCATCGACGGATGCCCTCCCAACATCTCAATTTCCGAAGAACAGATCAATCACTCGCTAACCCTTCGCGCTCCTGGGCAAACCCCGTGGACATCCCCAAGAAAAGAGACCGACTGTGCAGAGATTCTCTCAGGTGTTTATGAAGGAAAGACAACAGGGCATCCGATTGCGATCCGCATTCCAAATAAAGACGCACGTTCAAGCGCTTATCAAGGGATGGAAAACGTGCTCCGTCCCGGGCATGCAAATGCAACCTATCTTGAAAAATACGGCATCTACGATTACAGAGGAGGAGGAAGGGCATCGGCAAGAGAAACCGCCTGCCGCGTTGCTGCAGGCGCAATCGCCGAGCAATTATTAGAAGGGGTAGAAGTTCATGCCTATCTGAAAGAAATAGGCTCTGTCTCTATCCAAAACGTTGATTACGACCACCTGAAAAAAAGTCCCATTTTTTGCCCCGATCCATCTGCTGAAAAAGAGATGATTGCGATGATCGAAAGAACAATAGTGGAGAAAGATTCTGTTGGCGGAATCGTCGAGGTGGTCGCGAACAATCTTCCGGTGGGGCTGGGAGACCCTGTTTATCAGAAATTAGAAGCCAATCTTGCCCATGCAATGCTTTCAATTCCCGCCAGTAAAGGATTTGAAATTGGAAGCGGATTTCAAGCAGCCCGCATGAAAGGCTCTGAACACAATGACGCATTTATTGGTCTCAATCTTACAGAGACAAATCATGCTGGAGGAACGCTAGGTGGAATTTCAAACGGTATGCCTGTCGTCTGTCGTGTAGCGTTTAAACCCACTTCAAGTATCGGAAAAACACAGAAAACTGTCGACCTTCAAGGCAATCCCACAACCTACCAACTGCCGGAAGGGTCGCGGCATGATCCATGCGTCACCATTCGCGCAGTGCCCGTTGTCAGGGCAATGATGCTGATCGTTCTGGCGGACCGATGGGTGAAACGATACAAGGGGTTTTAAAAAATGGATCACTTATACAATGAACGCATCGTGTCGCAAACTCCCCTTATCACACCGGGTGAACTGCTTGAGCAAATCCCAATTACCGATAAGGCTGCAGAAGCTGTTATCGCCGGAAGAAGAGCTTGCCGCGAGGCAATCGCTGGTGATGATCCTCGATTACTGTTGATTATCGGCCCCTGTTCCATCCATGATGAAAAAGGAGCGATCGAATATGCTCAAAGGCTTGCCGATCTGGAAAAGCGGGTCAACAAGACAATGATTATTGTCATGAGGGTCTACTTTGAAAAGCCCCGAACAACCGTTGGATGGAAAGGACTAATCAATGACCCTGACTTGAATGGCAGCTTTCAGATGAATAAAGGACTGGTGATCGCCCGCAAAATCTTAATGGAGATCAATGAACTTGGACTCTCATGCGCCACCGAATTTCTCGACCCTTTGGTCCCCGCCTATCTCAGCGACCTCGTCTCCTGGTGCGCAATTGGGGCGCGGACGACCGAAAGCCAAATCCATCGACAAATGGCCAGCGGACTGTCAATGCCTGTAGGATTTAAAAACAGCACAAGCGGCGATGTCGGTGTCGCATTGAACGCCATGCAGTCAGCGGCCGAAAAACACTCGTTTATCGGAGTCGATGCAGAAGGGCAAATTAAAGTGATGGTGACGTCAGGAAACCCCGATACGCATGTGATCCTGCGCGGAGGTGTCCAGGGAGCGAACTGCGGAATTAACCACATTGAAGAGACTGCGAGGACCATCAATAAAAAAGGGAAGAAAAGACAAATCATGATCGACTGCAGTCATGGGAATACAGGTGGAGAGTATATCGGCCAACTTTCTGTGTTCAACCAGTTATTGCCCTTCTATATTGAAAATCCTGATGAAGTGCTTGGCATGATGATGGAGAGCAACCTCTTTCCCGGAAAACAAGCTTTCAATGGGAATGATTTAAGATACGGTGTATCTGTGACTGATCCTTGTATCGGTTGGCCGGAAACCGAATCGATCATTATTGAAGCGGACCGCAGGATGAAAGATGGATGACCTTAACTCTTTACGGGAAGAGCTCAATGAGATCGATGAAGAGATTTTCCGTTTGATCTCTCGCCGCTTGAAGGTCTCAAGCAGAATCGGACAATACAAACAAAAAAACAACTTGCCTATCAGAGACTTGCCCCATGAGCGTAGTATCATTCAACAAAACACGGAAAAGTGGGGAAAAATCGGACATGAGATCTCAGAGATTCTGATCAAATCCTCTTGCGCCGTGCAGGAGAAAAAACCTGCCAGTAAACCGTTTAAGATCACAGTCATCGGAGGAAAAGGAGGAATGGGCAATTGGGCAGTTTCTTTTTTTTCATCGCGAGGTCACCGGGTATCGATCATCGATAAGGGCGATCCCTTGACTATTGACGATAGTGAAGACGTGATCATTTTAGCCACCCCGATCGGCGTTACATCGGAAATTATCGATCATCTCAGCCGATTGCAAGTCAAAGGCCTTGTTTTCGAGCTTGCTTCATTAAAAAATCCGATTCTTAAATCAATCGAAAATGCGCGCATGAATGGTCTCAATATCACGTCAATTCATCCCATGTTCGGCCCTGAGACTGAAGATCTCGTCGATCAAACTATTTTGGTTTGTGGTGAAATTGAAACGGTCCTCCCCTTGTTCGAGGGAACTTGCGTCAACCTTCATGCAATTCCCATCGATAAACATGATGAGATCGTCTGTTATATCACAGCATTGACTCATTTATTGAACTATCTGTTTGTTTTCTCATTGGAAGAGCTGGATATTCCTTGTGAAATCGGCTCCACTTCATTCAAATTGCAATTGGAAGCTGCAAAACGGGTATTTAAAGGGAATCCTCGCCTTTACTTTGAGATTTTGCGTGAAAACGAATATTCGAAAGCGTTGATCTCATCTTTGATCTCCAAGCTTTCTACCTTCAAAATTTTGCCATTTGAGAGCTTTCAAGAACTCTTTTCATCAGGTTTTCATTACCTAAAAAACTAAAATACCATATAATTGTTCCATCATATTCAAATTTAATTATTTTTTACTGATTCTTTAATCGATCTTTACTCTCAAATCTTACTATAGATCCTTAAATATTTTGTAATAGAAGGAACCATACGATGAACGCCCAATCTATCGATCCCAGCATAAGCGGATCAATCCCAGCCCAGAATACAGGGACTCATAAAAGCGTTTGGAAACGTTGCCCCTTTTTAAGGATTATCTCAGCTATATGGAACGTTGTGAAACAGATCTTCCAGGCAATCAAGAAAGCTTTTTCCCCTTCTCCATATGATCTTTCTGCAAAGGACTTCGAATACTTAAGAAATGTAAAAAGCAGGGTCAGGCCATCAAGTCCCGTCGATTCACCGCGAACGGACCTTAGAAAACGTCATGTCTCTCAAAAGTCAACAGGAGCCGCTTCGCCCTCAGATGTTAATGAGAGCGCCCCTGATGTTGAGAAGGTCGAGGACAATCCAGTCTACCAGGACTTCCGGGAGGCGGCGATGGGATTCATCGATCATGCCCTCGAAGCTACCTATGAGGAAAAAATCGTCGATGTGGTTCCAACAGTCCAGGGGTATGTTGGAAAATTTGAACAATTTATGAATACCGGAGCTGATGTTGTGATCAGTATCGGGAGCAGTTTAAGCAGGCCGTTGAAGGAGAAACTGGATGGTTTCAAAATCGCGGAACAGCTAGGGCCGGACTTCGAGAGACTGATCAAATGGCTTCTAAAAGACAAAGAGACGATTGATCAAGCGGCTTTTATCGAAAGGCTCAAAGTAAAACTTGGCGATATCGCTGAGCACGACAAAAGGGACGTAGCGATTGGTCATTGCCGTGAATGGTTGTTCGAAGGCGATCAATCAACACCCCTGCTCACCCCAGACCAAAGTTTTGTCGATGCGGCCATTTTAGAAAGGGTCTTCAAAGAATCTATTGTGATCCTAAGTGAACAACGGATCAGCGAGTTCAATAAAAAAGTCACAACGCTCAATGACAAGCTGCCCGATATTTTTAAAAGAATGCTAATGAAAAATGGTCACAAGCTCGGTGGGATTGTGCTGGATCGTCTGCTCCAGGTGATCGACAAGACCCCTTATACTAAGACCTACAAAGATCTCATCAGTCTCCTGGCTGACCACTCCTCCGCAGTTGATCAAGCTGAAAAGGCAAGAGATAGTGCAAAGCGGGATGAGAGGGCAAGACTGGATCGCTACGACAGAGCTGCTATGGATGACGTACACAGAGATCCAAGAGTCGAAGAAAATCGGCAAGTTCTCATTGCCAATAGAGAAGCCTATCAAAGCGAATCGAGAAAGCTATGGTGCAAAGTTGCAGGGAAAAAGGCTGAACAGGCTGCGATTGAAGCTGCGAAACTACGCTTCAAGACATTGAAGCAAGAGGAGCCTGAACCTGCTGAATTAGCTCAGATAAAAAAGGAAGGTTATAGCCTATGGCTAAGCTCTCAAGGGAGAGAAGCTCGGGAAGAAGCTGTTAGGCAGGTAAATGCTCAAATACAAAGTGTATTCGAAGGTGATGACCAGGACGCTAAAGACAGCTTAGAACAGCAAGTGCGTGAACTGTGGATTCAGGAGACCGGAGAGGTCGCGGCACAGAAAACATACAAATCATACACTGTGAGAGGCGAGCGTCTATGCCATCCCGGAATTGATGAATTGCAGCTTGTCAACAGGATTGATCAAGTGAAAAACGGTAAAAAAATCCCGAAGTTATTCGAGATCATGGAAGTTATTTTTTCACAGAATGACCAGGAAGAGAAGCATCTCTTTGATTCTTCCGCAAATCGAATAATCGAGCTGCTGTTCCCGGAAGTGACCGTCATTGATTCACATGATCGCAGTCGAAAAGTTGACGGGCTGCTCTATTTATTTGACCAGATTGAATATGAACATGAGCTGAAAGAGATTTATGATGAAGCGACCTACATTTATGACCAGGTCTTGACGGATCAAAAGCAAAAATTTATCGTCAATTTTATTCGGAGCAATCGGGAAAGGTTTGATGATTGCATGGTCCGTTACGCGAAGAGCGAGGTCCGCACAGCGATTAAAGAAGCGATTGCGACGTTGTTCCAAAAATTCATTATTCCGGAAAAGATCGATGAGATGATAGCTTACGACATGCTGCCGGCTGTGCAGGAGACAATCGTCGAGTTATTGGCAAAGAATATCATTTCCGACAATTTGAACACTTATTCTCCCCTTTACACGCGGCTTCTCTATGCCTCTGCCGAAGATAAGGATGCCATAAGAGAGGAGTTTGTCGACACCCTTGTCGCAAGAGTGAGAGGAAACCTAAACAGTTTTGAAGTTGAAGATGAAAAGTTGAAAGAGCTTGTCCGCAACCAGATTGTCGAATTAGAAGAGATCCTGCGCGCATTTTTAGACGAAAGAGAAGAGCAGGAGGGCGAAGATCGAGAAGCTCTTATCAGATCTGCCATCAATAGTATCTTTAGAAACCATTATAGCGGGACCAGCGCCCGCTATGGAGACCTCGTTATCAATACAGCTTTCAAGCTTGGCGGGTTGAACAGCACTGCAGAAACCTTTGCCGGCTGGTTCAAAGGAACAATTTCAAGGGAAATCTCATCTGCCACCCATGAATTGCAGGATTCCCCCAAATATCTGCTTGATAATGCGACCCAGCAGATCCGTAAAAAGTACGGGACAAAAGATACCGTCCGTGAATTATTATTTGTGGACCGGGAAGAAGTTGATGCTGCTGAGAGACGCCAAAAACTTGAAGAAGAGCTGACAAAAACAGCAAGGGTTGCCCATGACTTGCTCATGTATGTCTCCAATCAACAATCCTGGTATGCAAGACGCCCGATCCAGTGGGTCATCGGTTCCACTCCTGACCACTTGGAACAGGTGATCAAACGCGTCTATCACAAGATGTTCGACCATCCTCTCTACACGCAAAATTTGATGGTCAAAATCCAGGAAAAGATTTCCCGCGCCCTTCAAAAAGGAGGGAATGCGGTCAATGCATCCGCTAGTGAACTTCAAGTGGCACGCACGCCTACGCTTGTCCCGTCCTTTATCTACGACTCTGACGGTGATGATGAGGTCGCTTGATTAGAATCGCCTGATTAAGTACTTTGCAAGGATGTCGATCATCCTTGCTTTTTCAGCTTCATGCGTAATGACAGGACTCATCTGGTTTGTCCAATTGGTCCACTATCCTCTGTTTCTCGAAGTTCCCGAGACGGCATTTCCCCGCTACGAATCCTTGCATCAAAAGAAAACGGGGTGGGTAGTCATCCCCCTGATGACGATTGAACTGTTATTGTCCCTCTATTTGCTTTACTCAGTGCCGTTCGATAGTTGGAACGTTACCCAAGGAACCATTCTTTTTGCGATCCTCCTTTCGACCTTTTTTATTCAACGACCGTTGCACATGCAAATTGCACAGGAAAAAGATCAAGCCAAAATCAACCGTCTCGTCCAGACAAACTGGATCCGCACACTATTGTGGAGTCTACGGAGTTTTATCCTGTTCCGGATGGCAGTAGCATGAAAATACGCAGTTTCACTTATGAGACCCCCATGCCTGCTTCAGCAGATCAACTGTATGATTGGCATCGTCATGAGGCCGCTTTTGAACGTCTCGTCCCCCCGGGAAGTCCTGTCAAACTGATCCATAAGGATCCAGGTCTGGACAAAGGGGTGAAGGTCATACTCAGGGTAGGCTCTCCACCTTTTAGATTGCGCTGGGTCGCAGAACATATTCAATGCGAACCTGGAAGGTCATTCACTGATAAGCAGATGAAAGGCCCTTGTTCGTTTTGGGAGCATCTTCACGAAATGATCCCTCAAACTCCTCATACATCCCTGTTAAGAGATACCGTTCACTACCGGATCCCTTTTGGAATTAACATTAACGCTAAATTAAAGCATCTTTTTCAATATCGGCACACAGTGACACATAACGACCTGAAAATGGCATCGGAATATCCACTACCTTTCTCCAAAATCGGTCTCATGGGGGGTGGATGCGAAGTGAAAGCCAGGCTAAGCTCATTACTCAATGTCCTCGGATATCAGATTGTCGATGTCCCCCCTTATGACGCTGTTGTCGTATTTGGAAACCAAGCTATTTCTCCAGATAAAACATTGGTCGTGATCCATGTCGGGGAAAATGCGATTCCAAACAAAGAAGCTTTTAAACGCTACGTCCGGCTAATTCCTTCCAATATCTTATGGAAAACATCCGGCATCATTAATCAATTGCTCAGATGTCCGATTTGGAAAAGGGAGGATGCGTTGCCCGATGTCAATCTCCATTGGATACATTTAGATGATGCGATTTATGGAATCTTCTTCGCGCTCTCGCAGGATTCCTTGTATGGCGAGTATCTTCTCTCTCAAGAAAAACCTCTATCTCTACGCTCGCTCTACCGAAAAATTAAACAACGTTCTCCCCTGCGCTTATTTTTAACTTCACCCTCTCTTGAACTGGCACAAACCCAGGAGTACCCCCCCCTCTTCTCCGTAGGAGCCCCCTCTTTTTATTCCAGTATCGATTCCATTATTCAACAATTGATTATTTAAAAAAAATATTTTATAATACTGATAAGGAGAATATCCAATCTAAAAGATAGGATAGCTTCCTTTATTAAGTCTTAATAAAGTATTGGAGGAGAGTAATGGATTTACTAGATATTAAAAAGCTCGCCCTGCTGGGGATTGCAGGCGGACTTTTATTTGCAGCCAGCGACCAAAATGCCGTATATGCAGGAGATTATGAAGATTCCGGCGTAGACAAAGAAGCTCACGGTTGTAATAATGGTAATAGCTGTGACGGAAAAGACAGCTCTAATGGAGAAGACGATGATTCATCAGGCGATGACGATGATGAATAATCTCTGATCGGCTTTTTTTTCAGCGTTGTAGCAAACAAGGAGCTGTTTTTTCAGCTCCTTGTTTTTTTTTACAGAATCGTCGTATATTCAAATGTATGCGAAATCAAGACATTCCCAAATTAGGAATCGGGCTGGGGTTGCGGATTCCCCATTATGCCGATATCTTTACCAAACGCCCTGCTGTCGACTGGTTTGAAATTATCAGTGAAAATTTTATGGTCGATGGGGGCAAACCATTATTTAATCTGGAAAGAATCCTGGAAACCTACACTGTTGTCCAGCATGGCGTTTCGTTAGCCATTGGAAGCCCGACTCCCTTGGATTTCGAGTATTTGAAAAGGCTGAAGGCGTTGACAAAGATCACAAGGACCCCATGGGTGTCGGATCACTTGTGCTGGGGACAAACACCCGGAGGACATTATCACGATCTGCTTCCGCTTCCCTATACACGAGAAGTTGCGAACTATGTCGCAGAAAGAGCTCGGATTGTTCAGGATTATTTAGAGCTGCCTTTTGCACTTGAAAACCTATCCTCCTACGTTTCCTATCAGATCGATGAAATGCCGGAATGGGAGTTTTACACCCATATTGCCGAAAAAGCGGATACCTTCTTTATGCTGGATGTGAACAATATCTATGTTTCAAGCAGAAACCACGGTTTCGACCCTCAGGACTATGTCAGAAATATTCCTCTGGACCGCGTTTTGCAGATCCATATCGCCGGCCACAATGATAAAGGTGAATATGTGCTGGACACCCATGACCATCCAGTCAGAGACGAAGTGTGGCAGCTTTATGCCGATGTATGGCCGAAAACCGGAGGGGTATCAACGCTTTTGGAGTGGGACAGCAAGATTCCACCCTTTCAGGAAACGTGGGAAGAAGCGTTAAAGGCCAAGCAGTTTCAACGGAATTTAGAGGCTGGGCTGAGATGAGTTACGATCCCAATGCCCCAGAGAAACTGAAAGAAGTGCAAAGCTGGTTTGCCAGCGTGATTACCCAACCGATTGATAACAAAAGCCATATCGCCCCCCTTTCTCCTCAAGGGAATCCCATCGAGTCTGAAGCGCCTCTCTACATTAAACCGAGCCCGACGTTGAAACCTGAACAACGGATAGAGATCTACAATCAACAATACTGGTGGCGCCTCCTGAATGTCATGCACACAACGTATACAATGGCGACGCGCATGCTGGGCTATAAAAAGTTCAATGATGAGATTGCCGTCCCTTATCTGGAAGCTTTTCCTTCCGAACACTATTCTGTTTCTCATATCGGGGACCGTCTCCTGGAATGGATGGAACATCATTATGCAGGCAGCGATAAACAGATTTTGACGGATGCCATAGCGATAGATGACGCGATGAACCGCGCATTTTTTGAAACGTCATTCTGTCCAATTACTGAGGGGATTGCCCCGGAAGAAGCGTTTACTGTACACGCACAGCTTCAACCTCATGTCACTTTGTTTAAAATGGACTATGACCTGTTTGGATTTCGAAAGGAGATCCATTCAAAAGACCCTGACTACTGGTCAAGTCATCATTACCCGAACCTGGAACATGCGCTCTCTGAACAGGGCGGACATTTCCCTCAATTAAAAAAAGACAGGACCTACTGCTTTATAGTATACAGGACGAGAATGAACCGTGTTCAATGGGAGGAAATTCCATTGGCAGAACATGCTCTTCTCTCACTCTTTATCGATGGGGTGAGCATCGAACAGGCATGCGAGTGGCTATCTGAGAAAGGGAAAGAGTATTTAACAGATGCCGGCCCTCATATTCAAGAGTGGATCCAGGGATGGATAGCAAAGCAATTACTTAGAGAGAAATCGAAAGATTAGGGTCGTCAAAATTGATCGATTCAACTTGATCAGTGATGTTTTCCAAAATGTAATCAGCACAAGGCCTGATATGTTCTTGAACATCGTTCCAGGACTCATCGACTTCCCCTATGCAAATGGCTTTGGCCTTCTTCATCACAGGCTGGTATTTTTCAGGCAGGTGATTCATCACCCAGTCTGCTGCCGCTGGTTTTGACCGTATCACATTTGTCTTCAAAGTACTCCAAATTCTTGCATAAGTCAGTAGTACATTGCGTGTGTCGCTCTCAAGGCCTTCGTAGAGATGTTGTAGACCATTCAGCATGGATCTCATGAAATCTCCGTAGGGAACCCGGTCCAATAACATCTCAGGATCTTCTCCCCAAAGGGTCTGACTCCTGAGAAAGAGCATCGTGACCATAAATGCAAGATCGTTAGTTTCATTTGCTTGCGATTCTTCAATTTCACCCTTTAAAAAGGAATCCCGCATCCATTCCCCATATTGAAAATCAAATTGAGAGGGATATTTCCAAGGGCTTATCGCAGATTTTTCAACAAGGGTCATTTCAATGGGACGTTGAGAGCTTTTCATGTAGATGCCTGATAATTCCAGGAGGTTGGCAACTAATTGTTCTTTCTCTTTGTTAGTTGGTGCGCGATTGGTGACAACAAACAGGTCGATATCGCTGTATTTTTGGAGGCCGCCAAGAAGCGCGGAACCGTATAGATAGACACCTAAAAGGTCGCCCCCAAATACCGTTTTCAACAGATCAATGCAGTCGTTCAATTGTTGTTGGTCACTTGCATTCATACGTCAAGATCTCAAACAACAAGGTTGAGAAGCTTATCCGGAACAAAGATCACTTTTCGAATTTCCTTGCCATCCAGAAATTTTGCCACATGAGGATCGCTGACAGCATACTCCATCAAGTCTTCCTTGCTGAGCCCTTTGTCCATCTCAAGCCGCCCTCTCACTTTACCGTTGACCTGAACAACATAGGTTACCCTGTCATCCTTAAGATAGGCAGCATCCACAGCAGGCCATGGGCAATGAGCAAGCGGCTCATTGAACCCGAGAATCTCCCAAGCCTCTTCAGAGACGTGGGGGGCAAACGGCGACAAAGCCTGGACAGCCATTTTCATCACAGAACGTGGATAAGTGTTCAATTTGGTCAGTTCATTGATGAACTCCATGAAACGAGCCACCGAAGTATTGAACGACATCTGTTCGATATCCTTTGCGACGTGGTGTACAAGACGATGTCCTAACTTTACAGTTTCGACGTTGTCATCATCAGTCACTTTGTCAGATGCGCACGCATCGTAAAATCTCTGCAGGAAGCGGCGGCACCCATTGACGGCATCTGTATTCCAAACCTTTTCTTTGTCCAGAGGTCCCATAAACATTTCGTACAGCCTCAGCGCATCTGCACCGTATTCTGCAATGATCTCGTCCGGGACCACCCCATTAAGTTTCGATTTGGACATTTTTTCAATCTGGCTTGTCAACTCCTCTCCTGTCTCGCGGTGGAAAAAGGAACCGTCTTTTTCTTTAACAAGCGCTGTAGGGACGTACTGGTTTTCGCTGTTTTTAAACGATCGGGAGACGATCAATCCCTGATTCCTTAACGATTGGAACGGTTCAGGCGTACTGACATAGCCTGTGTCGTACAGGACCTTATGCCAAAACCTGGCATACAAGAGATGCAACACAGCGTGCTCAACTCCCCCTACATAGAGATCAACCGGCATCCAGTAGTTTTCCGCCTCTTTGCTCCAGGCCTCATCATGATTATGGGGATCGCAAAAGCGCAGATAATACCAGCATGAACCCGCCCATTGCGGCATGGTATTTGTCTCTCGTTTGGCTTCCTGTCCGCTTTTTTGATCAACAACATTGACCCACCCGTCAACCTTGGCAATAGGGCTTTGTCCGTCCCCTGCAGGTTTAAAATCAGTCAGCTCGGGTGGTGTCAAGGGAAGCTCATCAAGCTCGAGCACCCGCTTAGTACCGTCAGCCAAATGAAGGATCGGGAAGGGTTCGCCCCAATACCGTTGTCTGGAAAAAAGCCAATCGCGGAGTTTATAGCTAACTGTTTGTTTCCCATGTCCTCTTTCCGTTAGCCACTGAGTGATCTTTTGAATCGCTTCTTTGACACGAAGTCCGTTGAGGGAGATCTCCTCGTTCTCGCTATTGATGCAGCTCCCCTCACCTTCCCAGCAATGGTTGCCGGAGATCACCTGTTTTCTAAGCTCATCTGGAGAAATATTATCGGGTATGAGTTCCGGATGCGCATCGATATTTGGGTCGAATACGGGGATTATCTCCAATTCATGCGCCTTCGCGAAATCGTAGTCCCTTTGATCATGGGAAGGAACGGCCATGATCGCACCGGTCCCGTACCCAATCAGAACATAGTCAGAGATCCAAACAGGAATTTTCTTATCGTTCACGGGATTGATGGCGTAAGCCCCTGTGAACACTCCGGTTTTGTCGCGGCTCTGGTCAGTCCTGTCCATATCACTTTTCAGGGCCGCCTTTTTCTGGTAGGCTGCGATCACTTCTTTTTGCGCATCGACCGTGATGGTATGGACAAGCGGATGTTCAGGAGCTAAAACCATATAGGTTGCCCCGAAAAGTGTGTCTGGCCTAGTTGTGAAGACGGAAATCGAGTCAACGGCACCGTCGACCTTAAATTCAACCTGCGCCCCTTCGCTTCGTCCGATCCAGTTTCTTTGCAGCCTTTTTAAGCTCTCCGGCCAGTCCAACAAGTCGAGGTCTTTCAAAAGCCGGTCTGCGTATGCGGTGATTTTTAACACCCATTGCCTCAGCGGCCGTCGGACCACTTCATGCCCCCCCTCTTTCGACTTGCCCTCTTCCACTTCTTCGTTTGCAAGAACAGTTCCTAAGGCAGGACACCAGTTTACAGGCATTTCCGCTTCATAGGCCAATCCCTTTTCAAAGAGCTTTGTAAAGATCCATTGCGTCCATTTGTAATACGTGGGTTCGTGCGTTCCGAACTCTCTGTCCCAATCATAGCTGAACCCCAGGGACTTTAATTGTTTACGGAAGTTGGTCAGGTTGATTTCTGTCGTTTCGGCAGGATGGGTCCCCGTGCGGATCGCATGCTGTTCCGCAGGAAGGCCGAAACTGTCCCACCCCATCGGGTGAAGAACATTGAACCCCAGCTGCCGTTTGTAGCGCGCCATGATATCGGTCGCAGTATATCCCAGCACATGGCCAACATGAAGGCCGGCGCCGGAAATATAGGGAAACATGTCCAGTACGTAATATTTCGGTTTTTCCGGATCGACGTCGACTTTGAATGTTTTCTCTTCTTCCCAGCGCTTTTGCCACTTTTTTTCAACAGCTTGATGGTCGTATTTCATTGTTCATCCTGATTTTCTTTTGAAAGCATTATGGAAGATTTCTGAATATTTTTGTAGAGAGATGTCCGCTTTTTAGGTATAATTGCGCATTATGACCAAACGATCTAAAAACGAACGCATCTATACAAATCTTTTACAAGTTACCGAACAGTTCATGAAAGGCAAGAATTTCGTCCCCTCGACGAGAAGGGAGCTGATGCGCAAGCTCCATTTGCCCGATGAACATAAGGATATTTTCAAAGATGTTTTAAAAACTCTTTGTCAAAAAGGGGCCTGTAAATTTTCCAGAGGCAGATACCTTCCAAGAAGTCGGGGTGTCGATGTCGTGACTGGGACCATCTCTATCCATCCCAGAGGGTTTGGCTTCGTCTCCTTAGACGATCCATCTCTTTATGATAAAGATGTTTTTATTCCCCGGCATCTGACAGAGAACGCTGTAGACGGAGACCGGGTCGAAGTGGAGATCAACCCGTTCTCCCACTCCGAAAAAGGGCCTGAAGGGAAAGTCCATACAGTCATCGAACGGGGCCGGACCCATTTAGCAGGGATCGTCAACGAATTTACTTGGGAAGGCAAAGCTTTGGCCTATGTGCCGATCCTTGGAGTTGAGCATCGGGTCGTCATCAAAGATACCAACGACACCCTCCACATCGGGGAAAGGGTGATCCTGGAAGTCTTGCAATGGGGAGATGATAAAAGGGAAACGGTGACGCGGCTTTCGCACAAAATCGGAGATATTTCCGACCCAAGCAAAGATGTTGTCGCTGCTATTGAGGAATATGATTTGCGTGGCGAATTTCCCGCGCCTGTGAAAAAAGAAGCGGCATCGTTCGGCAAATCGGTCAAGTCGAGTGAAATAAAAGATCGGGAAGATTTCAGGTCGTGGGAAGTTTTTACCATCGACCCGACGACGGCCAAGGATTTTGATGACGCTCTTTCCTTGT
>Ga0180431_10005829_pt1 | contig 14859 bp, 19 predicted proteins | sample SS_ome_11_FD_132459 | JGI IMG/M metagenome (GOLD analysis project Ga0180431, IMG submission 132459) | Hypersaline lake sediment archaeal communities from the Salton Sea, California, USA - SS_1_MS_1 metaG | ecosystem: Environmental > Aquatic > Non-marine Saline and Alkaline > Hypersaline >... | reverse complement strand
TCGTCCATGCCTTTTGTGTAACACATTATCCACAAAAGCGCAATTGCCTATCTTAACAAATTTAGATTTTATGAATTATTTTTTCATGAACTGTGAAGGGTTACAGCAAAACTAATCGTCTTTCTGTTGATTGATTTTTATTATCTCAATATCGGGGAGATGTTCCCAAAATTTATCATATGTATGATATGCACGAAGTGGCTTGACGATTCGCGGTAATGGATCGGGCCATATCTCAGGCAAATCCATCTCGCCGTCAACGTGAGGCTGATAGGCCAGCTTCTCCGTCGGCGGACAAAACTGCGCGTTAACGCCTTCTTTATTTCCACGAGGATCGACACGATACCAACCAAAATCTTGAAGATATACGGCATTCAATCCGTGCAAACAAAATGGCGGGCCATCATCGTTTATGCATAATCTTTGATAACAGAATCCCGTGGGAATCGAATTGGCCCTTAATAATGCCGCCAGCAGATGGCTTTTTGCGAAGCAGAAACCCGTGCCCTCTCCAAGAACATCGGAGGCAATGCACGTAACCGGATTTTTCTCATGGTCCATACTATGTTGAATGTGATCGCGAACCCAATTAAAACATCGCTTGGTAATAAGTAACGGATCACCTGTTCCTTCCGCTAATTCTTTTGCTTTAGCTGAGACACACGGATTGTCATAGTCGATCACTTCCGTCGATCTAAGATATTCTGTGTTATTCTTCATTGGTTTCCCCATCTTCTACGAGGATGGCTGTCACTTTATCCGTCAGAACCCGGCCTTTGTGTTTATGTTCAGGGCCGGCGGGAATAAAGACGCCGTCGCCCGGGCCGAACACAAGGACTTTTCCATCGAAATCTAATTCCATCTGCCCTTCGAGAATATAACCGATATGGCCTTTCGTACACCAGTCCGGCTCGATGAATTCCCTGGCAAACTCTACCAAGCGCAGTTTTCGACCGTCCCGTTCATAAGCTTTGAACCTGACGCCGTCAGCAGATACTTCCCACGGTAACGATTCAAACGGAATTCCATATGGCTCTGCTCTAATCATGATCGTTCCCCGGATAGATCCAAAGGGCCTGGCATCGACCCGCCTTGACGAATCCACATTTTTTGTAGAATTCTACGGCCTCGCCGTCCGCGATGACGGATTGTTGATGAAAACCTTCATATTTCTTCTGCAGGCGTTTGACAATCTCCATCCCAATCCCTTTGCCCTGATAGTCAGGATGTACGGTCAGATGAGGATAATAGACAACCAGGTAACCATCGGAGATCGCGTTACCGAGTCCGACCAGTTTCTCCCCGTCCCAGGCGGTTACTACCGTATGGGAATTCTTCAGGGCCTTCAGTAATAAATCGGGTTTCTTCGCTGAGGACCATTGAACGGATTCGTACAAAGCGACGACCTGGTCTTTTGGGATATCCTTTTGATATGTGTATTTCATTGGGTTCATATCACAATGTCCTTACAGTTTTTTACACATAAAAGCGACGATAAAGGGTAAATGATCAAATTTCTTCGTACGCTTCTGTGCAAAGCCTAATTTCTTGTACCATTTCTTGAGTTTTCTATGCTTCGAGATGAGACCTATCTCCACCCGCCGGATGCGCATCTTTTTCGCCTGCTCGAACACGTGGATAACTAAAGCCTGGCCGAAACCTTTATTTCTGTGTTCGGGCAGAACAGCGAGTCTTCCGAGATAACACACATCCGGCCCGGCCTTCTCAAGAGCCACACAGCCGCACGCCCGGCCGTTTTCTTTTAGGATGTAATATTTCAATCCTTTTTGAAAATCGTCTTTAACGCGCTCTCGCGCATTGAATCCAGCAAACCTGGGGCAATTTTCGACGGTAAGAGCGAACTTCTCCGCTACATCACGAAACGAATCGCGAAGAAGAGCGACGATCACATCCTTATCCGCTTGTGTAGCATCTCTGATAACCATTGTTCAACCTGATATTAATTGATTGATTTCATCAAGGTGCAGCTTGAAGTGCCGTGGGAAATCAACCACCATCGCTTCAAGTGATATTTCCTCGTCCAAGCCGGATATCCAAACATTGTTCAGCTTCTCGGCATTGATATACCGAATCACGTGGGCAAAGTGTATGTTGGCATATTTCCATAATTGAACCAGGTTGTTCCAGTCTTCCTTCTGATAATTCTGGATGGCAATCCATCGATCGTTATTCCCATGATTCGCATAATCCGGAAAAGTCAGGGGGCTCGATTGGTATTGCATATGGACGACTCGATGTGTGTTATTGGAGGCCGAATCCACCATATGCCCCACGATCTGCTTAATATTACGATTTTGACTGTTTCGTCTTTGGGTAATGACTTCATCCGGAAGTGCGGATAATTTAGGTTCCCATTCTTCGATGAGAGATAACAATTCCCGGCTGATTGACTCAAATGGATTCATGATGTTCCCCTTTATGATCTGTCGGCCAGAACCTTTTTAATAATTCGTCCCAATCGTTTTATCCCTTCTTCGATCCGTTCCCCGTCCGCGTTCGAGAAGTTCAGCCTCATATGATTGGCGCCGCCGCCATCGACGAAGAACGGCGTGCCCGGAACGAAAGCCACGTTTTCCTTAACCGCATGCTCAAATAGCTCCAATGCGGATAATCGCTCCGGCAGCGTGACCCACAAAAACATTCCCCCTTCGGGCCGGGTGAACTTAACTTCCGCCGGGAAGCACTTTTCAATAGCTGAAACCATTGCGTCCCGTTGTTTCTTGTACGCTTCGATGATCGTCGCGATATGCTTGTCCACGTCATGGCTCGATAGATATTGATAAACAATCCTCTGGCATAAAGAATTCGAATGCAAATCGCTGGCCTGCTTGGCCACGACGAGCTTGTCCATGATATCGCGCTTGGCGCAAATCCAGCCGAGCCGCATGCCGGGCGCAATCGTCTTCGAGAACGATCCTAACATCACTGTCTGGCCGTTTAAACGATTCCACATCGACGGCGGCGTCTCGCCCGTAAACCTTAATTCTCCATACGGGTCGTCCTCAACCACAACCGTGTTGTAGGGTCCAAATAGCTCGATCAATTCCTCCCGCTTGCGCCGTGAGGTGCTGATCCCGGATGGATTCTGGAAATTGATCACGGTATGGAACAGCTTCACGTGCTGCCCGTTGAGAACGCCTTTCAGCCGATCGACGTCCACGCCGTCTTCGAGAAGGGGCACCATATGAAACTGCGGTTCGTAAATCGAAAACGCCTGGATCGCGCCCAGATAGGCCGGTCGTTCGACGGCAATCGCATCCCCTCGGCCGATGAAGACTTTGCCCAGCAAATCCAAACCCTGTTGCGATCCGTTCGTGATCAAAATCTCGTCGGCGGAGATGGCCAATCCCTTCTTTGTTTGGTATCTCCGGGCGATACTCTCCCGGAGAGGTCGGTACCCTTCGGTCGTGCTATATTGCAGCGCCGAGGTATCCACCTCGGACAATACATTTGATGCGGCTTCGGCGATGGCCTTGACGGGGAAGAAACGTGGATTCGGCAGCCCACCCGCAAACGAAATCACGTTCGGATCTTCGGTGACTTTCAATATCTCGCGAATAAACGATTTCGGAATCGTTCTCATTCTTGAAGCATAGAGACTTTCCATCATTTGTCCTTTCCATAACCATTGTTTTTCAGCAACACCACCACACAGGCCCCGAGGACGGTAGCCGAGCCCACGACGGATCGCCATGACATGACCTCGTCGAAAGCGACCACGCCGAGAAAATAATTCAAGACCGGTACGAGCATCCCCAACAGCGAACCCGTCGCGACCTGTACGTAGCGAATGCCCTCCGTGGACAAAAGCTGACCCACTGTCGAGGTCACACCGATGGCGACCAGCAGCAAGCCCCCGGAGATGCCGATTGAGCAGGGCACCATGTTGGCCGGAACGACGACGACCCACAAGCCGATGACGCACTGGGCGAAATAAATGGCGTACGAAGAGTCGGTATCGTGTAACTTCTTGACCGCGACAAGGGCGATGCCTCCCAGCATCGCACCGAAGATAGTCAGAAGCTCGTATCGCCCGAGAGCGCCTAACCATGAGGAATCCCCACCGTTGTCGGCCGCCAGGAAGTAGATCCCAACGAAGGCCATCAGAATCGCCCCGAGTCGGATCGCCCCGATTTTTTCCTTCAGGAAGATAGAACTGAAAATGCTGCCGAAGATCGGAAATGAGTAGATCAGAACGGTTCCCTTGCCGACGCCCAGTTTCGAGATCGAGAAGAAGAAGATCAGGATGGCCGTGCCGCCCGCCAGACCGCGTAAGAGCAGCAGGGGCCCGTTGGCAAATTTCAGCGTGATCTTACCGAACAGCGCCGCCGTACCCAACATGCCTAATCCGACGATGAAGCGGAACAGTGTCGTTTTATACGGATCGATATCGGAGGCATATCGCACGAGTCCCGACATCAGACAAAACGCCACCGTGGACGATAAGATAAACGCGGCTCCTTTGTGTTCGTCTTTCTTAATCCATCGTTTCATATTGTTTTAACCTTTTCTCGTGCACACGTATGCCGCCATGAACTCGTTTGCGTAATCGGCCGTCTCTATGGCGAAACCCGCCCGTTCGAGCAAATCTTCCATGATCCAGTCGAAGGTGCTGTATTCTTCCCGTATGTGGGTTTTCACTTCCCAGACAAATGCGGGGCCTACTTTTTCACCGGTTGCTTTTACCCACTGATTTAGCCGGCTTTCATAATCATTCATGTCGAAGGAAGACACGACATCGAACAGGTACAATTTTCCTCCAGCCCGGCATATCTGCGCTAAACGTTTCAATCCTGCAAATTTCCAGAAGTCCGGCAGATGGTGCAACACTGCTGTCGTGACAATCGTATCGACCGGGATCGCGTCCGGCTTCAAGCGAGTTGAAGTAACCTTTGTAAAATTCGATGTCCATTTCTCTAACCTTCATGATGCGCGTACTTTCCTTTATATCGCAAGATCACTCGTCTTGCGGTTCATTGAAACAATAAAAAAAGCCTTTCAGGCTTCTGCTCCCTGAAAGGCTTTGTTCGTTCGGAATATGTCCTCAAATCCTCTTAGGGAGCAGCCTCCTTTTTCCAGCCGGCGACAATAACCACTACGGTCGTCCTGGCGGCAAGGCCAAGAAAGCTCGTGCGCATAGCCACCGCGGCCATCTCACGGCCGGCTAAAAACCTCGGCTTGTTGTCCCTAATAAGAATCATCTCAAATCTCCACCTGATAAATACAAAACATCAGTTTATACCATGAGCAGGATTCTGTCAAGCATAAATATCGACGAAATTTAATAAATACCAAAAATTATTTTACTTGAGTTGAGTCACCCTAAAAAACTCAGAATCATCGACGTATAATATTCGACGGCTTTCTCTACATCCGCAAGATCGATATATTCGTCCGGCTTGTGACATAAAGACGGTTTACCCGGACCGAAGATAACGACCGGGGCTCCCAATTTTGCAAAAGAAGGGCCGTCCGTCGTAAAACCGATGGCGGATGTTTCCTCGGTTCCAATCGCGGCACCCAGCGCTTCGACAAAATCACAATCACGGTCGGTCTCCATCGCCTGTACCTGGCGAATCACGGAGATCGCCGCCTCGAATTGAGGGTCGTCGGATCTCAGCTTTGCGAAAATCTGCTCCAGATCGGCTATCGTACGCTGATCGTCCTGGTGGGGCAACGTGCGGAAATCGATTCCTATCCTGCACTTGTCCGGCACGACGTTCAACGCCTTGCCGCCTTCGATGGTATTGACGCTCATGGAGCACTTGCCCAACAGATCGTGCGGTCCGACCGGAATCTCATAGCGATCCAGCTCATTGAGGAACCGTCGCATGGACGTGATCGCATTGACGCCCAGGTGCGGCGTCGAGCTGTGAGCGGTTTTACCCGTTGTAGATACTTCGAGCCAGAGCATTCCGCGATGCGCGGTCACAACGGCGAAATCCGTCGGCTCCGGGATCACAACCCCGGCCAATGACGGCATTGGGCCGTAGTTGCTGACAAATCTTTCCGCACCGCAGCTATCCGTTTCCTCCCCTGCCGAGGCGACGAATATCAGATCCCCTTTCAATGGGGTATTGGACTCGACGATCCGGCGGATCGCCGTTATCGCCGCGGCAGTTCCTCCCTTCATGTCCGTCGAGCCCCGACCATAAATCCTGCCGTCCGTTTCGACCGCGTCGAACGGCGGATACGTCCAGGCCGCCTCGCCGGGCTCGACCACATCGAGATGACAGGCAAAAAGCAATCCGGGCTTGTGCCCATCCGTGTCGCGGGCATCTTGCCCGCGATTCGAGGGCGAGACGCCCTCGACACGAGCGACGACATTGGCTCTGTTCTGTTCCCACGTATCGATATGGGACTCGATGCCCGATTGGCGGAATGACGCCGAAACGACCTCCGCAGCGGCTAATTCGCCTTTTTCGGGCGTACTCTCAGCTTGAATAAGTTTTTGTAAAAGTGTTTTGACCATAAATATTCCTTATAGAGAAAGGAAAAATCAAGAAAACAGATTTTTCTTTCCAACAGTATGCCTCACCTGCAATTTTACAGAACGCCTACTCAAATAAGTATAAGTCGGTATCAAAAAGAAAAACAGAAAAATTATATTGCGGACTGAGAGCAAAGCGAACATAATAAGAGGCTCGAAAGTCTGAACACCGACGCAAAGGAGCGTACATGGGACCTGTATTGAATGGGCTACTGAAACTTCAAAGTGTGGAAAACCGTCTCCGGGCTGAAAAAGCCAAACTCACTCGATGCCGCAGAAATGTCGTCATTCAGGAGAATCTGATCAGGAGCCTCCAAAGTGCTCTCGAAGCCAAGAAGGAGGAGGTCCAATTGACGAAGGTCCAATTCGACCGTCTGGAATTGGAGCTTAAATCCAGGGACGAGATGATCGCCAAGCTGAGAGCCTCGCTGAACAGCGCCAAAACCAATAAGGAATACGCCGCCGTTTTGACACAGCTCAATACGACCAAGGCCGATAGTTCCAAAATCGAAACCCAATCGTTGGAATTGTTGAAAGATATCGAAGCCGATGAGGCGGAATGTCAGGACATTCAAAAACAAATAGACGACCAAAAAGAGACCCTGGAGCAGACGCGGAAAGACAGTGAGATCCTGGCGGTCAAATTCCAGGCCGGGATAGACAAGATCCAGGTGGAATGGGATGACGTCGCCAAATCGATCCCTCGTGAGGCCCTGGAAATGTTCGATCGGGTCGCCGAGACGTATGACGGCCAGGCGGTCGCGCTTGTTGAGGAGCAGGGGGGAGGGAGCGCCTATAGTTGTGGCGGCTGTTTTATGGGCATCACCGCCGAGAATGTCAATAGGCTCATGACGAAGGATGATATTATTCGGTGCCCCAACTGCACGAGAATCCTCGTCCTCGGCAACGTCGATGAGTCGTAGAAACCGAGAGCAAGGTTCAAAACCGCTGCACATTTCACGCCGATTTGAGTTTAAACGGACGAACACGGAAGGAATCAATTTCGAGGAGTGAGCATCATGCCTGATGAAATCATCGCTCACATCGATGGCGGCAGCAGAGGGAATCCCGGCCCGGCGGCGTCGGGTTTCGAATTAAAGGACCTCGATGGAACTCGTCGGCTCGCAAAAGCCTTTTTTTTAGGCCGCACAACGAACAACGTAGCCGAATATACGAGTCTCATCAAGGCCCTTGAAGGAGCACAACAGATCGCTGCTAAACAACTGACCGTCTTCAGTGACAGCGAGCTTCTGGTCAAACAAATCAACGGCGAATACAAAGTGAAAAGCGAACAGATCCGCCCGCTTTATCAACAGGCCATCCGTTTACTCGATCAATTCTCAAGCTGGAGCGTCCGCCACGTTCCAAGAGAGAGAAACAAAGAAGCCGACAGGCTTGTGAATCAGGCGCTCGATCTCGGACACGACTTCGAGGACAAGCCGGTTCCGGATACCCCTCTGGGGCCGCCGATTCGGCTCGGGGTGCTCATCAGCGGCGGGGGAACGACGCTCGTCAACATCCTCGAAAAGATCGATCAGGGCCGGTTGAATGCGAAAGTCGTCGTCGTTATCAGTTCGCGTTCGACAGTGAAGGGCGTCGAGCGAGCGAAGAACGCCGGGCTGGACGTCACAATCATCCGAAAAAAAGATTTCCCTGACATCGATGATTTCAGCAGGCAAATTGAAGACGAGCTCGTCGCGGGGGGCGCAGATCTCGTCGTTCAGGGCGGCTGGCTTTGCCTCTGGAAAATCCCCGCACGATACGAAAATCGCGTGATGAACATCCACCCCGCACTCTTGCCGAGTTTCGGCGGCAAAGGCATGTGGGGCCATCACGTTCACGAGGCCGTTCTGAAGGCGGGTTGTAAAGTGAGCGGTTGCACCGTGCATTTCTGCACGAACGAGTACGACGATGGACCGATTATTATCCAGCGCACCTGCGAAGCGCGGCATGACGATACGCCCGACACCTTAGCCGCCCGCGTCTTCGAGCAGGAATGTATCGCCTATCCCGAGGCCATAAGGTTATTTGCCGAAGATAAATTACTCGTCCAAAACAACATAGTCAAAGTCGCAAAATACTAAGGGCCGCTCGGTTTTATCTCTGGATTGGCAGGAGATAATTCTTATGAAAAGCAAACGAAAGAAAACAGCCTCGATCCCTGAGGAGGTCAGAAAAGACGTCGAAGCCATCGTCGAACGTTTCAATCGAGAGAATTCAGCGCGGGACGACTGTTGCTACCTGGCCCGCTTCCGTGGCAAGTACTGTTACTTGGACCGCGCCGATTATGGCCAATTGGGGTCCATATGTCGGCTCATGTACACGGGCAAGATGGACGATTGGGAATTCGCAATATTCAGGTGGAGCTCGGAAAGGTACGATCCCGACGAGTGGTTCTTTCCGGGCAGTGAGCTTGTGGACGGCACCGTCGAAGGCGCCATGAGAGCGGGATTGGAAGCCTACCCGCCTTAGCCTCCCCACTCAAATATTGAATGAGAAACGGGAATATTCTACTCTGATTTTGCGACGGCGGCTTCGCTTTCACTTTCTTCCGGTTCGGCTTCGGCGCCCTCGAGACTCAAATGCTCCTCATCCTGAACGTCGATCTTGACGAGGTTCTTCTTTTTGAACTTACCCGCCAGCACCGCTTCGGAAAGCGGATCTTCGATATAGTGCTCGATGGCCCTTCGCAGGGGTCTGGCCCCGAACTCAGGATTGAAGCCCTTGTCGATGAGGAATTCCTTGGCCCGGTCGGTCAGTTCCAGTTTCAGGCCGTGCTCGATCAGCCGTTTGAAGACCTTGGCCAGCTCGAAATCGACGATGGTCTGCAAGTTCTCTCTCGTGAGCGCCTTGAAGACAATCGTGTCGTCGAGACGGTTGAGGAATTCGGGCCGGAAGTGGCGATCCACTTCCTTCTGGAGGATGTCTTTCATCTTTTCATAATTGGCTTCGGGGCTTTTCTTGCCGAAACCGAAGCCGGACTGGTTCTTAATCAGGTCGGCGCCGATGTTACTGGTCATAATAAGAATGACGTTCTTAAAATCGACGCTTCGTCCGAAGCTGTCCGTCAATCGGCCTTCGTCCATGATCTGGAGCAGCATATTGTAAACGTCCGGATGGGCCTTTTCGATCTCATCCAGGAGCAGGACGGAATAAGGACGCCGTCGAATCCGTTCGGTCAACTGGCCGCCTTCTTCATAGCCCACGTATCCGGGAGGGGCGCCGACGAGCCGGCTGACGTTGTGCTTTTCCATAAACTCGCTCATGTCCAGCCGGATCAGGGAGTTCCGATCGCTGAACAGAAACTCCGCCAGCGCTTGTGCGAGCAGCGTTTTTCCGACACCGCTGGGTCCGAGGAAGATGAAGCATCCCATCGGGCGATTCGGGTCTTTGAGCCCGCTTCGGCTGCGTCGAACTGATTTGGCGACGGCGACAATCGCTTCGTCCTGTGAAACGACGGTCCTGTGCAGTTCGCTCTCGAGTTCCAGAAGCCTTTGCGTCTCTTTCTTCTCGAGTTTCGTAAGCGGCACGCCGGTCATATTACTGACGACCTCGGCGATGATCTCATTATCCACCACGCCGGTCGCTTCTTTGTTCTCATCGTACCATTCTTTGTGCAAGACCGTCTTTTCATCCAGAAGCTTCTGGGCTTCGTCCCTCAATGACGCCGCTCTTTCGTAGTCGGCGTTTCGGACGGCTTCGTCCTTTTCCCGTTGCAGCTTCTCAATCTTTTCTTCGATCTTTGTCAAATCCGGCGGCGGCGTCATGTTCTTCAATCGGACTCTCGCTCCGGATTCATCCACCACGTCGATCGCTTTGTCCGGCAGACATCGGCCGGTGATGTATCGCGTGGATAGCTCCACGGCCTGGAACAGGGCCTCATCGGTAAATCGAACCCGGTGGTGCGCCTCATAGCGATCCTGAAGCCCGCGCAGGATTTCCAAGGTCTCATCCTTCGACGGCGGCTCGACGATAATCGTCTGGAATCGTCTTTCGAGCGCTCCATCTTTTTCGATGTGCTTGCGATATTCATCCAGGGTCGTCGCACCGATACACTGGACTTCCCCTCTGGCCAGGGCCGGCTTGAGGACATTCGAGGCGTCGATTGCACCCTCGGCGCCGCCGGCGCCGACGAGGGTATGAAGCTCATCCACGAAAAGGACGACATTCTTCGCCCGGCGGACCTCGTTAATGACCGCTTTGATTCGCTCTTCGAATTGCCCGCGATATTTCGTTCCGGCGACCATCATCGCCAAATCGAGCACGACCATGCGCTTGCCCTTGAGGATTTCCGGTACCTGCCGGTTGATAATCTGCTGGCTCAAACCTTCGACAATAGCCGTTTTGCCGACGCCGGCTTCACCTAAAAGAACCGGGTTGTTCTTCGTCCGTCGGCAAAGTATCTGGACTAATCGTTCGATTTCGCGCTTCCGGCCGATCACGGGATCGAGCTCGCCGTTCTCCGCCAACTGGGTGAGGTCTCTTCCGAAGCTGTCCAGCGCCGGTGTTTTGCTTTTCGCTTTTCGCCCCACCTGCGGACTCATCTTCATTCCAAGCGCGGACGGGCCTTCATCAACGCCCGCGCCCAGCAGGTTCAATACTTCCTGGCGAACGTTCTCGAGTTTCAAACCCAGGTTCATCAGAACCTGGGCGGCGATCCCTTCGCTTTCCCGCAGCAAACCCAGAAGGATGTGCTCGGTCCCCACGTAGTTGTGATTGAGCGACCGGGCTTCTTCAATCGCATATTCAATGACTTTCTTCGCTCGCGGCGTTTGTGGAAGTTTGCCCATCGTCACCATATCCGGGCCGCTCTTGACGAGTTTTTCCACCTCGAGACGGAGCTTTTTAATATCCACGTCAAGGTTTTTCAGAACCGTCGCTCCCACTCCGCTGCCTTCCTTGACCAGGCCGAGGAGGATATGTTCGGTTCCGATGTATTCGTGATTAAACCGCTGGGCCTCTTGATTGGCCAGCGCCATGACCTTCCTTGCGCGATCTGTAAAGCGCTCAAACATCTTATACTCCGAAATCTATTATAGATAGAATCTCAATGTTGTTTGTCTCTTTGTTCGTCCATCGGCAACACCCGAGAACCGATGCGTAACGAATCACATGTCAAACGAACGCATTATACCCGAGCCGACACGTCTGTCAAACAGGTTTACTTGCGCCGACAGCTTCTTAAAGCTGAGAATTTATCTTTTTATATACCTGAAGCCGAGGGGATGTTCGTTCTCGACTAGACTTTTTTGTCGGCCCCACATTCTATCGACCAAAACGGGGGTAAACTTTTCGATTCCAGCCGGAAAATCAAAGATATTAGTATGAAAAAGGGTACACCGGAATGTGTAGGTCGATCACCCAAATGAGGCTTGAGTTCCAGGATTGTGCGGACAGGATGATCGGCGTGCTGCACCGCGCAATGGAGAAGATACGCGTTCAATTATTGGGCGTTTTCGAGGGAGGGGTGCCCATTCAACAACGCTGAAAAAGCGATAAACGCTCTTTTTCCACTCCGTTTCTATATCGTCGGTGCGTTATCCACCTTGGTATAACATGCTTTGTTTAGCTGTTGTTTTCTTCCAGCAGCTTTCTGAGGTACTCATTTTCCCGGCGAGTCGCCTCCAGATCGAAGACCTGGTATTTAATGCACACCCGGAGGTAGTCCAGTGATTCCTGCAAGCTGTTGATGCTCTTTTCGAGCTTCTTGCGATTGGCCTGGGCTTGTTTGGCAAGCTGAACAAGCTTCTTGTGTTGCGGATCGCTTACTTCTCCAAATTCCTTGACTAATTCGTTGAGTTTGTCTTCCAGATTTGTCTCATCCATCCCATCGCTCTCCTCATGAACACGGTCCCTTTTCATCACCCCGAGCGTACTGCAATACGACCTGGAGCCCCCAAAAACTAATTGGGATATATAGAGCAAGAAGCGTGCCCGTATGCCAGGAAAGCTGTTTTATGGATATTTTTGCGAATTTTAGCCGTTTAACGGCGAATCAGGCCGATTGTCCATTCTGCCTTTGAGCGTTGTTTCTGTTCTCGGAAAAGCGCACGTTATGAGGATTGGAACTGCATGTTGCAATAAAGCAACATTGTAGATTCCGCCGTATTTTGGCCTTTTTACATAACAATTGTACAGTTAAACAGTTAGACTTGCGTTGACTTTTATAAACATCTCTGTTGATTTTCTTAGCATCATTTATTCCGATTCCAGCACTTTCTGGAAAAGCAAGCTTTCGCGAGCATTCTCATTGGAGTCCAGAGGAAGCCTGTAGTTTGGATTTTTCTTCGTATCGGCGATATACTCAGGGAAACTGATCCTTTCAACCGGCCACACCTGGCCGTCCCCGGAGACTGAACCGACGAAAAAATCCCGCGTCTTACCGCGCAAAACGTTTTCGCCAAGTTCGACATAAAAGTTATCGATCACGATCTCTACGATGAGCTCCCGTTGTGCCTGTGAATATTGGACGGTCCACCGGCCCGCCTCATAGACGCTCTTTCCGCCTAATTTCATCGGAACCGTGGTTGTCTGCCCCGGCTTCAACGTGGCCCGTCCGATGCTCACCACCGCCGAGGAAATCGTTCCATCCGGCTCGAAAACGAATTCCCAACCGCCTCGGTCCGCTTTCCATCGACCGACCAGAACATCAGGGAATTGACCGTTGCCGTCAATGATAACCTCGACGGCTGATTCCTTCGAAACGTGATTATGACACCCTCCCTGCAGACAAACGGATAAAAAACAGAGCAACAACAAAAAGGATCGTTTCATCATTTGATTCCTTAAAAAAGCAGTTATCGGCATGTTTCCGATAACAAGGAATCTGCGGATTGTAGGACACATGAGTGAGAACGGCAAGATGAAAAAAGGGCAAGCCCGAAGACCTGCCCTTTCGCTGACAAAACAATAGGTGTTGATTACCGACAATCGGCCGCCGGCTGATCGGCAAGCTGCCAGTTGGCGATCAGAATGTCCAGGTCGTTCGTTGAAACGCGGAATTTGTTGCTGCCTTGGGCGGCATGATCGAAGTCGGCACAAATCAGCGGAACGCCGTTGATGGCCTGGCCGCCGATTTCCGCATAGGTCTTGTTCCAGGCCGCAATCAGGATATCCAAATCGTTGGTGGAAACCCAGTACTTCTCCAGCCCCTGAGATTTGCCGTCCGCATCGCCGTGGCAATGCCGTGCATTGAGCCAACAGGCCGGCTGGCCCACGGAGAGCCATTCAGCCGACCGCGTGCCAAGACCGCCCACCGCTACGGCTCCAATCGGAACCTCCGTCGCCGCAGATAAATCAACAACCGCTTCGGTCGCATCTTCCAGCACGACGTTGCCGCGAGTGGCGTTCAGACTCACCGTCACGTTACACGCTTCGCTGCACGTAATCACGCAAAGCCGGCCCTCCGGGGGCGGGGCCTTCGTATCGTAGAGCGAGCCCATCTCGATGGTAATGCCGTTCGTGCCGAGACCGCCCAGCGCCCCGGGATCGTCCACGTCGGCCACGGGATTATACCCCTCGATGGCCCAATCGCTGACCTCGCCGGTCGTCGGATCGACGGTAATGTGCCGGCTGAAGTTGGCCGGGAAGATACCGTAGCCATTGTTATCGTCGCCGACGGCAAAATCGCTGATAGCGTCAATGTTGCCCGCATCCACCAGGATATCCAGCGCAAAACCCCGGGCCCGTTCGGTTCCCGAATAATCGATGGCGGCTTTACCCCCGCCCAGATCGGTCACAATAATCGAGACGTCGGCCCAAACGGGATTTATAAAAATAGCTAATATTAGGACGCAAATGAGCTTTTTCATGTTACACTCCTTCCATTTCCTCAATGTTTCTACCTTTTCTTCTTCTATGCCCGGCAGTGAGCCCGGCGCTGTCTTGGTTGAAATTAATCGTAACACAAATTTATCGGCATTTCAAGCAAAAAATCCCAAAATCCCATGATGAACTTCACTTCGATATTCGAAATTCAATATTCGACATTGGATATTCTTTTTTCTCTCTCACCCGTAGATTTTCCCGTTCTTATCCACGTAAACGACCCCTTTAGCCCCTTTGACAATCTTCGCGGCCTTTGCAAGCTCCTCCGGCCTGGGGATTTTGAAGAGCCGGCCGCACTGTTCGCACGTAATCCGCTTATCGGCGGCGTCGCTATCGAGCATCCACACATGATGGCATCCCGGACATATGGCCATAATTTGCATCAACAAATCCTCAGTTGAAGTCATCCGCTATTATTTTCGACGGAATGGCGAGTCGCTTAATATACAAAACACCATTTTTGAGAAGAATTGGACGATAATCCTGATTACTGGCCAAACTACATCAAAGTAGGGTGCGAT
>Ga0180431_10005825_pt1 | contig 14865 bp, 10 predicted proteins | sample SS_ome_11_FD_132459 | JGI IMG/M metagenome (GOLD analysis project Ga0180431, IMG submission 132459) | Hypersaline lake sediment archaeal communities from the Salton Sea, California, USA - SS_1_MS_1 metaG | ecosystem: Environmental > Aquatic > Non-marine Saline and Alkaline > Hypersaline >... | reverse complement strand
TGTTCGGGATCGGCGAAGGACGAGACCGGGACGAAGGCCGCCGAATCCACCGGGGCCGCCAAATCGGCCGTCAGCGCCGCCGACCTCCAGGAGCAGCTGACCGACCGGCTCGGCGGGGACGGGTTGCCGGTGGACTCGATCACCTGCGAGGGCGACCTGCCGGCCGAGATCGGCGCGACCACCCGATGCGATGTGAAGTTCACCGAGACCAGCGACATCGAGGCCATCGTCACCGCGACCGATTCCGAGGGCGGCTACGACCTGACCCCCGCCATGACCAAGGCCCAGCTAGAGAAGGCGGTCACCGAGATCTCCTCGGCGCAGTCGGCCAGCTGCGCTGACGGCCTCGACGGCATGCTCGGGGCCAGCACCGAGTGCCAGCTGACCTCCGGCGGCACCACCGTCACCCAGGTGGCCGAGGTCGCCGACGTCGACGCCGCCACGCTGGGAATGGAGATCTCGCTGTACGCGATCGTGCCCCAGCAGCAGGTCGAGGAGCTGCTGATGCAGCGGCTGGGAGCCGACGGCCAGCCCGTCGAGACCGTCGAGTGCGTCGGGGACGCCTCCACCAAGCAGGACGGCAACGTCGAGTGCGTGGCCGTGACCGGGGACCAGCAGCAGGGCTACGTGGTGACGGTGACCGACGCCGAGGGTGACGTCGCCATTGACTATGTTCCGGCCTCCTAGGGCCCCTTCGAGCTAGGGCCCCGCCCCCACATTCCACAGCCGCGTCGCTATCCACAGAGGGAGCGGCCGGCAGGTCTGCCCGGGCGGTCCCGGTCGGTGCGGTCGTGCCTACTGAAGGCGCGAAACCGCACCGAGGAGAGGACCGCCCGATGTTCGAGACACCGATGACCGTCGTCGGCCGCATCATCACCGACCCGCGCCGCCGGGTGGTCGCCGGCCAGGAGGTGATCAGCTTCCGGGTGGCCAGCAACTCCCGCCGCCGCACCGCGGAGGGAACCTGGGAGCCGGGTCACTCGCTCTACATCACCGTCAACTGCTGGGGCCGCCTGGTCACCGGGGTCGGCGCCGGGCTGTACAAAGGTGCGGCGGTGATCGCGGTGGGCACCGTGCACACCAGTGAGTACGAGGACAAGGACGGGGTGCCGCGCTCCTCGCTGGAGATGCGGGCCAACGCGGTTGGGCCGGACCTGGCGCGGGTGATCGCCCGCATCGAACAGCCGCCGAGGACTGACGGAGAACCCGGCCGGGCCGAGACCGGAGCCGGTGGCGACCCCGAGGCCGATGATGACGTCGCCCCCGGCGGAGAGGCCGCCGAGGAACTGGCGGTCCCGGCGTGAGCGCGGGGCGCCGCTGCAGCCCGCTTAGGATGGGCGCGTGGCGGAATTCATCTACACCATGCGTAAGGTCCGCAAGGCCCACGGCGACAAGGTCATCCTCGACGATGTCACGTTGGCGTTCCTGCCCGGAGCCAAGATCGGCGTCGTGGGGCCCAACGGGGCGGGCAAGTCCAGCGTGCTGCGCATCATGGCCGGCCTCGACCAGCCCAACAACGGCGACGCCCTGCTCGCTCCGGGCGCCACCGTAGGGATCCTGCAGCAGGAGCCGCCGCTCAGTGAGGACAAGACCGTTCGGGAGAACGTCGAGGAGGGCCTCGGCGAGATCAAGGTCAAACTGGACCGGTTCAACGAGGTCGCCGAGCTGATGGCAACCGACTACTCCGACGACCTGATGGAGGAGATGGGCCAGCTGCAGGAGGAACTCGACCACGCCGATGCCTGGGACTTGGACTCCCAGCTCGAACAGGCCATGGACGCGCTGCGCTGCCCGCCGCCCGACGAGCCGGTCACCCACCTCTCCGGTGGGGAGCGCCGCCGGGTGGCGCTGTGCAAGCTGCTGCTGAGCAAGCCCGACCTGTTGCTGCTCGACGAGCCGACCAACCACCTCGACGCCGAGAGCGTGCAGTGGCTCGAGCAGCATCTCGCCGAGTACAAGGGTGCGATCCTCGCCGTCACCCACGACCGCTACTTCCTGGACAACGTGGCCGAGTGGATCCTCGAACTCGACCGCGGCCGGGCCTACCCCTACGAGGGCAACTACTCGACGTATCTGGAGAAGAAGGCCGAACGCCTGGAGGTCGCCGGCAAGAAGGACCAGAAGCTGCAGAAGCGCCTCAAGGAAGAGCTGGCCTGGGTCCGCTCCGGGGCCAAGGCGCGCCAGGCCAAGAACAAGGCACGCCTGCAGCGCTACGAGGAGATGGCCGCCGAGGCGGAGAAGACCCGCAAGCTCGACTTCGAGGAGATCCAGATCCCGACCGGCCCTCGGCTGGGCAACGTAGTCGTCGAGGTGGAGCACCTGGACAAGGGCTACGACGGGCGCATCCTCATCAAGGATCTGTCCTTCACGCTGCCGCGCAACGGAATCGTCGGCGTCATCGGACCCAACGGCGTCGGCAAGACAACGCTGTTCAAGACCATCGTCGGGCTGGAGAAGCCGGACAGCGGAACGGTCCGCGTCGGCGAGACCGTCAAGCTCAGCTACGTCGACCAGGGCCGCACCGGCATCGACCCCAAGAAGACGGTCTGGGAGGTGGTCTCCGACGGCCTGGACTACATAGAGGTGGGCCAGAACGAGATCCCTTCCCGCGCCTACGTCTCGGCGTTCGGCTTCAAGGGTCCCGACCAGCAGAAACCGGCCGGAGTTCTCTCCGGCGGCGAGCGCAACCGGCTCAACCTGGCCCTGACCCTCAAACAGGGCGGCAACCTGCTGCTGCTCGACGAGCCCACCAACGACCTCGATGTGGAGACGCTGGGCTCGCTGGAGAACGCGCTGGAGAAGTTCCCCGGCTGCGCCGTGGTGATCTCCCACGACCGCTGGTTCCTGGACCGGACCTGCACCCACATCCTGGCCTGGGAGGGTGATGCCTCCAACGAGGCGACGTGGTTCTGGTTCGAGGGCAACTTCGGCGCCTACGAGGAGAACAAGGTCGAACGGCTCGGGGCCGACGCGGCCCGTCCGCACAGAGTGACCCACCGGAGACTGACCCGCGACTAGTCTCTCGGCTGTGACGGCTGCCCGTAACACGTCGGATCTGGCGAAGGCCTACGCGGCCAGCTATCGCGGACCGCACGCCGCAGACGGCGAGTCCGCGAACCTGAACGTGCCGGAAACCCTGATCCTGGCCCAGGAGCGCCTGGCCCGGCGGCGCCATCCGGGCCAGACTCTTGTCGAGGTCTACCGTCCCGGGGAAGCGGGCGGCTTCGGGCCGGCGCTGCAGGTCGTCACCGACCGGGCCGACATGCTGATGGACTCGATCACCGTGCTGCTGCACCGCCTGGGCGTCGGCTACGTGGGGGTTATGCACCCTGTGGTGGGGGCGCTTCGCGATGCCGACGGGACTCTGGTGGACGCTGTCGCCGAACCGATCGACGGCTCCGCGGTCCCGGAGTCCTGGATCCATATCCAGCTGGCCGAACCGGTCGACTACCGGGCCGTCGGCGAGGCGGCGCGGTTGCTGCCGATGGTGGTCGACGACGCCAGGCTGGTGGCCGAGGACTCCGCGACGCTGGCCGCAACCCTGCAGGGGCTGGCCCACGAGATCGCCGCCGATGACGGCACCCGGTTCCTCGGTCCCAACCGCATGGACGTGTCGTTCCTGCTGCGCTGGCTCGGTGACGGCCATTTCGTGCTCCTGGGCGCGATGCGCTGCACCGTCGCCGACGGACGCGCCACCGTTGACGAGTCCAGCCGCCTCGGGGTGACCCGGTTACGGGGTGAAGCACTTCCTGAGCTGACCGGCAGCGGGGACCTGGTGGAACTCGCGCTGGCCACGACCCCCACCTTCCTGCGCTACGGCGCCTACCCCTACGTGGTGGCGGTCCGCGAGCAGCCGGATATCGAGCACCGCTTCGTCGGCTTGTTCACCGTCGCGGCGATGAACGCAAACGTGCTGGACATACCGCTGATCTCCCGGCGGGTGCAGGCCGCGCTCGCACTGTCTTCCGAGGACCCCCGTCACCCCGGCCAGCTCATGCTCGACATCATCCAGACGATCCCGCGATCGGAACTTTTCACGATGAGCGCCGAGCAACTGCTGGACACCGCCGGCGCGGTGATCAATCTCGGATCCCGACGGCGCTGTCTGCTGTTTTTGCGAACCGACCGGCTGGGTCACTTCGTCTCCTGCCTGGTCTATCTGCCCCGTGACCGCTACACCACGTCGGTCCGGTTGGCGATGCAGGACATCCTGCTGCGCGAGTTCGACGGCGAGAGCATCGACTATGCCGCTCGGGTCAGTGAATCCCCCTGGGCGGTGGTCCATTTCACCGTCCGACTGCACGAGGAAACCGCCCGTCGCACAGTCGACACCTCCGAAGCGAACCGGGTCCGGATCCAGGACCTCCTCACCGAGTCCACCCGGACCTGGGCGGACCGGCTGCTGGGATCGCCGCGGGTCGGCGTCCTCGACGGCGGCGTCGCGGAGCACTACGCGCAGGCGCTGCCCGAGGAGTTCAAGCAGGCGGTCACCCCGGAGGAGGCCATCACCGACATCGGGTTCATCGAGGGGCTGCTCGCCGACTCGGTGCGGCTGCAGTTCGAACCCGGCAATGCCGGGCGTGAGGCCTACCTGACCTGGTATCTGGGCGGATGTTCGGCGTCGTTGAGCACGCTGCTGCCGATGTTGCAGAGCATGGGCGTCGAGGTCCTCGAGGAGCGGCCCTTCACCGTGCGCCGGCCCGACGGACTGGAAGTCTGGATCTACCAGTTCCTGATCCGCCCCGACGCCGCACTGCCCGAGTTCGCCGGCGAGGAGGACTGGGAGGTCGTCGCCCAGCGCTTCACCGACGCCGTCACCAACATCTGGCTGGGCACCGTCGAGGTGGACCGGTTCAACGAACTGGTACTCCGGGCCCGCCTGAGCTGGCAGCAGGTCTCGGTGCTGCGCGCCTACGCCAAGTACCTGCGCCAAGCCGGATTTCCTTACAGCCAGGCGCATATCGAGTCGATCCTGGGGGAGAACCCCGCGACGGCGCGTTCGCTGATCGCGCTGTTCGAGGCGATGCACGCTCCGGACTCGGCCGAACGCGGACTCGACGCCAGGGCGGCGGCCACCGCCGTCGCCGCCGACATCGACGCCCTGACGAGCCTGGACACCGACCGGGTGCTGCGGGCGTTCGCCTCGATGCTTGAAGCGACGCTGCGCACCAACTACTACGTGACTGAGGAACGGTCGGCCCGAGCCCGCGGCGTGCTCTCGTTCAAGTTCAATCCCGAACTGATCACCGAGCTTCCGCTGCCGCGGCCCAAGTTCGAGATCTTCGTCCACTCGCCGCGGGTCGAAGGGGTGCACCTGCGCTTCGGTCACGTCGCCCGCGGCGGGCTGCGCTGGTCGGACCGGCGGGAGGATTTCCGCACCGAGATCCTGGGTCTGGTCAAAGCGCAGGCGGTGAAGAACGCCGTCATCGTGCCGGTCGGGGCCAAGGGCGGCTTCGTGGTCAAGCGGCCGCCGGCCGACCGGGAAGCCTTCCGGGAGGAAGGGGTGGCCTGCTACCGGTTGTTCATCGCCGGTCTGCTCGACATCACCGACAACGTCGAGACCGCGACGGGGGCGGTGCTGCCGCCGCCCGGCGTGGTCCGCCGCGACGGTGACGACGCCTACCTCGTCGTTGCGGCGGACAAGGGAACCGCGGCGTTCTCCGACATCGCCAACGAGGTGGCGCAGTCCTACGGATTCTGGCTCGGCGACGCCTTCGCCTCGGGCGGGTCGGTGGGCTACGACCACAAGGCCATGGGCATCACCGCCAAAGGCGCCTGGGAGTCGGTCAAGCGGCACTTCCGGGAGATGGGCATCGACACCCAGAGCGAGGATTTCACCGTCGTCGGAGTCGGGGACATGAGCGGTGACGTGTTCGGCAACGGCATGCTGCTCTCCGGGCACATCCGGCTCGTGGCGGCCTTCGACCACCGGCACATCTTCGTCGATCCCGATCCGGACGCGGCCCGGTCCTTCGCCGAGCGGCAGCGGCTGTTCGCGATGCCGCGTTCGAGTTGGGAGGACTACGACCTGAGTCTGATCAGTCCCGGCGGAGGCGTTTTCAGCCGCCAGCACAAGTCGATCCCGGTGAGCCCGCAGATGCGCCGCGCGCTGGGCATCGACGACGAGGTGACCGAGATGACGCCGCCGGCGCTGATCCGGGCGATCCTGCTCGCCCCGGTGGACCTGTTGTTCAACGGCGGGATCGGGACCTACGTCAAGGCCGAGTCCGAGTCCGACGCCCAGGTCGGGGACCGCGCGAACGACGCGGTCCGCGTCAACGCCAACCAGTTGCGGGTCAAGGTGGTCGGGGAGGGCGGCAACCTCGGCGTGACGGCGCTGGGGCGGGTGGAGTTCGACCTGTGCGGCGGCCGGATCAACACCGACGCGCTGGACAACTCAGCGGGCGTGGACTGCTCCGACCACGAGGTGAACATCAAGATCCTGGTCGATTCGCTGGTGACCGCCGGCCGGGTGGCGCCCGAGGCGCGGGCCGAACTGCTGGCGTCGATGACCGACGAGGTCTCCCGGCTGGTGCTGACCGACAACGGCGACCAGAACGACCTCATGGGCACCAGTAGGGCGAACGCACCGGGACTGCTCAACGTGCACGCCCGCCAGATCCGGGAACTCGAACAGCGGCGGGGGCTCAACCGGGAACTGGAGGCGCTGCCCTCCGACAAGGAGATCGGCCGGCGCCAGGAGATCGGCATCGGTCTGACCTCCCCGGAGCTGGCCACCCTGATGGCGCACGTCAAGCTCGCGCTCAAGGACGACGTCCTGGCCAGCGACCTGGCCGACCAGGGCGTGTTCGCCGCCCGGCTGCCCGAGTACTTCCCGGCTCCGCTGCGCGGCGAGCCGGAGATCATGGATCACCAGCTGCGCCGGGAGATCGTGGCGACCATGCTGGTCAACAGCGTGGTGGATGTCGGCGGTATCACCTTCGCCTACCGGGTGACCGAGGACGTCGGTGTCGGATACGCCGACGCGGTGCGCGCCTATGTCGCCGCCGACGCGATCTTCGGGATCGAGCGGACCTGGCGGCGGATCAGGGAGGCCACCGAGCAGACCGGCGCGGTGACCGTCTCGGACCGGATGACGTTGGATCTGCGCCGGCTGCTGGACCGCGCCGCGCGGTGGCTGCTGAACTACCGTCCGCAACCGCTGGCCGTCGGCGCCGAGATCAGCCGGTTCGGCGCCGACGTGGCCGATCTCGCGCCGAGGATCTCCGACTGGCTGAGGGGCGATGACCGCGCGATCGTGGCCAAGGAGGCCGGGGAGTTCATCGCCCGCGGCGTTCCCGGCGATCTGGCCGAAGCCGTCGCGGCCGGCCTCTACACCTACAGCCTGCTCGACGTCATCGACATCGCCGACATCGCCGACCGTGAACCCGCCGAGGTCGCCGACACCTACTTCGCGCTGATGGACTACCTGGGCACCGACAGCCTGCTGAGCGCGGTGTCCGGACTGCCGCGCGACGACCGCTGGCATGCGCTGGCCAGGCTGGCGGTCCGCGACGACATCTACGGATCACTGCGCGCGCTGTGTCTTGACCTGCTGGCGGTCGGAGAGCCCGACGAGACCGGCGAACAGAAGATCGCCGAGTGGGAGCAGAGCAACGGATCCCGGGTGGACCGGGCCCGGCGGACCCTGGCCGAGATCTACCGCGGCGATGCACGCGATCTGGCCACCCTGTCGGTGGCGGCCCGCCAGATTCGCAGCATGACCGCGACGACGGGACCCAGTGGTCGTGGCTGAGAACCGCTACACCACCGGGGTGCGGGTGCGCTGGTCGGACATCGACATGTACCAGCACATCAACCACGCCACCATGGTTACCATCCTGGAGGAGGCCCGCGTCGACTTCCTTCGCGAGCCGTTCACCGAGGACGTCACCACCATCGGGCTGCTGATCCACGAGGTTCGGGTTCTCTACAAAGGTCAACTGCGCCTTGCTGATTCCCCGCTGCAGGTGACCATCTGGACCAAGCGGCTCCGCGCGGTCGACTTCACGCTGGGCTACGAGGTCCGGCCGGTGGGCGCTCCACCCGACTCCCGGCCTTCGGTGATCGCCGAGACCCAACTGGCCGCGGTGCACATCGAGGAGCAGCGACTGGTGCGGCTGTCGCCGGTGCACCGGGACTACCTGCAGCGCTGGCTGCGCTGAGAATCGGCGGATTGCCCTCGCGGCGACCGCCGGGGTGACATCCTCGCGCCATGGTTGACAAGAGCAAGCCCTGGTTCGCCCTCTACGACAAGGGGGTTCCTTACTCCTGCATCTACCCGCCGCTGTCGGTCAAGCAGATGTTCAACGACTGCGCCGAGAAGTTCCCCGAACGGGACTACCTGGTCGTCAACGACACCAAGCTGCCCTACGGGCTGGTCAACATGATGGCGCGCAAGGCGGCCGGCGCACTGATCGGTCTGGGGGTGAAGAAGGGCGACCGGGTCGCCCTGATGTCGCCCAACCTGCCGCAGTACGTCATCGCCTATCAGGCCTGCGCCAAGATCGGTGCGATCGTCGTGCAGGTGAACCCGCTGGCCGCGCTGCCGGAGGTGCACCACTACGTCAAGGACAGCGGCGCTGAGACCCTCATCGTCATGGCGGCCTTCGCCAAGGCGCCGATCGAGGTGCTCAAGGCCGGGGACACCCCGCTGAGACATGTCATCGCATTCCAGGTCCCCTCCGGCGCCGTCGAGGTGGAGTCCGTGCCGGGTGTGCTGGACTTCAACGAGATCGTCGGCGCCGGCGAGGACTCCGAACCGGCGGTGGACGTCCGTTCCTCCGACACTCTGATGCTGCAGTACACCGGCGGCACCACCGGGCTGTCCAAGGGTTGCGTGCTGACCAACGAGAACCTGGTCTCGATCGCCTACCAGGAGAGCTACTGGATGGCGCCGGTGTTCGAGAAGACCGACCATTTGCGTTGCCTGGCAGCGGTGCCGATGTATCACATCTACGGCTTCAACATGAACGTCAACGTCAACCACGTGTTCGGCGGCACGATCATCCTGGTGCCCCAGCCGAGCACCGACAACGTGCTGGCCGCGATCAACCAGCACGAGCCGAACCTTTTCCCGGCGGTGCCGACCATGATCATCGGGCTCAACCAGCATCCGGACATCACGACATCGAAGATCGGCGCGGTGAGGGCGGTCGTCTCCGGCTCGGCGCCGCTGCCGGTGGAGGCCATGCGTACCTTCGAGGAGCTGTCCGGGGCGGTGATCACCGAGGGCTACGGGATGTCGGAGACCTCCAACATCGTCACCGCGAACCCGCTGCACACCCTGCGCAAACCAGGCGGGGTGGGAATACCATTCCCCGACAACGATGTTCGCATCGTCGATCTCGAGGACTACAGCAAGGAGATGCCGATCGGCGAGCCCGGCGAACTGCTCTGCAAGGGGCCCTCGGTCATGAAGGAGTACTGGAACAACCCGGAGGAGACGGCGAAGACGCTGCGCGACGGATGGCTGTCCACCGGCGACATCGCCTACCTCGACGAGGACGGTCACATCTTCATCGTCGACCGCAAGAAGGACATGATCCTCTCCAGCGGGTTCAACGTGTACCCGCGCGAGATCGACGAGTTGATGTACACCCATCCAAAGGTTCTGCAGGCGTGCTCGTTCGGCATACCCGACTCCAAGCGTGGCGAGAGCCTGAAGCTCACACTGGTGCTCAAGCCCGGCGCGGAGATGACCGTCGAGGAGGTCCGGGCGTTCTGCAAGGAGAACCTGTCCGGATACAAGGTTCCCACCGAGGTCGCTTTCCTCGATGAACTGCCGGTCACCAACGTCGGCAAGCCCGACCGCAAGGCCCTGCGCCAGATGCAGCTGGACGGAAAGCTGGGTTAGCGGCTCAGAACGGCGAGTTCACCATGGAGTGGGCCGCCATCTCCAGGTAGCCGAGCAGCTCCCGGCGATGCTCGTCGTCCAGGGTCGTCGAGTCGATTGTGGCGACCGCGGTGTGCATGCAGCGCAGCCAGGCGTCGCGTTCGATCGGGCTGATCCGGAACGGCGCGTGGCGCATGCGCAGCCGCGGGTGGCCGCGCTGCTCGGAATAGGTCCGGGGCCCGCCCCAGTACTGCTCGAGGAACATCCGCAACCGGTCCTCGGCGCCGTCCAGGTCGTTATCGGGGTACAGCGGGCGCAGCACCTCGTCCTGGCGGACCTCCTGGTAGAAGCGGGAGACGATGGCGCGGAAGGTCTCGGCGCCGCCCACCTCGTCGTAAAAGGTCCGCGGCGAGCCGGAGGTGGTTGGGGATTCGGCCACGAGACCATTGTGGTCGGTGGTCCAACGCCGCACAAATACGCCCCGAACACGGCATGAATACGCGTGCGGTCGGTGCCGATCCGTGGTGCACTAGAGCGCGGAGGACGCATGGCGCAGCGCAAACGGAACGCGGCAAACAGGGCTCACCGCGCCGCGGCGGGAACCGTCGTGCCGGTGGCTGCCGGAACCCTGCGCGGTGTCGAGACCCGGGGACGCTCCGAGGGACTGTGGGGACGCCGGCGGGTACTGCTGCTGAACTCGACCTACGAGCCGTTGACCGCCCTGCCAATCCGCCGGGCGGTGGTCATGGTGCTGTGCGGGAAGGCCGACGTGGTGCACGAGGATCCCGGCGGACCGGTGATCCACTCGGCGAGCAGGGTCGTCGCGGTGCCGTCGGTGATCAGGCTGCGCACCTACGTGCGGGTGCCCTACCGGGCCCGTATCCCGATGACCCGCGCCGCGCTGATGCACCGCGACCGGTTCCGGTGCGCGTACTGCGGAAGCAAGGCCGACACGGTGGACCACGTCGTGCCCCGCAGCCGGGGCGGTGAGCACACCTGGGAGAACTGCGTGGCCGCCTGCTCGTCGTGCAACCACCGCAAAGCCGACAAGCTGCTGACCGAACTGGGCTGGTCGCTGCGGCTCTCGCCGTCGGTGCCCAAGGGGCAGCACTGGCGGCTGCTGTGCACGATCAAGGAACTGGACCCGATGTGGATGCGGTACTTGGGCGAGGGGGCCGCCTGATCGGATCGTGTGCGCTACGGTAATTGCGTGAACTCTGCCGTACTGCATGCCATGTACGTGGGCTTCCCGTTGGGGACCTTCCTCATACTCTGGGTTCTGACCCACGCCCGCAAGGGCAGTCATCCGGCCACCTACGAGATGTCCGAGCGGTGGACCCACGAGCCGATCCTGTGGGCGGCCACCGATGAGGTCGTTCCCGGCGGCGGCCACGGTCACGGGGACTCGGCGCTGAGCGTGGGGGGTGGCGCCAGTGGCCGGTGGTGAGCACGCCGTAGCGCGCATCGACTCCGACAACCTCCCACTCGGCTGGGCGGTGACCGCCAGCGGCCGGGTCTCCAAGGTGACCCAGCCCGGCGAGCTGTCGGTGCAGTACCCCTTCCCGATCATGGACCTGATCAAGGTCGACAACGCCCTGACCCAGGCCACGCGGCAGTGCAGGGCGCGGTTCGCGACCTACATCGGGGACCTGGGTTCGGACACCACGGCTCGCGCCCGGGAACTCCTGACCGACGTGCCCACCCCGAACAACGCCATCCTGCTGGCCGTCTCACCCAACGAACGCGCCATCGAGGTCGTCTACGGTGCGGACCTGCGCGGCCGGGGAGCTGAGTCGGTCGCCCCGCTCGGGGTTTCCGCGGCGGCGGCGGCGTTCAAGGAGGGCAACCTGATCGACGGTCTGGTCAGCGCCATCCGGGTGATGTCGGCAGGGATCTCCCGGCCCTAACCGGCCGAGTCGAACTTCCTGGCGCGCAGCGCCCTCTCGACGGTGGCGCGGCCCTCCAGGACCAGCCGTCGCAACGCCGGCGGGACATGCAGGCCGCCCAGGAACCAGTCGGCGGCCTCCAGCCCGGCGGTGCTGACATCCCACGTCGGGTAGAGCCCCACCACCACGGTCTGGGCGACCTCACTGGACCGGCGTTCCCAGATCTGGCCGACGGACTCGAAATAGCGCCGGGTGTAGGACGCCAGCAGGTCACGCTGTCCGGGCTGGTTCCAGCCCCCGATGATGGCCCGGGCGGTGATGTTGGGCAGGCTGTCGTCCTCGGTCACCTGCCGCCAGGCCCGGGCCTTGACGTCGGCCTGGGGGCGTGCCGCCGCCGCCGCGGCGGCGTGCCGACGGCCGGCGGCGGTCGGGTCACGGCGCGCTTCGGCGTCGATGAACGGTGTGGCCGCCCCGTCGGCGTCGATCCGCCCGCCGGCGGCCAGCGCGGTCACGATCCGCCACCTCAGGTCGGTGTCGACCTCGAGTCCGGCCAGGCCGAACGCGGCCGGGTCGCCGTCGAGGAGGTCGGCCAGCAGCACAAGGTGGTGGGTCGAGTGCTCCCCGGAGAGCACCGATGCGCACAGCGCGTTGACGTAGGCCAGCTGATGGTCTGAGCCCGGGTCCGCGGAGCGGGCCAGTTCCAGCAGCCGGTCGGTGAACTCCGGCCAGCCCCGCGCCGCCGCCCAAGCGGGCTCCGCGTAGGCGTTGAGCGCCGTCTGGGCCTGCAGCAGCAGCCGCTGGGCGACGCCCACCTCGGTTTCGGCGTGCACACCGCGCATCACCAGGGCCACGAAGTCGCGGGCTCTCAGCTCGGCGTCGCGGGTCATCTCCCAGGCCGCCGACCAGACCAGGGTGCGGGGAAGCGGGTCGGCGATGTCGGCGATGCGGTCCATGGCGACGCCCAGGGACTCCTCATCCAGGCGCATCGAGCAGTAGGTCAGGTCGTCGTCGTTGACCAGGATCAGCTTCCCGCGCCGGACCCCCCGCAGTGCCGGCACCTCGGTCAGCTCACCGGTGACGTCAAGTTCCTCGCGGTGTACCCGCACCAGCTTCCCGGATCCGTCGTCGTCGTAGATGCCGACCGCCAGCCGGTGCACCCGGGTCTCCCCGGCGCCCGGCGCGGCCCCGCCCTGGGCGACGGCGAAGCTGGTGAACCGGCCGTCGCCGTCGATGTCGAACTCCGGGCGAAGCGGGTTGAGGCCGGTGGTCTTCAGCCACTGCCGGCCCCAGTCGGACAGGTCCCGTCCTGAAGCCTTCTCCAGCGCGCCGAGCAGGTCGTCGAACGTCGCGTTGTCGAAGGCGTGGGCGTGGAAGTAGTCGCGCAGCCCGGCCAGGAAATGGTCCAGCCCGACGTAGGCCACCAGCTGTTTGAGCACGCTGGCGCCCTTGGCGTAGGTGATGCCGTCGAAATTGACCTCGACGGCGTGCAGGTCCGGGATGCTGGCGGCCACCGGGTGGGTGGAGGGCAGTTGGTCCTGGCGGTAGGCCCAGGACTTCTCGACGTTGGCGAAGGTGGTCCAGGCCTGGGTGTATTCGGTGGCCTCGGCCTGGCACAGCACCGAGGCGAAGGTCGCGAACGACTCGTTGAGCCACAGGTCGTCCCACCAGCGCATGGTGACCAGGTCGCCGAACCACATGTGGGCCATCTCGTGCAGCACGGTCTCGGCGCGACGCTCGTAGGACGCCCGGGTGACCTTGCTGCGGAAGACGTAGTCCTCCAGGAAGGTCACCGCCCCGGCGTTCTCCATCGCCCCGGCGTTGAACTCGGGAACGAACAGCTGGTCGTACTTCCCGAACGGGTAGGGCACCCCGAAGTTGCTGTGGTAGAACGCGAATCCCTGCTTGGTCTCGGTGAACAGCCGGTCGGCGTCCATGAAGTCCGCCAGTGACCGGCGGCAGAAAATCCCCAGCGGGATGTCGCCGTGCGGGTCGGTGTAGACGTCTCGCCACACCGCGTAGGGACCGGCCACCAGCGCGACCAGATAGGTGCTCATCCGCGGGGTGGTCGCGAAGGTGTGCACGACGGAGTCGCCGTGGGGTTCGGCCGACACCGTCGCGCCGTTGGACACCACCTGCCAGTGCGCGGGCGCGGTGACGGTCATCTCGAAGGTCGCCTTGAGGTCGGGCTGGTCGAAGCAGGCGAACATCCGCTTGGCGTCGGCGGTCTCGAACTGCGAGTACAGGTAGACCTCGCCGTCGACCGGGTCGACGAAGCGGTGCAGGCCCTCGCCGGTGTGGGAGTAGCGGCAGTCGGCCTCGACGACCAGGACGTTGTCATGGGCCAGGCCGATCAGCGGGATTCCGGTCGACTCGTCGTAGCCGGAAACGTCGATGTCATGGCCGTTGAGCACCGCCCGGTGCACGCGGTCGGCGGCCAGATCGATATAGGTGTCCGCGCCCGGCAGCGCCTCGAATTCAACGGTGGTCACCGACCGGAATTCCTTGTCCCCGGTGGTCAGGTCCAACTCGATCCGGTAGCGCTCGACGGTGATCAGGGCGGCCCGTTCGACGGCCTCGTTGTGGGTCAGATTCGGTAGCACGGTTTCCAACCTATCCTTAGCCCCATGACCGAGAGCCCTGTGACCGACTCGGCGGCGCGAGCGCCTCGCGCCGATTTCTGGTTCGACCCGCTGTGTCCGTGGGCGTGGATCACCTCGCGCTGGATCCTGGAGGTCGAAAAGGTCCGCGACATCGAAGTCGTGTTCCACGTGATGAGCCTGGCGGTGCTCAACGAGGACAACGCCGACCTGCCCGAGCAGTACCGGGAGCTGATGACGCGGGCGTGGGGGCCGGTGCGGGTGGCGATCGCCGCCGAACAGGCGCACGGCTCCGAGGCGCTGGGCCGGCTCTACACCGCGATGGGCACCGTCATCCACGCCGAGGGCAACAAGGATCTCGACGAGGTGGTCGGCGAGTCGCTGGCGCGGGCGGATCTGCCGGCCGGCCTGGCGGCCGCGGCCACCGAGTCCGGCTTCGACGAGGCGCTGCGGGAGAGCCATCACGCCGGGATGGACCCGATCGGCAAGGACGTCGGCACCCCGGCGATCCACTTCGACGGGGCGGCATTCTTCGGCCCGGTGCTGT
>Ga0180431_10005823_pt1 | contig 14868 bp, 20 predicted proteins | sample SS_ome_11_FD_132459 | JGI IMG/M metagenome (GOLD analysis project Ga0180431, IMG submission 132459) | Hypersaline lake sediment archaeal communities from the Salton Sea, California, USA - SS_1_MS_1 metaG | ecosystem: Environmental > Aquatic > Non-marine Saline and Alkaline > Hypersaline >... | reverse complement strand
GTACCCATGACACGTGCACGCGAGATTGATCAAGATCCGGGTGGTGTGAATGTGATTCGCGTTTTTCGTGGGGTTATGGAGCTGCAAGCGGTTAACTTTACCCGCAACTTCGAACTCGCTGAGGAGGAAGAACAATGCGATGTACCTTCAATTACCCCTGTCGGATCGGTGTAGTGCTGCCTGACAGCAGCATGTCAGCGATGGAATTCGATCGAGATGACGTAGTCGAAGTGGCACGTATCGGTAGCGTTACTGGAGAGGCCTGGGCCCCACGGGACCTGGAACTCGAAGACGGTACGCTGCTCGTTAACGTACCGCCCGCTGCGCTGTCTGTTGAGTCCACAGTAGCCCATGCGTAGAAGAGGTATGGAAATGCGGATTGCGTTTAAGGCAGTACTAGCATATGGTAGACTGCTCTGACGTAAAGAAACCACGCATTGCGGTAGAAATCCGCATGTAGGTCTGGGTACTGTAAAACTCAAGGAGCGCGACCGATGCCCGATATCATTGACCAAATCATCCATCAACTGCCCGGCGGTGGCGATGCCGATAAGCCCGAAGATCTGCGCGTAATGACCGTGCGAATGCCGGCTGCGCTCCATGAGATTCTGAAAGATGAGGCCCGAGCGCGTAAGACGTCGGCTAACAAACTGGCTGTCGCCAAGCTATCGATCAAGGGCGAAGTGCTCGATAAGGTCGTTGCGAAACTGACCAAATCCTCCAAATAGCTACTACTGCTAGCATATAAAGAGCTGTTCCCTTGCGTGGCCATCCTCTGCTACACTGGTGTCATGCTATAGAATGCAAGGAAGCATTATGTGTGGGCAGGATGCCAACCATTTCTTGCCACTTTGAAGAATCTTGCATTCTTCCAGGTTAAGCCACTAACCGGTTAGGAGACGCCTAATCGTGAAGGATTAACGAGTAAGCGTCGGGAAGCATGCCATAGACTTAAACTGAGGCGTGTGGGCGGAGCAGCGAGCGTGGCCAACGGCTCCTGCAATACGGTATATCCGTCGGAGCTTCCAGGTAGGGGATCTGGAAGGAGGTGGTAGAAATGGGCACAACGCAAGGAGAGCGTAAAATGGCGGCGGACACCATGCGACATACAGCTTCATCCGTAGCTGCAGAGCAGGGTCAACTCAAAGAGCGCGTAACAGGGCTCGAGAGCGACATGCGGAACATGTCGAAGGTTGTTGCTGAGCTATCGGGCACAGTTAAAGACGGCTTTGCAGAGATGCGCGAAGCGATGACAACGCAGGCCACGAAGCAGGCCGAGTTGATGTCGGCGGCGGCTAGGCGGCAGGATGAGCGCACATCCGAGATCCATAAAAGACTCGACGAGAATGTACAGGCTAAGCAGTGGAGCCCGACACTGCTCATTGCAGCGATCACCTGTTCGATGTTGATTGCAGGTACGTTCGTCGCTTTTGTGCAGATGACCACGATGCCGATCGCCAAGGATATCTCCGAGACCAGATCGAGTATCGAGGCGCACGCTAATCTGGCCGGCCACTTTGAAGCCATGCAAGATCACGCTACGTATGAAGAGCGTTTCAAGACCACCAATGCGACCATAGAGACGCTGCAAAGCAGTATTGCACTTCTAGACAGCACACTTCAGCGCGAGATGCGCCTTCTCGACGATACGCAAACTGCACACCTCAATTCGTTAGATGAGCGGCTACAGCGCGAGATGAAGATGATGAGTGAGATCGCCCACGGTGAGCATCAGGCGATGGCGGCGATCATGGCGGACAACAGCGAAGAAATTAAGAAGCTGTACAGCATCACTGACGAGGTGCTTATGACGCGCGCCAAAGAAGCCGAGGAACGCGGGTACCTCACGGCGCAAGTCGACGCCATAAGGGTGCAGCAGGATCGACGATGGCCACAGTTTATCACGAATGCTGAAGCGCGTGGCGAGATAACACAGATGATTGCACAGCTGCGTGAAGCCTATAAGGCAGCTGGCGTGAGCGATGCGGCGATAACCGAAAGACTACAGAAACTCGAGGAGTTCGTCCGCGATAACACGTGCACTCCGGAGCCTAAGTAATGAGTACCGTAACGGCCGAAGCCTTGGCGCTGTTCAAGGTTGCTAGTCCACAGCTTAAAGGGAAGCTCTACCTCTCAGCGTCGGGCTTCCTTTTGCTTTCTATACCGAACGCGATCGGGCGTGGTATGTTTTCCGCCCTTAACGTTCCTGGGCTAGAATTACCAACTGACTATGGACCTTATAATGCGCATTGTACTATAATGACACCAGAGGAGGTAGCCAGCGTGGGCGCCTCCAATATCAAGGAACGTGGACGCGACTTTGCATTCCAGCTTGGCGCGATTAGAGAAATCATACCTGCAGCGTCGTCAGGTTACTCGAAGGTATGGGCGGCTAGTGTGCGTAGTGCAGAACTCGCCAAGCTTCGGCGCAGCTACGGGCTATCTTCGCAGCCAGTAGCAAACACGCGTCCGTTCCACGTCACAATTGGTGTCAGGAAAAAACATGTCCTCAACGAAAACAGCACGTCCAAGACAGTACGAACGCCACGGAAAGCGTCGATCGCGAGTCTATCGAATTTGGTTGGCAATGAAGGAACGGTGCACACGAAAGCGGCATTTATGCTACAAGAATTACGGCGGGAGGGGCATCAAGGTATGCCCGGAGTGGTCGCAAAGCTTTTCGACGTTTCTGGCCGACATGGGCGAACCGACAGCCGAACAGACGCTCGACCGGATAGACACGGACGGAGACTATACGCCGGAGAACTGTCGCTGGGCGACGCGGACGGAGCAAGCTCGGAACAAACGAAACAATCGTATGATCACGGCGTTCGGGCAGACCAAACCGCTGGCGGCGTGGTGCGAAGAATACAACATCAAGTACACGAATGTGATAAACAGACTGGACAACCTGGGCTGGACTGCGGAGGACGCGATAGCAACGCCTGCGAGAAGTCGGCATGCGGGGCACTTGGCGCTGACCTTCCGCGGGAAGACGCAAACACTGGCAGCTTGGGTACGGGAGCTTGGGATATCCGACACAACAATCCGTCAGCGGCTGCGATGCGGGTGGACTGTGGCGGAGGCGCTGGGGCTTCCACCACAGCCGGGCAGCCGATACGACAAGCCAGCAACAATGAAAACGAAAAACAAGCAGCTACAGTAACGCTTGCCCAGACAGTAGCCCACGCAGCCCGTAAGGCGATTGAGCCAAAGTCAGAAGCCCAGGCAGATGCCGGCAACTACCAGAAGGGCCACGTGAACTGCCACGGCCTCAGGATCTCGATCGAGACCAAGAAGGGACAGCGCCGTAACCCCGCTTGGCCGCCGATGGCTGCGCATTACGGCTACATACGTAGGACAGAAGGCAAAGACGGCGACCATGTCGACGTGTTCCTCGGCCCAGACCCCAAATCCGAGTTCGTAGCAGTTGTCGACCAGATCAACCCTACGACAAAGGTGTTCGACGAGCATAAGGTAATTATGGGGGTTACGACTTTAGCCGAGGCCCGCAAGCTCTACAACGATTCCTATACTCCCGGTTGGAAGGGTCTTGGTAAGATAACCCCGATCACGATGCATCAGTTCAAGGAGTGGCTCAAGGACGGCAGTCAGAACCGGCCACTCGCTTCGCAGATGTTCAAGATGAAGAAGGCGGCTGCTGACGACAAGGAAGAGTCGGAGGATGAGCCCGGTATCATGATCATCCAGCGCACAACGACTGTGCGTATGGTGGCGCCGGAGCAGCCTCGCGATGCTGATGGGAAGTTTGAAGGGAAGAAAGACCTCGTCAAGCGTATGGAGAACGAGTTCGAAAGGCTTCTTGAAAAATTTGATCTCACTGAGGAGTCCAAGGAGTAATGGAAAAGCAAGCCTACAACGCTGAGAGACTCGTTCGATCGATCTGGGATACGATGGGTGAGCCCGCTATGCAAAAGTGGGTGAAGAGCGTAGATCCTACGTTCGAACTGGGCCCATTCACGCCTAAGGGCAATCTCCTCGACCATCTCAAGGAGCAGGACTTCCGCGGGATGCAGACGCAGATCATGCGTGATGCTGCATCAAATGATGCCGAACCGGTCAAGCTACTCAAGGGCCTGCACACGTTGACGGGCGGCGAGTGGGGTCCTGGGCAGCAGGCGCAGGCGGAAACGATCCGCGGTGGGTTTGCAGAACTCTCGCCGTACCTCATGCGCTGGGCGCCCGAGTGGTACGACATGATGCACGGCTCAACAGGGTCGCAGGCCTCGTTTGCCAATGCTATCGCTGAAACGCATAAGCATGATTCGAACATGACTGCTGAGCTCGCGGTCGAAATGGCTGACCAGTTCTTAGAGAAGCTGCGCGATGCCCCAATGATGCATCGTGGGTTCTCTAACAAGGAGCTCGGTGAGATCTATAGAGGCGCTGCCAAGCGTGGCCTAGTGGGCCGTAATGCTGACGTTGACACGCAAATCGGGCAGCTGACGCCGATCATTGGCGCTATGTCCGCCGCGCGCGACAGCGTGGGGCCTATGGGTTACGACACCAGCGATATCGACGGGTTGTGGGGTGCTGTGGATAACATTGTGCCCAGTACTGGGTACGACTTCGAACGTGCCGAGCGCGATATTCGTGTCGGTAAATACCTCTCCGAGCGTGGCGGTATGATGGGCGCGGCGACGGGTGGTGCGGCTGTCGGTACCGGGGGTGTGTCGCTGGCGCAGCTCAATGCGAATAACAAGCAGCTGCTCGGGCAGGCGGGTAGCGGCGACGTTGGCAACATGCTGGCCGCAACTTCGCGGATGGTCGGCTCAGGTATGATTCAGGAAGGGACTGAGGCAGCTAATTGGCTACAGCAGGTTAAGGACGAACAGCTTGATTATTTCAAGGACGAAGACTGGATGCGGATGATGCAGCAGTCTGGCGTGAGCAACTCGGCCGCGGCGACAATTCGTGACCAGAGGGTTGCGAATGAGCGCCACATGGACAGCAACCCACAATTGGCCGAAGCCGTACGGGCGGCGCAACCGAAGTTCGATCATGCGCAGCAGTTTGCAGCTATCGATCGCCGGTTTCAGGGCAATCCATGGAAAGACGAGCTGGTGCGGGGGCAACGCATAGAAGCGGTGCGGCGGTGGGGTTATGAGGATATGAACCACTACAACCAGCTGCACGGCTCCAATGCGAATAACCTGACTGGTGTCATGCGGAAGGCACGACAAAACGCTGACGAGATGAAGAGTAAGTCGCATCTTGGCTGGGCGGGCCCGGTTGAGCGCGTCGTCGACGAATTCAAGACAGGGACCCCGACGCTCGGCAGTGTCGGCGCGGCGGCGTTAGGCGGTGTGCGCGCGCCAGACAATCAGCCAGCGCCGGCAGCGGTTCCCGAGACGCCAAAGCTGCTCGAGACGCCAAAGTTGCCTGAGCTGCCAAAGCTGCCGGAAATCAAAACAGCGGCCGATCGTGGTGCGGACGCACGCCCAGTTTGGAGGAAGATCGTCGAGAAGCGTGCCGTACGCGGCGTGCCTGATCGTAATAACTTCGGCGATCCGAGCGACCTGAAGGCCGGTGAGCTGGTCGACATGTTCCTTCAGCACCATAAGGCGCAGCGCGCCGGCGACCACTACGACTATCGGATCGGTACGCCTGCAACACAGCTGTATTCATTTGCCACGAAGCCAGCGCCGCTGCCTGCACCCGGCGAGAAGCGCTTTATGCGCCAGCAGCCGCTGCACAGCTATCAGTACGGCGGCTTCTCAGGAACGATCGGCTCTGGGTACGGTAAAGGCGAAGTGCGCAGCAAGCAGAAAAGTAAGATCAAGATCACACAAGCCGGGACATCGCGGATTGAATACACTACAATGGGTGACAGTCCTGAAAGGTTCATACTGTTAAAACCGAAGAACTGGCGCGATCGTAACTGGTTGCTGATCAATGTAACCAAACAACAATCTAAGCCAGTTCCACCCGAGAAGGTGATGCCTGTCCTCAGCGCGCTGCAGCTAAAAGAGTAGGAGAAGTTGATGCGACTTGTAGTGTTGTGTGGAGGCCAACAGTCACGATGGGGTAATTACTTAGACGTGCCGAAGTACATGGCGCCGGTATTGGGCGAACCTGTTGCAGTACGCACTTTCCGGCTGTTCAAAGAGCACTGTCCGGATATTGAGCGCTTCTGGGTGTTACCGCCGGGCGCGGAAGAGTTCTGGCCGTTTGATGTGCAGAAGTTCTGGATCTCGACGAAGAAGACACACGAATCGTACAAGTTGACCTCTTCTTCGAAGCTGTGGAAGGGCGACACTGTTATTGTGGTGTTCGGCGACGTGTTTTTCACAGAAGCCGCCGTTAAGCGCATTGCTGAGATGCCGGTGACTGATATCGAATGGTTCGGGCGTCGTGGTGGAAACAAGTTCAACGGCAACAACGGTGGCGAGATTTTTGGCCTGAAGTTTCCGGTTTCGGAGGGTAATCAGATAATCAGGGCCGCAAATAAGGTGCGGGCAGCGTGGCAACGTGGGGAAACTTTCCGGACAAAAGCCTGGGAGATCTATCGCACGCTTAACGGGCTGCCGCTTATGACGCATAGCGGTACGGTGAAGGGGCGGCCGGCAATTAAGGCACAGCCGACCTGGGCCGTAGGTGAGCATTTCAACGAAATCGACGATTTGACCGATGATTTTGATTTACCGCGCGATTACGACGGTTGGAAGGCTGCCGTAGAGCAGAACGCTCTTTTAGCGGTCGGCTGATCGTGGTAGTCTATCAGCTAGATTTTGTTCATAGGATCAAATTTGATATGACTGACAGCACACAAGCATGGCAAGCCGTACCTGCCCGCGTCCGCGAGTTGTTCATCAAATACGCGTACGACGCTGGGCAGCTGATTCGGGGTCCGTCTAATCATAAATATGGTTGGGTGCTGGAGACCGGAGAGGTCGGACCGGTCATGGTAAAGTATGCCGAGATAGAGTCACCGGTGGCGCTACCAGCTGCGATCAACGCGTCTGGCGCCCAGCAAGCGAGTGCGGGTATCGGGCCGGCACTCGGTAATGCGTGGCGTAGCGCACAGGGGGCGGTCGGCGGCCCGAACCCGTTGACAGCCATGTTGCTAGGCGGTGCACTTGCTGGCGGGCTCGGCGGCGGCGCTGGGTGGCTATTACATAAGCTGTTCCCCGGGTCGTTCAGCGACAGAGCGCCGTTGGCTATGGGTATTCTTGGCGGCCTCGGCGGCGTAGGTGCGAACGCACTGGTGCACGGATATCCTGCGATAAAGCACCAAGGCATCAAAGGACTGTGGACGCAGCAACCATTACAAGGTGGCGCGCCATACGAGGACACAGCGGGCATCGATCCCGAGCTATATTCTGGTGCTGCGGATTTTCGGCGTACAGCCGCTGGGTACAAGTGGGACGGCAAAACGCAACGTTGGAACCGTCCGGACGGGACGTCGACAGGCAAATACGGTCCGTTGCCGGCCCCGATCCCAAAAATGGGCTCGGACAGCCGCTTTGACGACGTACTCGAGAAAACAGCCGCGGAGGTAGGCGTTCAGTGCCCGCAAGAAGATTACGAGAAGCATGCCGACGCTGGCGGATACTTGCCATCAATTCCGACTAATGCGTGGGGGCAGGTTGTTTTTCACGACCCATATTTGGATAATACTGAGAAGGCGCTTGTGGCCGGACTACCGGCCGCAGCGGGAGCCATGCGTGGCTCCGATATTGTATCGCCGCGCGATGTTGCCAAGGTGGCAGTGAATGCTGGGCTTGGTTACGGTTACGGTAGCATCGGTGGCTTGGCCGCGAAGTTCATGGGATTGACGCCGCGGATACAGAAGGGTCTTCAGCGAGCAGGGCTGCTTGCTGGGGCCATCAGAGGAATCACAGGAATGCGCTAATGTCACAAGATGGAAGCATGTCTGCCGCTGAATATTTGGCGGCGGCCGCGGCGCTTAATGCAGAGCAACAAGCGTTGAACGAGAGGCGCAGAGAGCTCAATTTGCGGCGCTTACCGGCTTCGCGTGCCGCACAGGCTGCGCCAAGTGATCTTGCTGCACAGTTCCAGAGCGCAGTCGACGGTGACGGGATAACTGTCACATTTACAAACGACGACGTTCATGGTGCCACATTTGATGTTGCACCTGGGACGACTTCTGAGGATATTGATCTTACTATCCGCGGAGTTGCACACCTGCCAACACGCGCATGCGCCATCCCGCAGGCGCATGCCAACTTGCAGAGCATGACTGACGCAATGCGTGCGCAGCAAGACTCTGGCGAATACCCGACCGTCGAGGATCACCTCAATAGATTAAGCCCCGCGTGGGAGCTTATCGTCGACGAAATGGGAAATAGCACTAATAGGCGTTTGACGCTGGAGGAAGAAAATGCCATCCGATACCGAACTGGTTAAGATACCGTATCACGAGGCGCGTAAGTATGTCCTTGACGGGGACGTGCTGCTGTATAACGGGAAGGGCCTGATATCCAAGTGTATCAAGGTATGTGGCCTTTCTCCGTACTCGCACGTCGGTATGGCCGGGTGGACGAATGGGGACCCGGACAGCCAGTACAATCGGTTGATGGTTTACGAGATGCTGCAGTCTGGCGGGCAGGGGCACAACCTGTCAGCACACGTCGAGCAGCGCAAAGAAGTGCACGTTTATCGTGTGTCTGACAGCCATACAGAATACAGGTGGGATCCGCACTTCGAAGACGTCGTTGGCGAGACAGCGGTATTCGAGCGAAAGCTTGCAGTAGCCACCATGCGTGATTTCTGTCGACCAGGCGAATACGGTAATGTGCATTTATTCTGGACGGCATTGCGGCATTTGCCGCTCGTGCGCTTTTTCTTCCGGCAGCCTACTGACGACGATCTGGAAGACCGTACGCGTCCGCCATATTGTAGCGAGGCGGTGGCGTATGCATTGCGCAAGGCATTTACAGACGTAGTGCGTAATATGCCTGACCATTACACGTCACCGGGAGCACTCGCGCGCTCACCGTTGCTGCACTATATGTTTACGTTGGTAGAACCAACCAAGGAGGGGTAATCATGAGACTGATATTCTCACTGTTTGCGCTGATGCTGCTCGCTACGCCGACGCACAGTCAGTACTATAGCTCGAGCGCCTGTCAGCCCGCCGTACGATGCGTACCGCGTACAAGTTCACAGTGCGTGCCGTGGTCGTCAAGGGTATGGGGACCGCAGCCACGTATTATAGCGGCGCCTGCCACAAGGACTGCCGCGCCGGCAGTACGGACGCGTACGGTAGTGCAACCGGCTACCGGCGATTCATCTGCGCGTAGCATTGTTGGGCTGCCGCCCGCACCGGCCGTACAGCCGCCAAAACCGCCAGTCGCCGTGAAACCACCGGTGGTGGCAGCGCCGCGCCCTGCGTGCGCATGCCCGAAGCTATTGGCACGATTGGACGCTATTTCGAAGGCAATCGCTGACATGGACTGCGCAGCCGGGCTGGAAGAGGAGCTACAGGCTATCAAAGCGGCGATCGTTGCGTTGGCGCAAATGCCACCAAGCAGCGGGGCAGGCGATTTGAGCCGCATCGAGGATCGACTGGCAAATATCGAGCGTGCATTGCAGGCCTTGCCGACAGAATTCCCGGCCACGGATCTCAGCCGCGTCGAAGATCGCCTAGCAAATATTGAAAGGGACTTGACGGCGCTGGGGCATAATGTTGATAATGTTGCCGCTGGTCAATCGCAAATCGTCTACGGCTTGACAGAAGTAGTTACTGCACAAGCTGGCACGAACGCGCAGTTGGCCGAAGCGATCAAATTGCTGAAGGAAGCCGGAAACCCTGAAGTTACTCTTACAGTACAGTCAACTCCGAATCTTCCCGCGAGCTATGTTGACACTTCGACCATCTGGGCTGTACAGCGGCAAACCGGCGTGAGCCATATCGTTATTGTGATCAATAGCGATGACCCCGAGTGGCCGAGGCTCGAACCAGAATACGAGAAAGCAAAGCACAAGTTTCCGGCGATACAGCTTGTTGATGTTCAAGCATCTGGGCTGAAAATTTCGCCTACGCCCCAGCTTGTGCTATACTATGCAGAAGAGGGGCATGCTCCTGAAGTTATCTCAGGGGCTAGGGTTGTCGCATCAAAATTGCGAGAACTCTATACCCATTAGACGTCCTTCCTCGTCCCGGGAGTGCCGGGGGTACCGATGGATCGACATACACTTCCTTGCAAGGAGGTTTGAACGATGGCATTCGATCCCGCTATCGCTGACCAACTGTCGCAGCTTACGCTCGTCAGTGCTCAGAACAGTAACTCGCTTAACGGCGCGTTGGACCGCAACCTTATCGCTAACGCGAGCACCGTGCTTACGCTCGGTGTCCAGCTGACGCATATGGCTGCGCTGAACCAGGAAACTTCGATCGATCCGATGGAAGCTGCTGCGGCCGCCAACATCCGATCCTCGCAGGATCCCAGCCACTTCGCCGGCCTGAACACCGCCGCGCAAACGCCGAAGGCGTAAGCGTCGAAGCTGGCTTTGACACGGAATAGAAGGCGGGGCTGGGGAACTCGGCCCCGCCTCTCTATCCCTTTCTTTAGGTATCAGGAGTATTATCGTGGCAAGCAGCCCAGGACTGAACGCTTCGAACAACGGCGGCTTTGATCCAGCAATCGCTAATCAACTGACGCTGCAAGCGCTTACGAGTGCGCTTACTCAGCAACAGCTCAATGCTGCTGCCGCACGGTCGCAACTTGCCAACACGGCGAACGTGTTGACGCTGACTGTGCAGTTGAACAATATGGCTGCCCTCAAGCAGCTTACAGGCTCGTCACCGTTGGCGGTGGCGGCTGCAGAAACGCTGATGCGGGCTGGCGACCCCAGCCACTTTGCCGGCCTTAATGCCGCTGCGGGAACTCCGCAGGGCTAACCTTAGGACCGATGGGAAGTAGAATAATGAGTACAGGACAAGTAGAAAACGACCCGTTGCTGACGCCACCCGCTCTCGAGCCGGTAACCGACAATACAGCGGAATTCTGGACGAACTTGGATCGGGCATCCGATCGCGAGTTTCTTCATCACCTTCGCAGCTCCAGGCTGCATCAACGCAACGTATCGTTCGCCGCCCAGCAATTCGGAGCACAGATGCTTGGGATGATGTTGATTGGCGAGTCTGAGATGCCGTTGCAGCGTGACGGAGAGTGCCCAATGCCGGCCGAAGAGGTGCCGGCTGCGGACCCTTTCAGTCAGGCGTAGAAAGGAATCTGCAAGTCATGGCACACATGTTGAGAAGTTCGAATCTTATGCCAGGCGAGCGCGCTGCGCTGGCGACTGAATTCCTTCTACAGCAACACCAATATCGACAGAACATGGCGATGCTGCACGGCCTGCCGATGCCTGACGGGCCGGTCATGGTCAACGGCGGTACGCAGGAGCCAGCACCAGTCGATCGAATGGTTGAAGCTGTAGAGCGGACAGCTGATGCGATTGCGGATGTGGCACACGCACCTGCAAACACCACAGCCGACGCTATCGATCGTGCTGCAGATCTGGCACGTGAGCATCTTGTACCGGCGGCTACAGCGGCCGTTGGCAGTAAGAGCAACAAGTGGGATATGGTCAAGAAGGGCGCACTACTCGCAGCGCTTCTTCTTGGCGGAGCGTCGATCCCGTTCGTCGGCGGGCTGGGCGCGTCAATGTTGACAAGTAACCCAGCACCCGCCGTTGCTCCGGCGGAACCAGTCGATGACGGCTCAGATATCCTGAAAGAACTGGAAAAGAAGGGCTACAACGTCGCGCCTACTGATCTCGGCGAAGATATCAAGAGGGCATTTAAGCTGCGGCCAGAGCTACGCGATCAGCTTATGCGTGATGTACAGCAGACACTGGAGGCTAACGGTGGCGGACGATAATCAAGAAGTGCAAGACGCGCAGGTGCCGCCGTCTACGACGGCGGAGATATTTCAGCAGGCGTTGAAGCAAAATGCCGAGATTCAGCAGCGATCGCTCGACGAGATGCGCCGCCACACAGACGAAGTCCATCGCCAGTTGGCCTCGCTGACTACGCAGCACGTCCGGGGACTACAACTGGAGGGGTTCGATGTCGTGAAAGCGGCAGCCCAGCTAGACCGCGATTTCTGGGACGAGACTATCAAACGCGCGACAGTTGTGCTACAACAGCATGGAGTACTTCCTACTGTTGATCAGGAGCACAAAGATGGCGAAAAAACGTAGAGTCAAAGTTGTGCGTAAGCGGTCTCGTCGCGCTGTCGGTAAGAATAAGCGCCGGCGAAATCGCCAGCGTAGCATCAAACTACCAATCGACAGCAAGATAATTGCAGCCAAACTACCACGCGATATCGTGCGCGTGTTCGGTGACGTTTTTGACGCGCCGCGGCACTATCCGGACCTTGAATCGACGCTGTATCTTGCAGCAAAACAGGCGACCACCGATGGTTTCAACGTCTGTGTCGGCACTGCGTACTCAAAACTGCTAACGAAGTTGGCAGAAGCAATGCGCCCACGACGTGTGTACGTGTTGGGGGAGCGGCTGCCGTCGCTGGAAGGCAAAAACATGGCCATCCGTCCCGGCCCATTCGAGGACAGTATGGCGCAGGTGCTCGAGGAACAATCAGCACATTGCTCTTTTCTCTATCTGCCAACGGACGCGACAGAAGCACTTCGCGCGGCGGACAAGCGGATTGTAGCCGGGACAACCATCGTACTCGGCCCGCACGTCATTCTCGAGTTCGTCGATTGGGCAGCGAACAACCAGCGCGAATATTATGCGTTAACGCAGACCGACGATCCCATAACCCTAGTCGTAGTCATGGCTAACTGAGGTACCGATGCCGCAGCGCAATATTCGATCACCGTTCCGCGAGCCTACCATGAGCAAAGGCGGGCATAACCCTGAGAACACCAGTGATGCCCGTCCTGCCCCCCCGAAGGGTAGTGGTGTATTCCCGCGTGACCTTGCTGAGCCATTCAACGCAGAACAGCAAGTATGGTTACCTGAGTATCGCTACTACGGCATTGTACCGATCGGATCCGACGGCAAACTGCAAATTTACGACGGCGACACGATCAAAGTGGCCATTGATGTCGGCATGGAGCAGTGGGTAGGTGCTGTGTACTACAGGCTTTACGGCATTCAAGCGCCAGAGCTTCGCCCACTCGTGACGCGGGAGGCAGGTACGGCTGCCAAGGAGCATCTGTGCGATCTTATCCAGAAATATGCTGTCTGGGAGGCCACTGGCGGTGGTTTTCCTGGTAACGGATGTGGTATCATTGTGAGGACACATAAGCGGTTACGGCCGAAGGACGACTATCGGCCTCGTGAGGTCCGCGGGAAGTTCGGACGGTGGTTGATCGAACTCATTGGACAGGACAGCGATACGCACAAGCAGGTAAATATCAACCAATTGATGATTGCTGATGGGCACGCCGAGCCGTATACGCCCTGACAACGTGTCGCAGATCGGTTATTATAAAAAGCGCATGGAGACTAGAGATGGCAGTAGCAGAAGGTAAGCATTACAGGTTCGAAAAGTACGAGTTCTGGGCCGAGCGCGGGATGATCTCGCTGGTCGATACAGAGCTCGCTGGCGACAGCGCGAACGAGGAACAAGCGCACTTTCGGATCCCGCCAGGGGAGTTCATGAAGCGTGCGATCGCTGCCATGATGCACGAACCTGATAAGTATGGCGACAAGCTCGCCGCGTTACGGACGCTGCTCGACAATGCGTCAAAAGCGTGTAAGTTGGCAAAGGCACAGGGCGATCCGACCGATCCGTCTGTGATTGAAGATGTTGTAAAGCATCAGCGATCGCGTCAGATTGTCATGCCACACGAACTGCCGGGACTACCGCAGGCGCGAACAAAAATCAGAAGCAAGGCGCAGGGGGCTGCGGATACGTTGCGAGACGGATTCAACGTCGTGCCCGATTTCTCGATCGGCGCGAACGATATGCTGACCCCAGCGAAGGCCGAAGCAATTCGAAAAGCGAATCCTCCACGGAGGTAGTGATGACTCCAAAAGAAGCATTCAAAATCGGATTTCTCGAGAAGTGCGCAGCAGACGGACTGTCTAAGGCAGAGACGTTGGAGCGTATTCAGCACGCTACGTTCATGTGTAAGACTGCGCATATGACGAAGTCCGCGGATCCGATCTCTGCGATCGCTAATTTGTTCGGTCGGCTAGGCAGTGCAGCGTTACCACTTGCGCTACTTGCGCCGCCCATTGCAGGGGCAGCTGGTGGCGCATTGTTAGCGAAGGCGCCGGACGATGCGTACGACAAGTCCGAAGCGCGTAAGAAGGAACTCATCGCTGAATATGGCCGAGCGGTTGAGAAGATGCAGGCCATCAAAAGGCGACAGCAGGCAGCAGGAGTGGCGTAGCATATGCCGGGATTAACGCAGACACATAAATATCACGGCGAGCAGGGTGAGCGATATGGCGGAGCGTTGCAGTGGCCAGGGGCTAACGGGTATCCGTTCCTTGGCGACTCGGCGCCGTCGCTCAAGCAGCAAGAAGTCGAAGCGTTGCCGATCGTTGGTAAGGCATACGAAAATTCGTTCGATATGAACGATGAAACCGATCGGGAGTACTACAACTGGGTACGCGACCGTATCCGTAACGGGTTGTTTATTCAAGATCATGTCCAACGTCGGTGGGATGACGATAAGCCTTGGCCTGTGATCTACTTAGAGTGGACACAGTGTTTTGTCATGGCACCTAAACAACAACAAACCAATGCAGGGAGTAACGGGCATGGAAGCGCAACCAACTTCACCTTACGGCGCCCTCGAGAAGTATAGTGGAATGTTCGCACCGAGCGCCGCAGAAGCTCAGGCCGCTGGCCAGCAGGCAAATATGAAGTTGTGGCAAATGATCGTCGCCGCAGCAGG
>Ga0180431_10005822_pt1 | contig 14868 bp, 25 predicted proteins | sample SS_ome_11_FD_132459 | JGI IMG/M metagenome (GOLD analysis project Ga0180431, IMG submission 132459) | Hypersaline lake sediment archaeal communities from the Salton Sea, California, USA - SS_1_MS_1 metaG | ecosystem: Environmental > Aquatic > Non-marine Saline and Alkaline > Hypersaline >... | reverse complement strand
AATCCTTCTAATTATGGTTTACAGCTTAGAAGTTTAGGGACCGGTGATTTTCAACTAGTCTACGCTGTACCGAGTGGTACCTATACATGCACCAGTACATTACCCCGTATAGATGACGGAGTTAAGCATACGGCAACAGGGATATTTAACGAAGAAACAGATAGAATGTATTTGTATCAAGATGGTGTTTTAGCTTGTAATGTAAGCGTTGCAACAGTCACACCATACGATTTTAACCATGACGAGGCACACTTAGGAGCTAGAGAGTTCTCAGTTCCTACGAGTACAATAAACGGGAATCTGTACAGATTTATAGCTTATGATCGCCGATTAAGTAAAAATGAAATTGACGAGCTAGGATTAAATAAATCTGTGTATGGTGATTTGCTAGCTTATTATGATTACAGAGCTATTAATGTAAGTTCTTTGAACTTAACGGTTACAGCTAACAATTATTTTAATAACTCATTCACCACAGTAGATCAAACCTTTATTACTGCGTCTTTAATACAAGCTTACGCTAGTTTCTTTGCTAATAATGCTATAACAGGCACCTCCGTGACACATTTCACTGCTAGTGTAAGTAATCCTTTTGCACAATCTAATTATGGGGTTATCCCAGTGTTAAACTTAAGTGCTGGACAATATGACGTGAGCTTTTTCAAAATTGGTTATTATAATTCATCAATACAAATTAATGTTTCTTCTTTGAGTAATGATTCTTATAATTTCAGTGTTTTTGATGCTCGTTTGAACATTACAGCTTTTGATTTCTATGATAATTCTTCTTTGAATAATTTTAGTGGTTGGATAGCAAACAACACATACGGCCTCAACTACTCGTTTAATACTACCTCAGGGCTTGCTAAGTTTAATTTGACTAAGGGTAATTACACTGTTTACATTGAGGCAAACAGGTATATTGACACACCTAATAACCGTTTTAATCAGGAAGTATTCGCTTTGAGTAATGAATTGAATAAGAGCATGGTTCCTCATACTAAGATTTATGCAGAAACAATTTTTTTGCAGACTATCAGCAATTTTAGTATAGAGTCTGAGGGGGTTAATTATACAACATCAAACAGTGTTGTAAATTTACCATTATATAACGGGACATTTAATGTTACAATATATAACGCAGAGCTTAACGGTACTTATTATGAAAGCGTAAGCATAATACTTAATGCTAGCCCAACACTGGAAAACTATACTTTCACGCTATTCTATACAAATAGCTTTGTGCTAACATTCTATAATGAGACAACTAATTTATTACTAAACGGCACTAATGTGACATGGCAAATAATTAGCAGTTTAGAAGCCCGTAACGGCACCACTAGCAACGGCTCAGTAACAGAGGTTTTCTTCACTCCTGGTAATTACGAAATAATCTATTATGAAGATCCAATTGTAAGAAGAAGCTATTTTATTACTTTAACAAATCAAAGTGCGGAAACAATCAGGTTATACACCCTAGATCCGGATGAGAGCAACTTATACCTGCCAATAGTTACAGATAGCGATGATCAAGCCTGCCCAGATAACATAGTAAGCCTAATGAGGTATTACATAGACGTGAACGGCTACAGAGTCGTAGAAATGGCCACCACCGACACCAACGGAAAAGCCGTTCTTCACGTACAACCTAACGAAATCAATTATAAACTAATGTTTGAAGGATCATGCGGAAGCTTCACAAGTGACCCACAAAAAATAGTTTTAGAAACAGAAGGTTTTACAGTTACAGAAGCACAAGGCTTGCTTACAAGCAGTGCAGCTTTACAAAACGCCCAGGTAACTTTTGATTATATCAACGCCACACAAACATATGTTTTCACATGGGCCGATACTTCCAACGTAGTAACAAGCGGATGTATGTACGTTTATAGAGAATTCCAAGCACAAAAAACCACTAATTACACCGCTTGCCTAGACTCAAATGCTGGAAGCCTCATATACACGCTTACGGGCAACCTAACCAATACTAAATGGTCAGCTAAAGGAGTGCTTACCACAAACACAGAGTTCAGCACGTACAGCTATAGAGGCCCTGATGTCGAGTTCTTAACAAGCGTTGAAGCATGGGGTTTAACAGGTGTATTCTGGGCTTTAATACTAATATTAGCCATAACATTAACTAAATCACAAACAGCCGGTGGGATCGTGTTCAGTAGCATAGGAAGCCTGATAGTATTAATCTCTCTGGGCATAGTCGCCGGTGGTGGCGGCGTTATCGGGGGATTACTCATATTAATGGTAATAGTGCTTTACAAATTGAGGACTTCATAACATGGAATTCACAGAAATATTTAACGCATTGGCAGTGGTCTTAGTCATGATAGTAGCTATATTCGGATTAACAGCCACTTGGAACCTTGAATACGGCAGCACATTAGGTGAAGACGCAGAATTTAATGAAACCCTAAGCAAAGTAACCACCCTGTTAGAAGATGAATATGTAGACGAAGGACTAGTATATGCTGGCAGCACTCAACCAGTAGAAGGGCAAGGATCAGCCACTACCCAACAAGACGGCATGATTAAAAGAGCATTGAGAAGCATTGGCTTAATAGATAATCTTATAGGAGTCATCCCAGCCCTCATAAAAGACGGTTCAGAAGCATTAAACCTTAATTCTATCTTCTGGAGAATAGGACAATCCGCCTTCTGGATAACTTTCGCCATCACATTAGCATACCTATTAATCCTAGGTGCTAGGAGGCTTATATAATGGCTATGATATACTGCCCTGACGTTTTCGGAGTGGAAGCATTAGCCTGTATAAGTTCACAAACCAATTACATATTAGGATACTTATTCTTAATAATGTTCGTAGGAGCATTATATTTTAATCTAAGCAGAGAACCCACCAGGGAACGATTAGCAAGTATAGGGCTTGTTACTGCTATAGTCACAGCTTTAGGAGCTGTGAAAGAAATGCTATTCCCCACCGAATTTTTTATAGTCGCTGTCGTGCTGGCTATTGGTGCGGTGGTCATGTTAATCGTAAGGAGGTAAAAAGATGAGTTGCAAAACATACAAAAAAAGAAAACAAAAACCAGTATTCGGCGTAGATACAGTAGACGTAACAGGAAAAACTTGTTTCACAGACTACTTTAGATAATTAACCCACCACAAAGTAGCAATAAAACCAATTAAAAAACCAACAACAACACCACCCAACAAAAAAAAACCCCAATAAGAATACAACAAATTTTGGTAATGAGACTGCACAACAGACTCCACAACACCACAATAAGACAAAGGATCACCATAAGGATCAAACACCGAACCAACAAAACTCAAATTATCAAAAGAAACATTATTATTCATCATTATTTGTATAAACCCTAGCCTTAAACATCCAATTATCTGATAAATGATATGGACAAGTTGTCTCTGATATACGACCACAATCAGCACAAACCATTAAATTAAGAACACAACCTTCACGTTCCCACCTTTCTATATCATCTTCAGTAACATTATACTCATCAGCTTCAGGCTTATAATACAGAAAATCTTTTTCATTCTTGTTTATCATGGCTTCCCTCTTTCTTTAATAATATCTTCTTTTATGTGTTTCTGGATCCTATCCCATAAATTATCACAATGTTTAGCACCTGCTTTGAAGCAACCAGCACAATAACTATCATTGCCAATTGAGATAACCAAAGTACTCTTACAATATTCACAAGTCATGGCTTCCCTCCTTTGTTGAAAGGAATTCCACAATAACAATCAATACAAGGATCTTTAAGGTGTTCCCTTATTTCTTCTTCAGTCCATTCTTTTGATAGATGTTGACCACCACAAACAACTCCTTTCATGGCTTCCCTCCGTCCATTCTATTTGATTCGTGCATTCCTTTTTCACGACATTTAGTACATAAACGACTAATATGTGCTCTGCTTCCAATAGCACAAGTAAAACTATGTCCTCCACGACATTCAACTTTAATTATCCTTGTCTTATTTGTCATAATAAAATACCTCCTTCTTGTTTTTCTGCGAGAGGAATGTGTGATAAAATATGTGAGATTACATCAACTAGAAGAGCCGAAGACAACGAATGATTAAAGCTAAGAGATTTCAACATAGCAAAATACCCCTAGATGTCTGACATACCATAAAACTGGCACAGAATTTCAAATTCTGCAAGCTTCGGATAATAAATACTATGTGGTTATTTATATATAAAAGACAGCCTAATTTATCAAAATCATAGATCCGTGCCATTTTCAAAATCCAACACCCCATAAGACTTTAATTCACCACTTTTCTTATCCATTAATTGTGCCAAAAACTTTTTCGTGCCAATCTTCTTTTTCACTTTTGACAATTGGCACAACTCAAACAAAGTCAAACTGCCAACATAATCATCTTTACCATTACATTTTTCATAACATTGGAAACTATCACCATTTCTTTTAACTCTTCTAGTTACACCAGTACCTTTCTTGAAAATCATTTTCTTATATCCTCCTTAACAAGCTCAGAAATATACTTCTTCAACGTTAATCCATGCTTAGCAGCCTTAACCTTAGCCTCTCGATGCGTCCTCTCTTCCACTTCAATATGTTTAATCATTTATTATGCCCTTTTTTGTTCGATCTTATTAACATCAAGCCCTATTTCTTGCATGAAAGCCCCCATAAATAAGATACTCAGAAACTCCTTTTCACCGATATTTATTGTTTTTTTTACCATTTGTTTTCACCTAAAGAAGGTAAAGTACTTATAGTATTTAAATGTTTCTATGATAAAATCACCCCCAACAAAAAACCAGCAGTAAACACCACCGCAACCATAAAAACAAACTTAAACCATCCCATGAACTGCCCCAGCCCCCCGAGTTTTGAGGTGTTTAAGACTATAGAGGTAGGTGATAACATTAGCAAACCCTGAGAGCTGTCTAGGCATCATGGAAAAAAACGATCCTCCAAATTATCAATAAGCAAACAATTAAGGAAACCTACCGTACCGGATAAAAAGCAACTCTTCAAAACTAACAAATTCACACTTTGAATATTACCCCCAGCCCCCAATATTATATTAATATAGAAAGCCCATCCGGCAACAGCACCCATAAAAATGCCTCCTATCATCAACATTATTTTAATAGCCCATCGCCTATCCTTTAACTTCTTCTCATACTCCTTTTTATAAAATTCATTTTCAATCATTTCCTTATATCCTCCGGCCCACAACCGCACCGTTTACCAAAACACTTAGTATTATGTAGTTGTCGACACCTAACACAAAACACAAACCTCAACTAACAACACCCCTCTTAAAACAATTAGAACCGCAAACTGGACATTTAGCAACCCTCACTCGATCATTATAACCAATATCGACCAATTCAAAACAAACATCCTCAGGCTTAAAACCGCCACAATTACGAAACCCAGAACAAAAATAACGCTCAGTCACCTTATCAACCTCGCCATACGATCATTATAAGCCTTAGCCTCAGCCCTATTAACACTCTGAGAATCAAACTTAACCCTAGCCCTAAACAACTTTTTTTGATCCTGAGACAGCCTAGGAGAATCAGGAAAGCCATAACACTTAGGCTTAGAATGGCTCATCTTAGCCCTTAACATCTCAGCACCCAAATCTTTCATAAACCAAAAGCCTCCTTAATAAACTTATCACCCTCTTCACGATTCAACTTATTAAACTCCTCAGCATGAGCAAACATAAAACCCCAAGGATCAGCACGCCGACTAATAACATCAGGAATATTACGAATTTCCCCAATAATTTGATCCTGGCCAGCCACAATACTAGGAACCACCTTCTCAGCAGCCCTGGAATGAATATATTTTTGAGAATGCAAAACACCCTCAGGATCTAAACCATTAAACTCGACCTTATGACGATAAACCTTTTTGAACAAATCATCAGTAATAACAAGATCAGGAGGCAAACTATCTAAGAAGTCATCACCCCTCAAACCATCCTCAAGTCGAATTGCGCGGGCATATTCAAAAGAAGATTCCCCACCGTGCAAATCAATAAACACCCTCAAAGCCTTACGAGCCTCCAACTCAAGCCTTTTCAAAACTTCCATTTGTTTAGCCTCAATATCATCAGGATTATCAGCCGTCATTTTGCGCCACTGCTTAAAATGAGATTTAGGGATAACCTCAACCATAGTCTTTTTTACCCTAATATCACACTTCATAAAATCAATATAACGAAATTCTGAATCATGATTTAGACTAGTAAAGCCATAAGCTGGATTAAATTCAGGAACCATGGTCTTCGTTTTTTGGAGGGCATGGTTCGGAGGCTTTTCTGGCACAAAATTAATTTTTTTAAACTTGAAATACAAGCGCATATTATGAGGCTGCCAAGCAATAACTATAATTTTATCGGCCAAAATCGGAGGTTTATTCGGGCTTGAATTTTCATTTTTTTGTACCATGGTATGGTTAAGGCTGTTTCCTTTGCAACTTTTTTTGAAAACCTCTTCTAACGCCTTGTGTATGCGTTCTGGCACTTTAATAGGGTCATCTGAGTTTGAAGGTGTTTCCACAGGAAATGAAGGGGGGGGTGTCTTAGTCATTAAATCCAAACCTCTTTTTTATTAGCTCATCATAGCTTTGTCTAGGATGAACTTTTACCTTATCTAAATTAATCTTAGTTTTGTTAGAAATACGAATATTTGCCATAGGTATAGATAGTTATAACCACGTATTTAAATGTATACATATGTATACACATGTATACATCATTTTCTGTTTATTGTTTCTGACTTTAGAAAGAACTCTGCTTCAACAGTCATAGTCTCACTCTGAGTTAATAACTCCTGGAAAACTTTAACGTCCATAGCCACAGGTTTAAAAGCAACAAGCACAACCCTTAAGCCCTGGTCATTAGTAGCTATCTGAGAACCTTCTATCTCTAAGTTTAATTTCATGGTTTCACCTCCATAGTTTTTTGAATCCATTTATACATACAGTAACCTCCTATTACCCAGAGTAATAAATAAATTAATCCTACATTCTTGTTACACCAAAACAAAAGTATTCCTATGCCTATCGCTGTGCCTAAGCCTAAGAATTGTACTAGTTGGTTGTTTAATTGCATAATACCCAGTATATATTGTATATATGTATATGGTTATTGTATATATTATTGTGATTAATTGCTGGATCTAGCCCCAAAAAGAAAGAAAGCCGTCTAACTTGATTCATTAAAGAATAACAGACACCCTTCATCCCCCCTCCCCCCTTAACTCCCGTAAAATCTCAGAAAAACGAGGTCTCTTAAGCCCTACAAGCTTAGAAAGCTCCTTTTGAGGCGGATTAAGCTTAGTGCCGCAATCCTTACAGCCTATTTGCTTAGCCCATTCATCTAACAATTTAATAGTTCGGTTACGAAACTTATTAACCGCCTGGTGAGGAGTCAAACCCTCTTGATCCTCTAAAGCTCTACGTCCCTCCTCCTTCTTCTTCTCATACTCATCCTCATTGATAGGCCAATCATTAGGCACTTGAACACCTATATACTTGTTCTTAAGAGTGGAGAATGCCTTATCATACACCCGAGAGTTTTCACTATAAGCTTTTTTCATTCTAGCAAACAAATCACTAATTAAATCCTGATCATGCCACAAATGCATCCAACCCCTGTTAGTAGGCTCCGTATTCTTAGGAACAAAACAATAAAACACAACCTTAGCCCTGAAAGCGAAAAAGTGGTGCATATCTTTCATTGTAGGAGTACAAAAGAAAAGAACTAATCGTTTAGTTCTAATTCTTTTACTGTTCCTTATCAATGCTTTTAATACTTCGTCATAATAACCGCCAGCCATCGCGTCAGCTTCATCAAACAAGCCCACGCTCCCAGGCTTAGCTTTAACAATCCATTCTTCAAGCTGACCAATAGTAAAACTAATATCTTTAAGCCCGAAGGCTGCATTTAAATAAAGGCAAGCCCTCTCCATTAAATGAGTCTTACCTACGCCCGGGTAACCAAAGCAAAGCCCGAAATAATCGTTACCGGCTGCTATGTGTTTGGGGATCTTATCGAGGTGGTGGACTAGTTGTTGATTAAGCTGTATGAATTCGCAAGGTAGAGGGTTTCCCTTGACGTCATGGGTGTACTTCATTACTCGGTCAGGCACTCCCCCATTCTCGCTTTTCTTAGCAATCTCCCTTAAATCATTAAGGTATCTATCCTCCATGCTTGCTCGTATCCTCCGTTTCTTTCAATAATAATTTATGTTTGTCAGCTTCTCTTCTAAGGCTTTGCGTGGTCAAGAAGAAGTGATTAAGGTTATCTTCAAAACTATAGTTCTTCCATAGACGGCAACGCTCAAGCCTAGCGATTAATTTCTCTTGATCGGTAGAGGTCATCCAAGTGCTAAGCTCTCCGTAGAAATGATATAATCCTTTAAGCCACGCTAAAAAATCCCCTCTGTTCATAGCGTCATTACAATAATGAATGCCCTGGCTTATACGGTATAAAGTATCTAGAGCCATGTTCCATTCAGATTGCACCATTTATTTAAACTCCCTGAATACGAAAGGTTTAGTTCCCCCAGTATCAAATAAAATATTCTTTACGCCGTTCTTATCGGTAATAACACCTAATATCTGCTTTTGTATTAGCGGCATACTAGTTAGAATTCATTCAAGCCATATATTAATGTTTTGCAAAAAAAGAAAAATCAAAAATTATTATGTTTATCTTTTGTACTTTTGATAAGCAACGTAACTCCCAATTCCGGCTGCTGCGACAAGTACTAACAGAACTAAGATACCACCTACTAGACCAATGGTTCCGAATTGATCTGTAAAGTTGGTGAATAAGAGTATTGTGTTGTTAATTACTCCGATTGCGTCAACGTCTGTTGTTGAACCTCTTAGAGCTGCCAAGATAATCACATAAATTGCACCGATGAAACCGACTGCGAAAAACCCGATTATGAAGAGAACGAGAGGGTGGTTCATAGCCATACCTCGGCGATTCATTAATTTCTTGTTTGTGTCCATGTTGTTTGTCACCTCCATAAATTATTATTTAAACTTGTAATTAGTAATAATTAATTATAAACTTAGCTTAACATCGGTTAACTTAAATATTAGTTTAACCACATATTTGTTTGAGCGATGGTCATTCAGTTAAGAGATCCTAAAACTGGAAAACTAGGTAAGCCTATCAGGGGACCCGTAGGTCGCACTTACACACAAACAGCCGATGATTATATAAAAGAATTAAAGACAGGAACTAAAACCACAACTGAAACGCCACCGCAAGAAACTTATTCTGTTACTGTCGGAAAAACTACTATCCCAGTAAGCAAAGGATTTGCGGAGAAAGTTGAGAGTATAGACTGGCCGAAAGAACAAAGTAAAGAATTAGAAAGGAAAGGGTTCGGTGGTTTTAGCGTTCCTTATAGTACAGAAGCCGGGGAAGGCAGAGACTATATGCGTTATGAAGTAGTGACCCAGGTTAAAGACCAAGACACTGTTCAAGCTAGCCAATTACAAAAAGCCGGTGTCGGTGCAAGAGTTCAAGAGTTCGGCAGAAAAATATTTTATCCAAAAGAAGAACCGATAACCGCTAAGATAGGGGACGAAACTTATATTGTGAGAGACACAAGAAAAGGAACTTTATTTGATCCAACCACAGGACCGTTAAGGGATCGCCCACAACTAGCCGCTAATATAAGAATGGCTGGGATAGATGATTCATGGGGAGAGAGAGCTTTAAGAGGATTCGGAGCAAGCCTCGCAGAAAGCCCGGAAAGATTTATTGGTAAACTAGCTGGGGGTTATGTTGGTGGTCAAGTAGTCGGTAGAGTTTTAGGTTTCGGAGTGACTAAGACCGCAGGCCTCGCAGCTCAAAAGTACGGCGTAGCCACAGGAATTAAATCAGCCTTAGCAACTAAAACAGGTGTGGCAGTAGCTGGAGGATTAGCAACCACAGCTTATTTAGTCACCGCAACCCCTGAACAAGTAGGGGCTAGTATCCCAAAAATAGCCGGTTTCGCTACAGGATACACAGCCGGTTTCGGAGTAACAGCAAAGCCAGCAGTAGCGTTTAAAGGTAGCACCCTAGATTATGCAGGGATTAGAAGAATACCCGGAACGATGACCGGGCCAAGAACACAAGTATTCAGAACCGGTCAGGACATAGCAGTCACGGCTTCAACTTCAAGGCAGGGAGTATTTGAAGTATTCGGAAAGCCAACACTAGCACCAGTTTATGGTCAGACTAGCTTTGCTGGGACAACAGTAGCAACAATAAGAGGTTATCCAAGATACGCCGGGCCATTCCTAAGTCAAAGATCAGCAACCTTAACAGTAGGTAAATCACCATTCACATTAAGTCAAACCGTCAGGGGAAGAGGAATACTAGATTACGGAACCGGAAGAGCATTCTTTACTAGCCCAGAATCAGGCGTTACCGGTGTTGGAGTAATCACAGGATCAAGACCATTAACCAAAGGATACACAGCCCAAACATCCGCTTTCGGATACAGAAGCGGAGAAGGATTAAAAGGAATTACATATCAACAACTAGTAAGCCCAGACGTAAGAACAGAATTTCCCACCATAACAGGGGCTAGCATAGTAAGAGGAGGACAGACACAACTAGCCTTAAGCACCAAAGGAACAGGAAGAGAAACCCAATTCTTAGCCATTGGATTCCAAGAAGGCCCTCGAACAATTTCACCTTATTCAATGAACGCTTTATTAACGGCAGCCGGCTTTAGTACACCAGGCATCCCTAAAACTGCCGTGAACAGCCCCCGATCAACCCCCTTGTTTCTAGAGCCTACGGGGGGATTGATTAGTTCCATACAGCTTTTTAGAAGCCCGACAGTGTCCAGAACTCCCTCGTTCTCAACTACTGCCGGGCTTCAAGGGGTGCCTACCATTGAGCCAGGCTTTGGAGTTCCCGAACTAACTATCCCCGATCAAAGAAGCCTATTACTAGTAGGTATAGGAAGTGGAGGAGGAGGGGGAGGAGGTTCTAGAGGTAGAACCGTTCTAGACGTATTTACTGCTCAATCAATGGTGAGAAGCCCAGCTCTTGATGTAGGGATAACACCAGGACTTATACAAGGTACAGAGTCAAGAGTTACCACAGTACAAGGAACAGACACAAGATTAAGAACGGCTGATTTCGTAGGAGGACTAACGCCCTTCTTTGGGCCAGCCCCAGCAGTTACGCCGCCACCGCCAATAATCCCGGGTGCTGTTCCACCAATACCTTTATTTGGATTAGCTCCGCCCACAGGAAGCAGAGGGGGAGGAGGTAGAAGCTTCATGTACACGCCAAGCCTAGTAAGTGTTTTTGAGGATATTAGCGGCCCTGAAATAATACCATTTACCGGTTTAGAAGTGAGACCTAAAAAAAGGAAGAGGAAAAAGAAGCGATGACAGAAACAAACACAAGAACAACAGAGTTAAAGACCTTACCAAAAGGAGCCATTCCATACGATGGCTACGGGGCAGCATGGGCAAATCAAGGAAATATAATGTCTATGCGATGGGAGAATAAAGAATTAATCGATCAATTATGGATGGGCTTAGCATACATGAGCCCATTCACTTATCAAGGTAAGGCATACCTAGTAAGTAATATAAGTGCTAAACCACCAATCAATGCAGAAGGAGCAAAAGCAATAATTAACCTGATCCAAAGCGTGGTTAATACTGTAGGAAGCCTCAGCAAGATACACCAGGAACAAGCACTTATGCTATTAAAACATATTAAGCAAGCCGCTAGGAGGCTCGTAGTCGTTAAAGGTGATGAATACGAATGCAATAGAAGAGTAGAGAAACAAATGGTTTTGACACTTGTAGAGAACATTTGTTTACTTCAATTAATGCGTGCAGTCGAAGGACACGAAAGCCACCAAAGTAGGACTAACTTAGTAGAGAAAAGAGGGGATGAGACACACACCATAAATAATCAGGGTAAAGGCTTTAGCCTTCCCTGGGAGCAAGCAAAAACATGATAGGAATATTTACGATTGCCGGGGTTTTAGTTGTTATAGGTATATGGATTTTATTATTTGTATTGCACAAAGCGAGTTTTAAATATCATTGTCAAATAGCTGTACCGGTTGGAGAGTCAGCCGATGACGTAGTTTGGGAGAATGATCGCTTTAAAACAAGGATTAAGAAAGGACACACGGAAGTTAGTTTCTTAAAAAATGGTGGTAAAGTCTATGCACCCGATTTTAAGTTCTGGGGTAAGTGGAGCAAGAAGAACAAAACCATTCCTCAAAAAGATGATGTGGGCTGGGCTAGGATTGACGACCCAGATATAAGAAAGCATTTGTTAAGAGGGGCTCATTTCTATAGGGTTAGCGATAAAGAATATAAAGTTATTAAGATAGATAAATTAGGTAATTTTAAGGTTTTAGACCATGACAGCATGGAATTAATTATTGATGATATTGAACGACAGAACGAAATAACAGTTAGTTTCAAAGATAAATTAATCCAGTTAGGCACTTGGTTAGGAAGCATATTAATTATTTCTGTACTGGCAATTATGATTGTTGTTCTCACCTTTAAGTATGCGGGTGAGAGAAGCACAGAGATTATACAACTAGCGAAGGCTGCGGCTATTGCTCAGCCGGGAGTCGGTGGATGACTGCAGAAGTAGGAGTAATCCAGGGCCTAGGAATAGTATTTTTTGGGCTTGCCTGGGTGAGCTTCAAACTTAATGAAGGAGAAAGCGAGCTAAGCAAATACGCCGGAATACTAATGCTGGCTTTAGCATTAGGAACCTTACACATCATAGGCTGGGTGTCTATAGAAATGGCCACTGCTAACGACTTGGCATATGTAGCCAACGGCGTGACCCTGGGGCTTACATGGGTTATAAACATAGCCTTGTTTTTGTACTGGTTCTTATTGTTAGCTCGAAGCATTTGGTTCATGCTAAAATTCTTAATAGAATGGATTGGCAAATTCGTTGGGGGTCAAGTTGGGAAAGGCTAGAACCCACATCAGTGTGAACACAAAAACATACGAAAGAGCTAAACAGATAATGGCAGAGTACAGGCTATTAGGAATGGTTTTAACTATGGAAGAAGCATTTTATAAAGCTAAACAAGAAGAAAGAGAAAGCTCATCCGTCAATGTAGTGGGGTGGCGTTTATGAGTTTATTACAAGACAGCATAGTTATTATTATTGCTTTATTCGTGTTCGTAATAGCTGCAGTCACCCTAGGACTAATATTTCAAGGATTCAATGACGCAATACAAATAAGCAACGTAGACCAACAAGCCAAAGACAGCATAGGAGACATAGACAACGGATGGGGTAAAGTCATGGACTGGATCTTCGCCGCCCTATTGTTCGGCTTGCCATTAACAAGTATGGGACTAGCATATTTTAATCGTGTACCCCTAACCTTCTTCTACGTAGTTATTGCCGTCATGGTATTAATGTTATTTGTAGGCTGGGCTTTCCAAGCCGGCTGGGAGGACTTACAAGCTAACGGAGGAGTATTCTCAGCTTACGCAGCTTCTCAAATGCCTATCACTAATTTCGTTATGCTTAACTTCGGGATCTACGCCCTGGTAGCAGTCGCCCTTATTGGATGGGGTACTTATGTTAAATCACAGGAGGGAACAGGTTTCGGATGATAAAAAAAGTATTATTTGTAATTTTAGCGTTCTTCATGCTAATAGTCACTAGTGCCGGAGCCTTAGCAGTTATTACAGAGGCTGATGTTATAGCATGGTATGATCTAGAAGAAGGAAGCGGTAACCAATCAGCCGATAGTAGCGGTAAAGAAGGGAACATAACTTTTCATAACGGCCCTTCATGGTCTAGCTTAGGGGTACCGGCTAATTTAACCACTGGTATAGATTTGGACGGTGTTAATCAGTACGGTAACTTTAGCCGTAACTTATTAGATAATAGAAGCACTGCCAGTGTTGTTATATGGTACCAGCCTGACGGAGATGCTAGCAATCAATTCTTAGTTAGTGACCGAGGAACCGCTAGCCGATACACACAAATAGTTTATGGGGGCGGTGACGGCTTCGCACTTACAACAAGATATGATAATGGCACGGTATCTTTTACTATGGCCAGCACCACGGTAGCCCCTACAACAAAAACAATTTTTGGAGGCTACACCGTTGGGGGTACTGGGCTTAATCTATCAATAGACACTGTTAACGAGGATTCAGACCCTTATAGTGATGGAATAATAAATAATGATAACAATGAGTTGTTCTTAGGTCAAAGAGGTAATGACGGTTCATATGTTAATGGCAGGATCTATCAAGTAATCTTTTTAAACAAGAAACTTAGTAAAGCTGAATTAGACAGTTTATTCAGTAATAACGGAAGCGTTACATACGATGACTTCTTTGGTATATTGCCGTCTGGTATTCCTAGTATCCCTACGCTTAATATTACTGCTAATGATTATTATAATGGTTCATCAATTAAAGATTTTAACGTTTCTATTGAAGGTTACTTTAATGCAACCATACCAAGCACAAACCAAAGAGTAGTTATAGATAGCCTTTCTGATCTGAGCCTAACTACTGCTAATAAGACAGAATTAATTGATAGTGCTTTTTATAATGTTACGACTCAGAGTATTTTTGTACCGTCTGGAGCAGGTTACGCTAACTTAACAGTAAACGACAAATATTATTATAATGGGAGTAATAACGTTTCATTTCACATAAATTTTGATACGGATACAACAAGCACACAATTTATCTATATTTATAATAATCCTTCTAATTATGGTTTACAGCTTAGAAGTTTAGGGACCGGTGATTTTCAACTAGTCTACGCTGTACCGAGTGGTACCTATACATGCACCAGTACATTACCCCGTATAGATGACGGAGTT
>Ga0180431_10005819_pt1 | contig 14880 bp, 9 predicted proteins | sample SS_ome_11_FD_132459 | JGI IMG/M metagenome (GOLD analysis project Ga0180431, IMG submission 132459) | Hypersaline lake sediment archaeal communities from the Salton Sea, California, USA - SS_1_MS_1 metaG | ecosystem: Environmental > Aquatic > Non-marine Saline and Alkaline > Hypersaline >... | reverse complement strand
CAGGCCGAGCGCGCTTGTCATCGCGTTGCTTCAGCCGCTGATGGGCGCGTTTGACCGAGAAACGCCGCGGAAGCGCGTTCTTGCTTTCCAGCGCGTCGCCGCGGGCCAGCACGCCCCGGCGGAGTTCTTCCTCGTGCCTGTGCGCGATGGGTTCGGATTTCGACGCGCCGATCAGATCCGAACCGGCATGATCCTGACCGAACATGCCCATGCCTCCTTGCCGGTGATCGGTGGCCGTGCGGGTCAATCGCGGGGTGACGGGCGTGCCCGGTCAGAGGCGGTTGGCCCCGGCCCTCGGCGGGTCGGCGCGCAGGCGGCGGCGTGGCGCGACCGCCGCGCGCCTTCGCATAATTGCGCCGTGGTGGGGCCGGCGTTGCCGGGCGAGGATGCGGCCAGGGATTCGGAGCAGGAGGTTTGCGCGCTTTCCGGCGGCGCGGCAGCGCCAGACACGCGGCGCATGTCCCGCGCGATCCGGCGGCGGAAGGGCCGCCGCGCGGGCTGCACCCCGGAAAGTCCGCGCCTGCCGCTTGCGTCCGGCCCGAAACACCAGCGCAACGACACTGACAGGAAAACCGGAAATGAAAACGACCCTCATGGCCCCTTTCGGCCTGGCCGCCCTTCTCGCCCTCGGGGCCTGCGTCGAGGAAACCGGCTCGACCGCCCCCGCGCAGTCGCCGTTCCCGAACGTCGGCTTCTCGGCCGACGTGAGCCAGGCGGCGATCGACGCCTGCCGCAGCGCCGTCGCAGCCCAGACCGGGGGCGGCGTCGAGGTGATCGGAACCGAGTTCTCGCAGGCCGCAAGCGTTGTCTACATGGTGGCGGGTCCGTTGCGCGGCCCGTGGCGCTGCCTGGCCGGGAACGACGGCATCGTGGACGAGGTGATGTTCGTCGGCAGCGAGGGCGCGGCCTGAGACCCGGGCCGCAGCAGAAAGGACGAAGGTTCATGAAACACCTTGCACTCACGGCACTTTTCGCCGCCGCCACCGCCGCCGGCGGCGCCCTGGCGCAGTCGCCGGATTACATGATGGAAGACTGCCAGCTTGCGGCGAAGCAGTTCTATCTGGATTACGAAGCCGGCAGCGAGGCCAAGTACGAGGGCCAGCGCACCGATGGCACGCACGCGGTGAACGGTACCATCTATCTCGAAACCCGCGGCGCATACTTCAGTTGCTCCTACAACGCCGCCGGCGACCGGCTGGTGGAGTTCTTCGCCGAGCAGAAGTACTGGCCGGATTTCGTGCGTGGCGGTGGCAGCCCCTACGCCGGTGGCGGCGGATCGTCGGGGGCGCAAAGCGTCTCGACCGAACGGGTGCGGTTCCCGGCCGGAGCCAGTTCGACGGAGTTTCCGGCGCAACTGCCGCCGGGCATGACCGTTCGCTACGAACTTGGCGCGCGAAACGGCCAGTTCCTGGATGTCGGCATCGCGTCCGGCGGTTCGAGGCTCACCTACCGGATCCTCAACCCCGACGGCAGCGCCCTGCTCGACGAGCTTCCGGTCGGCACGCCCTATCGCGGGCAACTCTGGCAGTCGGGCGATCACGTGGTCGAGGTCATCAACCGCACCGGGTCGACCGTTCCGTTCGACATCTACTTCGCCATCGAGTGACGGACGCGCGCGGGTGCCCGACCCGGTGACCGGGGCCGGGCGTTCGCCCTGAATGGCTGGCATGCCCCGGCGGGCCGGGGCATGCCGATCGCCCGGTTTGATCCGTGTCATGTCCATGTCATCGCCGGGGCGGCACAGTCGGGGGCGCGCGCTGGCCCCGTGCCGGGCCGGTGCGCGAACGGGATCAGACGCGACAAGCGAGAAACGGGGACAGGATGAAGAAGGAATTCCTTCTGGGCGCCGCGCTTGCCACCGGGGCCGTGCTTCTGGTGCCGGGGCTGGCGGTGGCGCTCAGCCGGGCCGGGCGGCCGGTGATGCGCGCGGCGATGAAGACCGGGGCGGTGGCCTATACCGAGTTCCGCCGCGCCGGGGCCGAGGTCTACGAGCACATGGAGGACATCGCGGCGGAAATGCGCGCCGAGATGGCCGAGGCCGAAGCAGCGGCGGAGGCCGCCGACGCGGCCGAGACCGCCGTCGCGCCGATGGAGGAGGGCAGGGGATGACCGCCCCGGCGCTGCGGCTCGATCGCGCGCATGTCACGCCGCGTCGGCTCAGGTTGCGCGCCCGCGGCGGGCTGGACCGCGCCGCGCTGCCCGGCCTGCTGGACCGGCTGGCGGCCGTCGACGGGGTCGAGGCCGTGGTCGCCCGGCCCAACACGGGGAGCGTGATCCTGACGATCCGCGACAGCGCCGAGGCGATCGAGAACCGGATCGCGACGCTCGGCATCGCGCGCATCGGCGCGCCGCCCGCGCCGCCGCCGGTCTCGCAGGTGATGCAGTTCGGCATGCTCCGGCTCGACAGCGACATTCGCCGCCACAGCGACGGAGCGCTCGACCTGCGCAGCGCTCTCGCGGTGCTCTTGTCGGTCGGGGCGGTGATGCAGCTGACGCGCGGCCGCGTCGCCGGGCCGGCCACCACGCTGGCCATGGCCGCCTTCAGCCTGCTCGAACCCGGCAAGGGCGGCGGCAAGGGCTAGCGCGGGGCGCTAGATCCGCCCGGCCAGCGTCACGTCCTCCCATGGCGGCGTCAGGTCGTCGCGGCCCATCTGGCCGAAACTCGCGAGATCGCGGAAGAACCGCCCGCCGCGCGCCGCCGGCAGGTGCCGCAGCCCCAGCCTTTCGTCGAGTGCGCCAAGCTCGAGATCGAAGACCTCGGCCAGCCGCGCCGACAGCGCCGCGTCCGGCGCGGCGCCCGATCCGAAGGTGTCGAGTTCGACGCTGGCGGGCCGGCGATCCCCGGCCAGGTAGCTCAGCTGCACCTCCGCCTCGCGCGCAAGGCCTGCCGCGACAAGGCAGCGCGCCAGTTGCCGCGCGGCGCAGGCGGCCAACCGCTCCACCCGGCCCGGATCCTTGCCCGACAGCGCCGAGGCGCCCTGCCGCGCGAAACCGCCGTAGCTGTCGTCCGACAGCTTGCGCCCGGTCAGCCCGGCATGCGCCGCCGGACCGCCGGTGCCGGCGACGACATGCAGCACGATCCGGCTGTCGCGCGCCAGCCGCACCGGCGCATCGGCCAGCGCCGGTTCGATGACCTGCCCGATCAGGGCCGCGCGCGCCTCGGCCTCGGGTGGCGGTTCCGGCGTCGCCGTGGTCACGGCGATGGCGCGCAGGGCCACCGGGCGGCGATCCTCGAAGGCCACCGCGACCTGGGCCTGCGAATCCGCGCCAAGCCAGGGCAGCCGGCCGTCCCGGCGCGCGGCCTCGATCGCGCGGGTCAGCCGGTGCGCGGCCCAGATCGGGTAGGCGAGATGTTCGGGCGTGTGGTCGCAGGCATGGCCGAAGGCGGTGGTCATCGTGCCGGTGCCGGGCCCGCCGTGGCCGCCGCTTGGCCGCGCGAGATCCAGCATCACGGTCGGCGGCCGTCCGGCCGGCGGGCCGGTTCCGGCCTCGGCCACGATCCGCCGCGCGATCGCCGCCGGGTCCACCCCGGCCTCGGTATCGCTGCGCACCGACAGGAACAGAACCCCGGTCGCGACCGCGCATTCGGCCGTGACGCGCGCCGCCGGATCGCCGGTCAGCACCGCGTCGACGACGGCGTCGCTGATCTGGTCGCACAGCTTGTCGGGATGGCCCGGTGTGACCGAGTCCGACGTCAGGACGAAGTTGCGCATGATTCCGCCTCCCATGTGTCCAGTTCCAGCACCACGCCGCGGCGCGCCAGCACCGCCGCGGCCGGCGTCACCGCCGCAAGCAGCGCGACCGCGGTCTCCGCCCGGCCCAGCCGCGAGATGCCCAGCAGCCGCGCCAGCGGCGGCACGGCGTAGGGCAGCACCGCCAGCCCGGCCGAAACCAGCAGCGTCGCGTCAAGCCCCCGGTTTTCCAGAAGCCGCCCGGGTTCCAGCCGGCGGATGTCGCGGCGCTGGCAGACCAGCGTGTAGAGAAGCTGGCCCAGCGACAGCGCGAGGTAGGTGGTCGACCGCGTGACAGCCCCCGGCCCGTGCCGGGCCAGCGCGAAGAAATGCGCCGCCAGCGCCGAGGCGGCGATGGTGCCGCCGTCCAGCCCCATGCGCCGCATGTCGGCCCGCGTCACGATCGGTTCGTCCCGCGGCCGCGGCGGGCGGGCCATCGCGTCGGGGTCGGGATCGGCCAGCGCAAGGCCGAGGCCGGGCAGCACGTCGGTCACGAGGTTGATCCACAAAAGCTCCATCGGGGTCTCGATCTCGCCCGGCCCGTGCGCGGCCTCGGCGATTTCCAGCACGATCTCCGACAGGTTGGTGGTGACGAGGAACTCCAGCGCCCGGCGGATGTTGCGGTAGACCGCGCGGCCCTGCGCGATCGCGTCGACCAGGGTTTCCAGATTGTCGTCGCGGATCACCACGTTGGCCACGTCGCGCGCGAGGTCGGTGCCCGAGGCGCCCATCGCGATGCCCACGTTCGCGGCCTTCAGCGCCGGGCCGTCGTTGACGCCGTCGCCGGTCATCCCCACCACCCGGCCCGAGGCCTGGATCGCCTGCACGATCGCCAGCTTGTCTTGCGCCGAGACGCGGGCGAAGACCTGGGTCTCCTCGACCATCGCGGCCAGCAGGGCGGGATCGAGATCGGCGATGCCGGCGCTGTCGATGATCCGCACCGGCCCGCCCCGGCCAAGGTCCAGATCCCGCGCCAGCGCGCCGGCGGTGGCGGCCTGGTCGCCGGTGATGATGACCGGCGAAAGACCCGCCCGCTGCATCGCGGCCACGAAGGGTTTCGCGCCGGGCCGCAGCGGATCGACCATGCCGACAAGGCCCAGCCAGGTCAGGCCCTGCGGCGCTTCGGTGGCGGTTCGGCCCTTGCCCTCGGCGAAGGCTATGACGCGGGCGGGGCGGGCGGCGACGGTATCGTTGAGGCCGAGGATATGGTCGCGGTCCGCCGGCGTAAGCTTGCGCCGGCGGCCGTTCGCCAGCCGGTGGCTGCACATCGCCAGCACCGCCTCGGGCGCGCCCTTGACGATCGTGCCGGCGCCGTCGCCGCCATGCGCGGTCAGCATCCAGGGCCGGCCCGGCGCGCGTTCGACCGTGGCCTTGCGCGGACGTTCCGCGCGCAGGCCGGCCACGTCCACCCCGCCGGCCAGCGCGAAATCGACCAGCGCGCGTTCCGTCGCCGACGACCCCGAGGCATCCGGCCCGGCATCGGTGTTGAGCGCGGCGGCGATGCGCAGCCGGTCGAGCGCGGGATCGTCCGGTTCGGCCGCGTCCAGCCCGGTGACGGCGGCGATCACCGTCATCCGGTTCTGGGTGAGCGTGCCGGTCTTGTCGAGGCAGATCACCTGCATCGCGCCCAGGCTTTCGACCGCGTCGATCCGGCGCACGAGGATGCCGCGCTTCGCCATCCGCCTCAGCCCCAGCGCCATCGTCGTGGTCGCGACCACCGGCAGCCCCTCGGGCACCGCGGCGACCGCCAGCGCCAGCGCGTCGCGCAGCACCGCGGACAGCGGGATGCCGCGCGCCAGCCCGATCCCGAAGAACAGCCCGCAGGCCGCCAGCGCGCCCTTGACCAAAAGGGTTCCCATCCGGTCCAGTTCATCCTCGACCGGGGCGCGCGGGCGGCTGGCGGTCTGGCTCAGCAGCGCGATGCGCGCGGCCTCGGTATGCCGCCCGGTGGCGACGGCGAGGCCGGTGGCGCGGCCCTCGGCGATGATCGTGCCGGCATGCAGCATCCCCGGCCGCTCGCCGATCGGCGCGCCGGGCGGGGCAAGGGCCGCGGCGGATTTCGCGACCGGCACGGTTTCGCCGGTCAGCGCCGATTCGTCGACGCGCAGCCGGTGGTCGGCCAGAAGGCGGGCATCGGCCGTCACCTGTTCGCCGGCGCGCCAGTCGCACAGGTCTCCGGGCACGATCCCGGCCGCGCGAATCTCGGTGGCGGTGCCGTCGCGGATCACCCGGACGGATTGCGCGGAGGTGTCCATCAGCGCGTGGATCGCGCGTTCCGCCTGGCCCTCGGTGACGTAGCCCAGCACACCGTTGACGGCGACCACGGTCAGCGTGGCGACCGCGTCGGTCACCCCGCCACTCGCCAGCGACACCACGGACGACCCGGCCAGCAGCGCCACCGGCAGGCTGCGGAACTGGTCGGCGAACAGCGCCAGTGCCGGGCGCGTCTCTTCCTGCGGCAGAAGGTTCGGACCATGCGCGTGCAGCCGGCGTTCGGCTTCGGCGCTGTCCAGTCCGCGCGCGGCATGGCCGCCCAGCCGTTCCAGCGCCGCGTCGGCGCCCAGCGCGTGCCACGCGGCCTCCGGCGGCGCCTCGGGAACGGCGGGGCCGGGGCCGTCGGCGGGGGGTGGCGCGGCGCTGGCGCGGGCCGCGGCCAGCGCGGCATGGACGGCGGAAAGCACCGCCTCGCGCGCCGCCTCCGGCGCGTGCCGGATCAGGACGGACCCGGTATGGGCCCGGACCTCGACGGCATGAACCAGCCGCTCGGCCTGCAAGCGCGCCGCCAGCCGCGCGGCCAGGGCCCGCCGGCCGGCAAGCCCGGAAATGCCCAGCCGAAGCCGGCCGGGCACCCGATCGTGCAGGATATCGATTCGTGCCGTCACGCCGCCCGTCGCTGTCCCGGCTTCGGTCCCGGCACGACCCTAGCCCTGTCTTGGTGTCGGCCGAATGACGCAGGTCAAGCGACGGCGCGCAGCCTGTCGGCCGCCGCGCGCACGATCCCGGCGACCTGCTGCAACTGCGGTGCCAGCGGGCTGGTGCGGCGCCAGATCATCCCGATCGTGCGTTCCGGCTCCGGCTCAGGGAACCGCGCGACCGCGACGGCGGCGGAGCGGGTTTCCACCGGAACCGCCATTTCCGGGATCAGCGTCACGCCGATCCCCGCGCCGACCATCTGCACCAGCGTCGACAGCGACGAGCCGTCCAGCAATTCGCGCGGCGCGGCGGTCTGCATCTTGCAAAACGACAGCGCCTGGTCGCGGAAGCAATGGCCCTCTTCCAGCAGCAAAAGCCGCATCTCGCGCAGCGCCTCGGCGCCCGGCACCGGCTGGCCGGCCTCGCTTTCGGGGCGAACCAGCACGAAGGTTTCGGAAAAAAGCGGCACCTCCGTCAGCCCCGGTTCGGAAACCGGCAGCGCCACGATGGCGGTGTCCAGCCGGCCCTCGGCCAGTTCCTGCAAGAGTTTCGGCGTCACCGTCTCGCGCAGGTGCAGGTCGATCCCGGCATGGGTCGTGGCAAGGCTTTCGGCGATCGTCGGCAGAAGATAGGGCGCGACCGTCGGGATCACCCCGATCCTCAGCCGCCCCACCAACCGGTCGCGCGCCGCCCGGGCGAGATCCTCCAGTTCGTCGACGGCGCGCAGGATGCCGCGCACCCGCGCCGCGACATCCTCGCCGAAGGCGGTCAGCCGCACCTGCCGCGGCCCGCGCTCGAACAGCGCCGTGCCCAGCGAGGTTTCGAGATCGCGGATCTGCATCGACAGCGCCGGCTGCGAGATCGCGCAGACCTCGGCGGCATGGCCGAAGTGGCCGTGCCGCGCCAGCGCCTCGAAATAGCGCATCTGTCTCAGCGTCAGGTTCTTCATAAGAAAAACATATCACGCCGATCAGAAATTCCAACTTATACTGATCGACCGGGTTTGCTAAGGTCGCGCCGCGAACAGGTCGGATGCTGCGGTGCCCCGGGCGGGCGGCCGCGGCGTGACGGCCGAGGGGCGGGATCACCCCCGGGAAACGAGGCAACGAACCGCGGCGACATCGGCCCGTCATCCGGACCGGGCAGTGTCGGGCGCAGTCAGATGGCCGGCGGCGCCGGTCAAGATCGGAGAGAACCATGGACGGAAACGATCACGCGAACGCCGGCAAATGCCCGGTCATGCACGGCAGCACCACCCATATCGGCCATTCGGTGATGGATTGGTGGCCGAACGCGCTGAACCTCGACATCCTGCACCAGCACGACACCAAGACCGACCCGATGGGCAAGGACTTCAACTATCGTGAAGAGGTCCGGAAACTCGATGTCGAGGCCCTGAAGGCCGATCTCAAGGCGCTGATGACCGACAGCCAGGACTGGTGGCCGGCCGACTGGGGCCACTACGGCGGCCTGATGATCCGGCTTGCCTGGCATTCCGCCGGCTCCTACCGGCTGGCCGACGGCCGCGGCGGCGGCGGACATGGCAACATCCGCTTCGCCCCGCTGAATTCCTGGCCCGACAACGGCAACCTCGACAAGGCCCGCCGCCTGCTGTGGCCGATCAAGAAGAAGTACGGCAACAAGATCAGCTGGGCCGACCTGATCCTGCTGGCCGGCAACATGGCCTACGAATCGATGGGGCTGAAGACCTTCGGCTTCTCCTTCGGCCGCGAGGATATCTGGCACCCGGAAACCGACACCTACTGGGGCGCGGAAAAGGAATGGCTGGCGCCCTCCGACAGCCGCTATGAAAGCCTGGAAAACCCGGCGACGATGGAAAACCCGCTCGCCGCGGTGCAGATGGGCCTGATCTACGTCAACCCCGAGGGCGTGAACGGCGAACCCGACCCGCTGAAGACCGGCGCGCAGGTGCGCGAGACCTTCGCGCGGATGGCGATGAACGACGAGGAAACCGCCGCGCTGACCGCGGGCGGCCACACCGTCGGCAAGGCGCATGGCAACGGCGACGCCGCGACGCTGGGCGCCGAGCCGGAGGCCGCGGGGATCGAGACCCAGGGCCTGGGCTGGCTGAACCCGAACATGGGCGGCAAGGCGGCGAACGCCGTGACCTCGGGCATCGAGGGCGCGTGGACGACGAACCCGACGAAGTGGGACATGGGCTATTTCGACCTGCTGTTCGGCTACGACTGGGAACTGACCAAGTCGCCCGCCGGCGCGAACCAGTGGCGCCCGGTGAACATCAAGGAAGAGGACATGCCGGTCGACGCGACCGATCCGAGCAAGCGTGTCATGCCGATGATGACCGATGCCGACATGGCGATGAAGGTCGATCCCGCCTATCGTGCGATCTGTGAAAAGTTCATGGCCGACCCTGCCTATTTCGACGATTGCTTCGCCCGCGCCTGGTTCAAGCTGACGCATCGCGACCTCGGCCCGCGCAGCCGCTACATCGGCCCCGACGCGCCCGCCGAAGACCTGATCTGGCAAGATCCGGTGCCGGCCGGCGCCACCGGCTACGATGTCGCCGCGGTCAAGGCGAAGATCGCCGCCACAGGCCTCACGCAGGCCGAGATGGTCGCCACCGCGTGGGACAGCGCGCGGACCTTCCGCCAGTCCGACCTGCGCGGCGGCGCCAACGGCGCGCGCATCCGCCTCGCCCCGCAGAAGGACTGGGAGGGCAACGAACCGGCGCGGCTGGCCCGGGTGCTGGCGGCGCTTGAGCCGATCGCCAGGGAAACCGGCGCGAGCCTCGCCGACGTGATCGTGCTGGCCGGCAACCTCGGCGTCGAGCAGGCGGCCAAGGCCGCGGGCTTCGACATCGAGCTGCCCTTCGCCCCGGGCCGCGGCGACGCGACCGAGGAGATGACCGATGCCGACAGCTTCTCGGTGCTGGAGCCGCTGGCCGACGGGTTCCGCAACTGGATGAAGAAGGACTACGTGGTTTCGGCCGAGGAACTGATGCTCGACCGCGCGCAGCTGATGGGGCTGACCGCGAACGAGATGACGGTTCTGGTGGGCGGCATGCGCGCCATGGGCACCAACCACGGCGGCACCAAGCACGGCGTCTTCACCGACCGCGAGGGCGCGCTGACGACCGACTTCTTCGTCAACCTCACCGACATGTCGTGGAAATGGGTGCCGAAGGGCAGCAACCTCTACGAGATCCGGGACCGCAAGTCGGGCGCGGTGAAATGGACGGCGACGCGCGCGGACCTCGTGTTCGGCTCCAGCTCGATCCTGCGCGCCTATGCCGAGGTCTACGCCCAGGACGACAATGCCGAGAAGTTCGTGCAGGACTTCGCCGCGGCCTGGACCAAGGTGATGAACGCGGATCGCTACGATCTGGCCTGACCCGACCGGGGCAGGGAACAGGCGGCCGGCCGGGGCGACCCGGCCGGCCGTTTCGCGTTCCGGTGTCCGGCGCGGGGCCTTGCGGCCCGGCGCGGGCGCCCCTAGCCTCGCCGCACCCGGTCCCGCCGCGAGCACCGATCATGACTGAAAGACCCGCCCCGCCCGATCTGCCCGCCGGTGACGACCCGCCCGCCGTCGCGCTGTTCTGGAGCGCGGCGCCGGTGGTTTTCGTGCTGTTCTGGTCGGGCGGCTACACTTTCGCCAAGCTCGGCCTCGCCCATGCCGAGCCGATGACGATGCTGGCGCTGCGCTACGGTCTGGCCGCGCTGGCGCTCATGCCGTTCCTGTTGCGCCCGGGCATCCGCTGGCCGCGTTCGGCCCGGCACTGGGGCGCGGTGGCGCTGACCGGCTTCCTGATCCAGGTGGTCTATTTCGGCCTCGCCTGGCTGGCGATGAAACGCGGCATGAACGCAGGCACCACGGCGATCATCATGGCGCTGCAGCCGATCCTCGTCGCCGTGGCGACGGCGCGAGGGCGGGGCGGCTGGCTTTGGGCCGGGCTGGCGCTGGGATTTCTCGGCGTGCTCGTCACCGTGCTGACGGGCAGCGGGCTGGGGCCCAGCCCCGGCCTTGCGGTGGCGCTGGCGCTGGCGGCGCTGGCCGGGATCACGCTGGCCACGCTGTTCGAGAAGGCGCACGGGATGCGGACCGATCCGGCGGTGGGCGGGGTGGTGCAATATCTCGTCGGCCTCGCCGTGCTCTGGCCGCTCGCCGCCGCGACCGAGACGATGGTGATCGACTGGCACCCGGAGTTCGTGGTCGCCATCGCCTATCTGGTGGTGGCGAATTCGATCGTCTCGATCGGGCTTTACATCGCGCTTCTGCAACGCGGCGACGCGACGCGGATTTCCGCGCTGCTCTACCTCGTGCCGCCGCTGGCGATGCTGCTGGCCTGGGCGATCCTGGGCGAGGCCTTCACCCCCGGCGCGCTCGCGGGCCTCGCGCTGGCTGCCGCCGGGGTCTGGATCGTCAACCGCCCGGCGGCGCGGGGCTAGCCGCGGCCGGCCCCGCTACCACGAGAATTTCTCGATATCCTCGAAACTCGCGACCTCCTGGTCGTCGATGAAGACGCTGCCCGACAGCGGATCGTTGCCCCGGTCCAGTTCGTCGATCGTCTCGATGTCGTAGTCCTTGCCGTCCTCGGTCACCACCGTCCAGTCATCGAGGTTCGACAGGTCCAGCGTGTCGCGGCCCCAGCCGCCGGCGATCTCGGCGGTCCAGTCGTCACCGGGCACCGGCGCGTCGAGTTCGAACAGGTCGTTGCCGGTACCGCCGTCGATCGTGTCGTTGCCGCGGATGCCCAGGATATCGTCATTGCCGTGGCCGGCGTCGATCAGGTCGTCGCCGTCTCCGCCGTCGATCGTGTCGTTGCCGTCGCTGGCGATGATCGTGTCGTCGCCCGCGCCGCCCGCGATCTGGTCGTTGTTCGATCCGCCGTCGATGTGATCGTCGCCGTCTCCGCCGTCGATCGTGTCGTTGCCGTCGCTGGCGGTGATCGTGTCGTCGCCCGCGCCGCCGTCGATCCTGTCGTGGTTCGATCCGCCGTCGATGTGATCGTCGCCATCGCCGCCGTCGATCGTGTCGTTGCCGTCGCTGGCGGTGATCCTGTCGTCGCCCGCGCCGCCATCGATCACGTCGTTGCCGCTGCCGCCGTCGATGCTGTCGCTGCCAGCGGTCCCGGCGAGCCTGTCGTCGCGGTAGTCGCCGCGGATCGTCTCGCCCTCCGGCGGGTCGTCGCTGTCCACGGTGACCGGCATCGCCAGCGTGGTCGAGGCCGTGTCGCCGCCGGCGGTTCCCGTTGCCGTTGCGGTGACGGACAACTCCATCGTGCCGGAAAAGCCCTCCGGCGCGGCGAGGCTGAGGGCGTCTAGGTTCCAGCCGGTGACATCGGCGGTGGTGTCGCCCGCGGTCGCGGTGAAGCTATGGGTGCCGTCGCCCAGCACCGTGCCCTCGGGCAGGGCGGCGATGGTCACCGCCAGCGTCTCGGACCCGTCGAGATCGGTCAGCCCGGCGGATATGCCGGGCAGGTCGATGGCCTCGCCGGCCTCGCCGCGCGCCGCGCCGTCCAGCACCTCGGTCATCTCGATGTTGTCGATCATCATGCCCCGGCCGCCGGCCACGTCGTCGCCGGCCTCGCGGAACTCGATCTCGGCGGGGTCGCCATCGCCCGTCACGGTGAGGCTGTGGGTCTGCCAGTTCAGCGCATCATGATCGCTGCCGTCGGCCGAGACCGTGGCCACCACGCGCCCGTCCCAGACCACCTCCATCCGGTTGACCGAGGCGTCGAAGCCCGGCCGCGGCGCGTAGTCGAAGCTGATCGTGTAGGTCGCGCCGTCGCTGGTATCGACGCTGCGCGCGAGGTTCGGCGCATCGTCGAAATAGTCGGCCGGATCGGTGTTGAGCTCGACATGCTGGACCGAGCCGGGGCCGGACCCGTTGCCGCCCGCGCCCTCGCTGCGCAGTTCCACCGCGCCGTCGGAACTCCAGCCGTTCTGGGCCGAGACATGTTCGGCCGGGCTGCCGTCCGGCAGGCCGGACCAGGCCTCGAAGGTTTCGGAAAAGACCGTGCGGCTGGTCGAGCCGAGCGCGAGATCCGGCGTCGCGGCGGTATTGTCGTCCGCGACATCGCCGACGGCAATGCGGAAGGTCTCGGAGGTGCTCAGCCCGCCGCCGTCGGTGGCGGTCACCGTGACCTCCACGCTCGCTTCGGCCTCGTGGTCGAGGCTCACCCCGTCCTTCAGCTTCAAGGTGTTGTCGACGATCTCGAACCGGTCGTCGGAGACGGTGTAGCTGTGGCTGTCGCCGGCGTCGGGGTCGGCACTTGCCAGTTCCCCGACCGTCGCTCCTGCCTGGTTCTCGGCCACCTGGGCGGCTTCGGGATCGGATGGCGCGTCCTCCGGGGTCCAGCGGGCCTGAAGGTAGGAATCGACCGCCCCGATCTCGTCCTCCGGCAGCGCGCGGTTCCAGGAGGCGAGTTCCGACACCGTGCCGCTGAACGGCGCGCCGTTCTGGCCGCTGAAATCGACCGGGTGGACCGTTCCGGCCTGTATCCCGCCGATCCCGACACTGGCGCCATGCGGATACTGCATCTCGACATGGGTCAACTGCCCCGCCGGTTCGCCGTCGAGATAGGCGGTGAAGGTGCGATCGGCCAGGTCTTCGGCCGTCGCATCGTGAACCATCACGACGCTGTAGCTGCGCCCGGCCTCGACGGGGCCCATGTCGATCGGCTTGAACGCGTGCGCATCGTCCCACTCGGCCCGGTTGTAGACGAAGGCATAGAGCGTCGGCTCGCCGGTGTCGGGGTTCTCGGCGATCGACAGGTTGTAGCCGCGCGTCGTGCCGCCCTGTTCGAAGACCACCTGGAAGCCCGAGACATCCTCGCCGGTCTCGAAGGCGACGGCGATCGATTTCTCCGAAAAACGGGAATTGTTGACAGTCGCATGCGCGCCGGCATCGAAGGCGCCCTGCGTTTCCGACATCCGGACGCCATCGGCATCCTGCACCGCCCCGCCGCCGCCCAGCCGGGCATCGTTGGCGTTGCCGGATTTTTCCACCCAGGTATCGACCGGACGACCGTCCATCGCGTCGACGGTGCCGTCGCCGTCAAGGTCGGCGCCGTCGTACCAGAAGGCCATGTCCTGCGTCGGCAGGGCATTCGGCGTCAGGCTCAGGTCGAGCGGCGATTCGTTCACGTCCGCGACCGAAAGCGTGAAGGTTTCGCTGGTCGCCAGCCCGCCGGAATCCGTCGCCGTCACGGTCACGTCGACGGTCGGCTCGACCTCGTGGTCGAGGGCGATGCCGTCCTTCAGCTTCAGCGTCCCGTCGACCACCTCGAAGCGGTCGTCGGAGACGGTGTAGCTGTGCGTATCGCCGGCGTCGGGATCCTTCGTGGCGAGGCTGCCGACCGTCGCGCCGGCCGCGTTCTCGTCGAGAGTCGTGCCGTCGAGGCCGATGGCGACGGGCCCCTCGTTGACGTCGGTGACCGAGAGGGTGAAGCGCTCCGAGGTGCTGAGCCCGCCGGAATCCATCGCGGTCACGGTCACGTCGACGGTGGGTTCCGCCTCGTGATCGAGGGCGATGCCGTCCTTCAGCTTCAGCGTGCCATCGACGACTTCGAAGCGGTCGTCTGAGACGGTATAGCTGTGCGTATCGCCGGCGTCGGGGTCTTTCGTGGCGAGGCTGCCGACCGTCGCGCCCTCTGCGTTCTCGTCCAGCGTCGTGCCGTCCAGCCCGATGGCGACGGGGCCTTCGTTGACGTCGGTCACGGAGAGCGTGAAGGTTTCGCTGGTCGCCAGCCCGCCGGAATCCGTCGCGGTGACGGTCACGTCGACGGTGGGCTCGGCCTCGTGATCGAGAGCGATGCCGTCCTTCAGCTTCAGCGTGCCATCGACGACTTCGAACCGGTCGTCGCTGACCGTGTAGCTGTGCGCGTCGCCGGCGTCGGGGTCCTTGGTGGCCAGCGTCCCGATCTTTGCCCCTTCGGCATTCTCGTCGAGAGTCGTGCCATCCAACCCGATGGCGACGGGGCCCTCGTTGATGTCGGCGACCTGGAGCGTGAAGCTCTCCGAGGTGCTGAGCCCGCCGGAATCCGTCGCCGTGACCGTCACATCGATGGTCGCCTCCGCCTCGTGGTCGAGGCTGACCCCGTCTTTCAGCTTCAGCATCCCGTCGATCACCTTGTCCGTCGTCAGGGTTTTTCGGAGAGAGCGGGCGTTTTCGTAACGGGGGCTCTTGTTCGGTTTCTGGTTCAGCTTAGGCGGCAGCGGCTTGGTGCTGCAAGCGGCGCTGTCGGATGGTTTCT
>Ga0180431_10005816_pt1 | contig 14891 bp, 12 predicted proteins | sample SS_ome_11_FD_132459 | JGI IMG/M metagenome (GOLD analysis project Ga0180431, IMG submission 132459) | Hypersaline lake sediment archaeal communities from the Salton Sea, California, USA - SS_1_MS_1 metaG | ecosystem: Environmental > Aquatic > Non-marine Saline and Alkaline > Hypersaline >... | reverse complement strand
GAAGAGTCGCCTCAGAAACGAGAGTAGACCCTTGCGTTTGGGCACCGTAACGTCCTTTCTATACGCATGGAACAAAGGTACCAGGAACCTTCTTTGGATGTGGGGCTCGTGCTGACACGCCTTCGTTGTTCATAGCCACCACCGGCACCCTGGCCGCCATTGTACCCCTTCGATTTCGGGAAAACACCTATTCAGCTCGATAGCTTTCCAGCGCTGCGAGATCGAGTTTTACACCCAGCCCTGGCTTGTCGGGGACGATGGCGCAACCGTCCTCAATCCGGATCGGCTCGACGGTCAGGTCGTCCTCGCGCATCACGTGGCCGATGATGTCGGACGGGAGCTGGCAACCTGCCGCGGCGGCGGCGTGGACGCTGCTCACGTCGCGGACGCCGAGGTCCATTCCTGTGCCGCGCCACGTCGGACAGCCGGCCGCGCGCGTCCACTTCGCCCATTCGGTGAACTCCTTGAGCGGGCCCAGTAGGTTGTAGTAGTCAGCCGCATCCGCCCGCAGTGCAGCGATCAGCTCCTGCCGGTTGGTCAAATGGAGTGCGATGGGTTGGGAGATCTCTCCGCGGAGACGGACGTACCAGTCCAGTCGGTCTTGCGGTACGGGGCTCTCGAAGGACACGCGATCGTGCCCTTCGACAGAGCGCGAAACCGCGATAGCGCCGTCAGGGTCGTCGAACCGTTCGTTCGGGTCCAACACGATCGAGAAGTGCGGCGCCACATCTCGCACGGCCCGGACCCGCTCGGCGATGGGGTCGCCCAACGTGCACTTCATCTTGACGCCGCGAAACCCGCGTTCGACCGCCTTGGCGGTTCGCCTGGCCGTGTCTTCGGGACTGGCCCGGCCCATCCAGTAGTCGATCGGCACGCGATCGATCAGCTTGCCGCCGAGCAAATGCCACACGGGCACGCCCAAGTGCTTGCCCAACAGATCGAGCCAGGCCATCTCATAGGCTTCGTAGATGATGTAGGACTCGTAGTCATCGCCATGCGGCAGCGGCAGGTTGCCGACGGGCAGATCAGCCAGCGTCTTCCCGATGATCATGTCGGCGTACTGGGTCAGCGGGTAGCCAAGATCGCCGCGACGCGGTTCGCCCAGCCCGACCGTCCCATCGTCCGCGATCAGCTCGATGATCCACTTGGGAAACTCCCAGAAGTTCGCGCGCCGTCCCGTCACCGGGTCTTCGGCGCAGAGTGGATCGTCAACGCCCGGCGAGTGGACCGTGTCCGGCTTCATCGGCACCACCAACTTGTGGATCTTCACGTCAGCGATCTTCATCGCTCGTCCCCGACGTCATGGCCTGGTCCGCTCAGTATAGGCGAACGCCCATTCGACCCCCAGATGCCGCCAGGGGCAGGTGGGACTCAATGGGAGGTCCCCCGCGAGAAGCGAGCGGCCAAACCGGAATCGCTTGGACACCCCTGCAGCCAACTCAATACCAGACACCTAGGTCAATCCGCTGAAGCGTCACCGGTGTCTTCCCGTTGTTGCCGAAGGCGATCTTGTCGCCGCCCGGGTCCAGCGCCTCCGGTGGGACAATCGCGACGGGAAGCGTTTCGTCCCGGGCCCGCTGGAGACGGTCCGCCGCGGTGCGGTTCCCGAGACGGTTTGCCTGACCCAAAGCGGTATCCTTGTCGGCTGTCATCGTCCAGGTCGTTACGCTTGGTCCGACGATCTGGGCCAGACATGGAATCGGCTTTCCGGAATTTCCGGTCGCGGCCTGGAACTGTATCAGCCGTGGATTCGCTCACTGCCTGACGGGCGAATTGCCTGCGCGGGCCACTACGGTCATGACGACCCGATTGAAAAAGGCAGAGGCCACGAGAACTACATCAACCTCCACACATTCCGACTGAAGGTGAATCGCAAGACCAAGGACACGAGGATCTGGGTCGAGCGTGATTATGATGCTAGCCAGAGGCGGTGGCTCAACCGCTTTACCATCCGGCTGACGCATGACGGCCAGCCGCTGCCCGACAAGGAACTGGCGTTCTGGTACGTCGATCGGCACAACCCCGGCTACGGCTCCTGGAACGCACTTCCCCTGGCCGAGCGGATGAAAGCGGGAGGCGCGACCTTAAGACCGAAAACGGATGCCACCGGTAGAGCCCACGTCACATTACCGGCTCGCTTCGACAAGATTACCAATCCACATCTTTCCTACCAGTTTGTCGTGCGTTTCAACATGGACCGAAGCGACCCGGACTACAAGCCCTTCCAGACGCCGCAGTTGGAGTTCTATGCACTCGCCCTCATGCCCCCGAAGTTGGAACCTCCGCAGTAAAGCGAGCGCAGCCCTTGCTCCCAAGTCACGAACTCAGTTCACCGATCCCGCTACAAGACACGCTCGCCCAAGCGTGATGTTACTTCCCGGCGTTGTCTCGGGCTGTCCGAGCGGTTTATGCTGGTGGGGTTGAGGGCGAAACGGCGTTCGCCAGCGTATGTTGCATCGAGGGTCTCTATCAGTGTATACGCCAGGGGGTGATGCTCGCGGAGCTTCTGCTATGCGAAATCAGGGGTCTTCTTCGGTGTGCAGGCTAGCGGGACGATTGGCCTGCGTGCTCGCGGTGATGGGGTCCGCAGAAACTACACGCGCTGCGGAAGCTCGGAGTCCGCAAGCGCCTGTCGTGCTGGGATCGGCGGCGGGCTCATGGCTCGTGGGCACACCCGACGGGGCGATCGACATGGTGTTCGCCCGCGCGGCGGGAGAGGGACTCGAGCTGGCGAGAAGGCGAACGACCGACCGTGGCCGATCGTGGTCCACGCCCGCCACGATCATGAAACTACCCGCCAAGAACTGGAGCACTCCGTTGACCTTGCTCGCCAGAGACGGCGAGCTGCACTTCTTCTGGATGGTGGCCCGCGGCACCGGGCGAAGGCCCGCGGTCGACTACTTCATCGACATATGGCATGCCAGGTCAACGCATCGGCAGACGACATGGTCCCAGCCCAAGCGGATCTTCGAGGGCTACGTCGGTTCGATCAATGGCATGGCGCAGCTTAGAAACGGCCGTCTCGTCCTGCCGTTTGCGTACTGGGTCGGGGGGCGACCCGAAGCGCCGCCTACGGGGGCCAATGTCACGACGACGATTCACTCGGATGACGGCGGCGAGACGTGGGTGGCGTCTGGAGCCGCGCTCACCGCGCCCTGCTACGAGGGCTACAACGGAGCTAACTACGGCGCGTGTGAGCCCACGGTTGTCGAGCTGAAGGATGGTCGGGTCTGGATGCTCATCCGGACCCAAACCGGTTGGCTGTATGAGTCGTTTTCGAAAGACGGGGCCCGTTGGTGCGAGCCACGACCCTCGCGCCTCTGTTCCTCTGACTCGCCCGCGTGCCTGACGCGCCTCTCGGACGGGCGCATCGCGGTGTTCTGGAACAACTGCGAGAACACGTCGCGCGTCGACGGCGAGGGGGTCTACACCAACCGCGACGTGCTCCACGGAGCGATCTCTGGTGATGAGGCCAAGACCTGGCGCGGATACCGTGAGGTCTGCCGCGATCCCTTCCGAAACGACCCACCCCCGCGGCGAGGTGATCGAGGGACGGCCTACCCGTACGCCACGGCCATGAAGGACGGGAAGATCCTGCTGGTCAGTGGGCAGGGCCACGGGCGTCGGAACATCCTCCTGGTCGATCCGGAATGGCTTTGCGAAACCCGGCACATGGACAACTTCAGCGGGGGGCTGGAGGGATGGTGCGTTTTCAAGGCCTTCGGGCCGGCCAAGGGCTGGTGGCGGAACCGCACCCAGGGTCCGAAACTCATTGATCATCCAAGCAAGGCGGGCGCGAAAGTCCTGCACGTCCGCAGGCCGGATGAGAAAGAGGGCGACGGGGCGGTCTGGAACTTCCCGATGGGTCGGCGCGGCACACTCTCGATCCGAATCCTACTCCGGCAGGGCTTCGGCGGGGCCAGCATTGCGCTGGCGGATCGGTTCATTCAACCCACCGACCAGGTTGGCGAGAAGAAGGTTCTGGCCGTGTTGCCGATCCGCGCCGATGGCCGGCTTCCGAACGGCGCAAGACTGCGACTGGACCGCTGGTGCACGATCGGCCTTGCGTGGGATCTCGACAAAAGGGAGTGCGCCGTCTCGGTGGACCAAAAGCCGGTAAGCGTCTTGACCATGTCGAAACGGCCGAGTCCTGGTGCGTGCTACTTGCGGCTGCGGTCGACGGCTCCGACGCTCGACCGAGCCGGATTCCTCGTTGACGCCGTTGAGGCAGACGTCGGTGCGACCTCTGCGCCGAGGGACGGGGTCACGTCAAAGCGGTAATGCTCGTAGAAGACAAGTGGTTCCTCCCTGACCACGCAATCGGTGCCGGGTTTTCAGGGCGATTCCGGGCGGCGTCCGGCGGAAACGTCTCATCCTTCGGGAATCAGCTTCTGGCAAGCAGACCCCAGTCAAGTCGGACGGAGTGGACAGGGCTTGATCCCCTGGGAACCGCCGGTGCTGATTTCGGCCTACGAGGCATCAGGGGTTCGGCTTGCGTCTGGGCACACGAATGGGGTAGGCAGTCGATTCGACGTAGGCTTTTTTTATGATCCGCTCAATCTGCAAAACGACGTCCGGGTGGTGTCCGGCAATGTTGCGGGATTCGGCGAGGTCGTTGGCCAGGTTGTAGAGCTCTATTGCGGCTCCGGGTCCGTTCCGAATGCCCTTCCAATGACCGAGGCGGACAGCCTGTTTGAAGTTCCCGCGCGAGTGCCCGTAATCCCAGTAGAGCCACTCGTGGTTGTCCTTCTGTGGGCGTCCTAGCAGCGTCGGCAACATCGAGACGCTGTCGATCCCTTTGGGAACGGTCGCGCCGGCCAACTCCGCCAGCGTGGGCATGACGTCCCAGAACGCCCACACGCGATCGCTCACGCGGCCGGCGGGCACCTTTCCCGGCCAACGCACAACCATCGGCACGCGGATGCCGCCTTCATACAGGGTGCGCTTGAGCCCGCGCAGCGGACCGGCGCTGCCGAAGAACGCCGGTTTGTGCGCCCTGTTCTTGCCGCCGCACGGCCCGTTGTCGCTCGTGAAGAACACGATCGTGTTCTCATCGAGCTCGAGTTGCTTCAGCAGGGCCATGATGTGCCCCACGTCCCGGTCCATTCGCGTGACCATGGCCGCGTAGTTCTTCTCCACCTGAGGCCAATCCTTGTCGCTGTACGGCTCGTCGCTTGGGACGATCTGAGAGTCGGGCGACTCGCCGGGGTAATCCGACCAGTGCGGAATGGTATAGGCCAGGTAAAGAAAGAACGGACCGGCCTTCGATTTCTTGATGAACTCCAGTGCGCGTTGGGTGAACAGATCGTGCGTGTACTGCCCCTTGCGTTCCCCGCGGTTGCCGGACAGTAGTCTGATCCGGTCGTTGTCCCACAGGTAGTGCGGATAGTAGAAATGCGCCTGGTCTTGATCGAGGTGCCCGAACCAGTCGTCGAATCCCTGATCGTTCGGCTTGCCCTCGGACCCATGCACGCCGAGAGCCCACTTACCGATCGCACCTGTGCGATACCCGGCCGTCTTGAGCACTTCGGGGATGGTGACGTCCCCGTCCTTCAGGAACGTGCCATGCGGGATATTATCGCGGATGCGCGTGTGACCGTTGTGTAGGCCCGTCATCAGACAGCACCGCGACGGGGCGCACACGGTGGAACCCGCGTACGCCTGCGTGAATCGCAATCCTTCGCCGGACAACCGATCGATGTTCGGCGTGAGGATCTTCGTCTGCCCGTAACAGCCGAGGTCACCGTAACCGAGATCGTCGGCCATGATGAAGATGATGTTGGGTCGGCCTTGGCGAACAGCCGCTGCCAGTTCGCCGGGGGCGCCAAAAGAGCCAATAGCAACGAACAGCAGCGTTTGAGACATGCCTGCCCGGTTCATTGGTACTGCCGTCCTTTCGGCTTGGTCGGCTCGACCTGCGGTCGTGGTCTTGTGCGGGCCGTTTGCAGGTAGGCCTCGATTCTTGTCACGAGATCGGGATGGTCGTCCGCAACGTTCCGCTTCTCGGCGGCGTCGTGGCGCAGGTCGTAGAGCGCGAGCTTGCCAGACACCCTCGGGTTCTGAATCGCTTTCCACCGCCCCATGCGGACGGCGCAGGCCTGGGAGTCTTCCCAATACATGAAGGCGTGTTGTCGCTGCTCTCGGCCCGCGGCGGTGTCCCCCACGAGCGTCGGGACAATCGAGATGCCGTCGATGCCCGTGGGCGGTTCAGTCCGAGCGAGTTCGGCAAGCGTCGGCATGACGTCGGCGAAATACCATGCGTGGTCGCTAAACGACCCCGCCGGGACCTTCCCCGGCCAGCGCACGATCATCGGCACACGGAGACCGCCTTCGTACAGCGACGCCTTCAGGCCGCGCAGCCCCCCCGAAGCATTGAAGAAGACGGGATCGCCCTGCCCGCCCGACGGACCATTGTCCGAGGTGAAGAACACGATCGTCTTGTCGTCCAGACCGAGTCGTTTGAGCAGCGTCATGATTCGACCGACGCTTCGATCCATCCGTGTAATCATCGCGGCGATGGCCGCCTTTGGCGTTGCCTGCGCCGCGTAATCGCTTGGGTAGCCGGCCGGCCGTTTGCCGCGCCCGCGATACGGGCGCTCTGGAAACTTGCCCGCATACGCGCGGAGTGAATCCTCCGGCACGAGCAACTCGTAGTGCGGAATCGCGAACGGGACGTACGCGAAGAACGGCCCGTCTTTGTGTCTGCGGATGAAGTCGAGCGCATGGGCCACGATCTCATCGTGGGCATATCGACCGCTCTTGCCGTCGTTGCCCGCGAGCGGGTACTTCCGGTCGTTGCGCCACAGATACGCCGGGTAATAGAAGTGCGCGTGAATCTGGTGCAAGTAGCCGAAGAACTCGTCGAAGCCCTGCTTGGTTGGGACGCCGGTCGTTCCGTGCTCGCCAAGGCCCCACTTGCCGAACAGGCCGGTGGCATAGCCGGCCTTCTTCAAAACTTCGGCCACGGTAACGTCCTGGGGCAGAAGCGGTATCCCTCCCGAATTGCCGCGCACCGGCGTGTGGCCGCCGTGCAGACCGGTCATCAGCACACTCCGACTGGGCGCACAGACCGACGCGCCGGCATAGCACTGCGTGAAGCGCATGCCCTGCGCCGCGAGGCTGTCGATGTTGGGTGTGCGGATGTACTTCTGCCCGTAACAGCCCAAGTGGCCATACCCGAGGTCATCGGCCATGATGAAAATCAGATTGGGTTGCCGACTCGAATCGCCCCCCGCAACCGGAGAGACTGCAAAGGCGACGCTAGCCGCACACAGAGCTACCCATTGGAAGCCACCCATAACGCAGATCATCGCACTGTCCTCGGTTGTGGTCTGTTTTCGCATTACCCAATTCCGATGACGGCCATTGTGCCAGACAAAGCCGACCGGCGCGGGCCGGTTGACAGGCTGGGAAGCTCGCATCCCGTTGACCGTGTGACCTCTTGGCGATAGGGTAACCCGCCTCGCAGACGATACCAAGTGATCCTCCATGACTTCGGGAGCAGCGTGATGAGGGTGCCCTTCGTCTTACTGATCGGCTTGTTCGTACTACCGTGTTGCGCAAGGGCTGACGGCCCGACGTCGCTGGAGATCGGCGGCGTCGCGTATGGCGCCAAGCCCGACGAGCGCGGACCCATTGGCGGCGGCGTGGGTTACGCAAACGTCGTCACAACGGGCGATTACACGGTGAGGGACCTCGAGGCCTTGCTCGACGCGCTGTCCAAGGCGAAGGCGGGGCAGGTTGTGTTTATTCCCGGCGAGGTGCAGATCGATCTAACTACCCGCGTTTACATCGAGCAGCTTGTGCTGAAGGTGCAGAAGGGCGTTACCCTCGCTAGTGACCGGGGGCGTAACGGGTCGCAAGGCGCCCTGCTGACGAGTGATGTCCTCAAGACGCGGGTCATGATTCGTGCCATGGGGCCAGACGTCCGCGTCACCGGTCTGCGAATCCGCGGACCCAACCCAAAGCGGTACCTCGACCATCATCGCCGGGCGTTCGGCCCTGGCGGCGGAGGACACGCGTATTACTACAAGTTCCCGACCCAAGACGGCATTTCGACCGAGCATGACGGTCTGGAGGTTGACAACTGCGACCTCTCCGGTTTCGGCCACGCCGCCGTCTGCCTGAGGAGAGGCAAGGGGCATCACATTCACCACAACGTCATTCACCACTGCCAGTACAACGGTCTCGGCTACGGCGTCTCGCACAACACGGCGTCGTCGTTGATCGAGTACAACCTGTTCGATTGGAACCGCCACTCGATCGCGGGCACGGGCCGGCCCGGTTGCACGTACGTGGCGAGGCATAACGTGGAGCTGGGCACGTCGCTCAGTCACTGCTTCGACATGCACGGTGGACGGGACCGGAAGGACGGAACGGATATCGCGGGCACCTCAATCGAGATCTACAACAACACGTTCCGCGCCCCGCAGACGCCTGTGGTGATCCGTGGCGTACCCCAGGAGAAGTGTGACGTGCGCCACAACTGGTTCGTCAAGCATACGGAGCCCGCCAACGCGGTGCGCGCCTCAGCCAAGACGAACGTCTTCAACAACGTCTACGGCCCGAAGCCGAAGGCGGCCAAGTAATAGTGGCGATCACGAAAGGCATAGGCCCGTCTGGCAAAACGTCTTTTCGAGGAACCGCCAACAGATCACGCGACATCCGATGGCCACGGCACGTGGCGGCGCAAACGCTCCCACATGAGACGGCGAGGGACACGCATCATGCGCTGCCGTCCTGCTGGGTGGGCGGCGTGGGGGTTGGTTGGTCGGGTGGTTCCTTCGGTGCGGCCTCGTCTGGTGGTGGGACGTCGACGTTCAAGGTGGGTCCGTCGGTGCCCTGTCGGGCGGGTTGTGAAGGCTGCTGTTCGGCGGGACCTTCCTTGGGTGCCGCGTCGTCTGGTGGGGGGATCGGTGCGTCGAACACGACCCTCTCCGGGGTCCGGTCGGGGACCGGTGCCGGCGCGGGTTTGCGCTGGTCGAGTCGGCCGCTGCGGGCGGCGTGGTAGTAGTCGTGGAGCCAACGAGCGGCGATCGCGCCCGCGTAGCCGCCGAACGCGGCCAGCAGCACGTGCGTCAAGTCGCAGAAGCGCGTGGGCAGGACGGTTTGTGCCAGCTCGATCGTCGTCGAGATCAGGGCCGCGCACACCGCGATCCGCAACGCCCGCCAGTGATAAGAGCCGCGGCGCGCAACGCCGACGGCGAGCGCCGCCAACCCGCCGAACACCGCGTATCGAAGTACCTTGTGGAAGATGTCGTCGGCCGCAGTGGAGACGCGGCTGAAGAAGTACCCGCTCAACGGGATCAGGTTGACCACACCCCATCCCTGTTCACTGACCGGCTTGTCCCGCACGACAAGAAACGGCGAGAAGCCCCGGCAGAAGACGTAGAGCACAAAAGCGGCGAGCAACACCTGCGCCACCCGTGGACTGATGCCTGGTAGGCTGGGAAGCCCATCGGGCTCGGCCGACAGAGAATCGCGGTCGTGCGATCGGCGGCCGACGCACCGTGCCGTCACCCAGGCGCACAAGGTGGCCGCCAGCGCACGCACGACGATGGCGCTGGCGTCGAAACCGCGGGACATGATGAAAAACTGCGAGCCCGAGAGCCAGAAGGCCAGCAGCGTCGAACCGAGCCCCGCGTAGACCCAGGCCGCGAACCTGTGGGCATGATGCTCCCGGCGAAGACTCAGCGTGATCAAGATCCCCGCCAGGCCAAACGCCGCCGCCTCAGCCGCCATGTCCAGCCAGAAGTCCACCTCGATCCGCCGCAGCATGACGTGGCCTGGCAGGCGGTAGGACAATTCGGCTTGCCGGTTCTGGACCTGCCACGCGGTCAGTTGGCTGAAGGGCACGAGCCTGGCGTTTTTGACCGCCCGACCGAGACGGGGCATGTCGTACGTGAAATCCAGCGGAATGACGCCGGCCAGGATCAGCACGACGATGTAGGCGCGGGCCGTGGTCGAGAAGGGCTTGTGCCTCAGCTCGAATCGCCCGCTGGTGAACATGCCGTTGACGAGCGTCCGGCAGGTGCGACCGAGCAGGGCGCCGACGAGCCCGCCGGCTGCGTTGCTGGCCAGGTCCACCCATGAGGAGATCCGAAGCGGCATCAGTTGCTGCAACAGCTCGAGGATGGCGCTGGTGCCGGTGCCGACGGCGACGCTGCCGAGGACGGCCAGGGTGCGCCCGAACCCGCGCCGCCGCGCGGCGACGTAGACCCCCGCGCCCAACGGAACGTAGAGCAGGATGTTGGGCAGGATGTCCTTCAAGCCCGCGGACCTGGTCGTCATGCCGGACCAGTCGGGAAGGATCCTCAGGCCTTGGTCGGCGGCGTCCGAGCCGAAGGGCAACAGGCTGGCATAGACCAGGAAACACAGATAGCCAACCAGAAAGAACTCCGGCAGGCTGTGGTGCAGCCGGTCGATGAGGCGATCGTCGGAGATCGAGCACGGTTGAGGAACAGAGCGCCGCCGGGAGATCGCTCGGCGCGACCGCGCGGGCCGCTTCGGGGCAAGCCGACGCTCGGGCTTGGTGGCAGTCACGGCGACCCTATCGCAAGCGGAGCACGCCCTCTCCGGTCCACGGGCTCAGCATAGGCCTGACTTCAGGCCGATCCCACGGATTGGGTTGGGTCGTGGTTGAGGGCGTATCCAACTGGGACAGCTCGAAGATGCAGTAGAGCACGAGCTTCTGGAATTCCTTGGCCGTCAGGCACTCCGGATCCTCGTGCCGCCTGTCCTGCTCGACCCGATCCGACGGCGCGGGCAGGCCTAGCACCGGTGTGACCTTCGCCTCCACGGTGGCCAGAAGCTTGCCGGTCGCCGTCTCATAGATCGCGCCGACGATCCTGACCAATCCGTCGTCCAGATCGTGTTGACCGTAGATCAACAGCAGTTCAGTGTGTTGCCTGCGCCCGGCCTCGATCAGTTCGTCCAAGGTCACCTGCTCGAAGACGAGGGCCGGCCGACCCATGACCTTGACCGTCGTGATGGCCGGGAGGTTGTCGAACAGCTCGGTCCACGGAACGGCCTTGATCTCGGGCAGCAGATCGAGCAGGAGGCGCTTGCCGGCGTCCTCGGCGGGTTGGTCGGGATCATCGGGCAGCGAACCGGTGATGCGCATCACCGATAGCCCGCAAGGGAACCGTCCGACCGTGTCCTTCATCTGGTAGATGGAGTAACTGTTGGGCCCGGGCGAGGGAACGTTCGACGTCAGCATCTCCATCTGAATTTGCCGGACCTGCGTTGGTATGGGATGTGACTTGCAGCCCACGGTGCCCACGATGAACAGGACGATGGTCAACCCAGGCACGGCTCGGTAGAAGCGCCCACAAGCGTTATCGGTATCGATCATGACTCTCATCCGCGTATCGCGACGGCGAATCGTGCACTGCTCTTATCGGTCTGTTGGCCGACGGTGGTTCCTAGAAAGTTGCGGTCGGGCCCGATGGTGTGGATCGGACATGGAAAAGGGGCCCTGTCGAGGTCGGCAGGGGCTTTGAGCGTCCCATAACGGCCCGGCCCGGGCCGACGCATCGCCCCCCCATCCGGGCAACCGGGGACCACCGACGACCCACCCACGTGCGGTTTTCGGTCGCAAGCTTATGCGGTCCGATCATCGTGCCGATTCATGCAGCGCCACCAATATCTGAGGAACGCCGTGAGTGCAGAGGGATGGGCGATAGCTGAACCGGCGGGCATCCCAAGCGCGAGCCCGCTGACCGAAGCCGCCGCGCGGGGGGTCGAGGCGGTCCGATCCGGACACCGCAGCCTGTGGGCGCTCGTCGGCAGGCTGCTGTGGTCCATGCCGCAACTGGCGTGGATCATCCTCGACCTGTTGTGTCTGTGGGGAGGGATCTGGCTGGGCGTGCGGTTCTTGCCGTGGTGGCCCTGGGCCAGTGTCCCTTATCCCCTCGCGACCGAGGCCGTCTTCGGCGGCGCCCTGATCATCAGCGGCATGATCTTCGGGTGGTATGAGCGGGAGACGCTCCTTCACCGATCCCGCATCGCCGCGCGGAGCCTGATGTCCATCGCCCTGGCGACGGGTCTCACCTACGTGGTGATCCACGTATTCATGTACGCCGGCCTGAGCAGGCGCGTGGCGGCGGGGGGGGTCGCCACGTTCCTGATTCTCGGGCCGGCTGTCCGTCTGCTCGCCTACTGGTCCCTGCGGAACTATCCGCGAGGCCTGTTGATCATCGGGACGGGCCGGGCCCGACAGTTAGCCGTCAACGCCCTCAAGAGCCGGCTGATGCGCAACTATCGCATCGTCGGCTTCGTCAACGGCGACCCCGACCTGGTCGGACGCATCCGCCAGGGATACCCGATCCTAGGCACCATCGACCAGATCGAGGAGATCTGCCTGCAAAACGACGTCCACGAGGTGGTCTTGTCCAGCGAACTGGCCGAGGACCCGGCCGTCGCCAAGGCCGCCCTCGCCTGCCTGCGGCTCGGCTGCCGCGTGACCAACGAGGTCACCTTCTGCGAGAAGAGCTTCGGGGAAGTACCCGTCGAGCACATCGGACATGACTGGTTCCTCTTCGCCGACCTGCACAGCCACCGCGAAGAGACCGCCGCGCTCAAGCGATTGGCCGACGTCGCCACCGCTGTCGTCGGACTGATCTTCTCGCTGCCCCTCTGGCCGCTGATCGCCCTGCTCGTCAAGCTCGACAGCCGCGGCCCGGTCTTCTACTCGCAACGGCGGGCAGGTCAAAACGGCAAGATCTTCACGCTGTACAAGTTCCGCACCATGCCGCCGGATTCGGAGCCCGCCGGCTCGCCCGCCTGGGCGGTCGAAAATGATCCACGCGTGAACCGCATCGGCCAGTTCCTCCGCCGCAGTCGGCTCGACGAGTTGCCCCAACTGTGGAACGTCCTGCTCGGACACATGGCCCTGGTCGGACCCAGGCCGGAACGACCCGAGTTCGTCGAGCGGCTCACCCGCGAGATCCCCTTCTACAGCGAACGCCTCCTGATCAAGCCCGGCCTGACCGGGTGGGCCCAGATCAATTTCCGATACGGCGCCAGCGTCGAGGACGCACGAAAGAAGCTCCAGCTCGATCTGTACTACGTCAAGCACATGTCCCTCGAACTTGACCTGGTCATCATGTTCCGCACGTTCGGCAAGTTCTTCGAGGGCGGCTGGTAGGTCGAGCCCGCCGTGCTGTCGCGGCGTCGATTCACGCTCAGTGGGGCTCGTCAACCGAAAGCGACGCTAGCCGCGTGAACGGGGTCGTTGGCGCGCGCCCGTCCTTGGGTGCCGAGGGGATGGGACTTGCCCGGGGCGGCTGCGCCGCTCGCCGTCGCCACGGTGGCATCTGATCGGGCCGAACGGCTGCCCATAGGCCTTGTCCGGCTCGCATCGCACGGCGCTCCACGTTCCGGAACCGCTCCTTGTAGGGATGGTCGACTCGCCAGTCCGCGTACGCGTGTCCCGTCTCTACGAGACGTTCGTTAAACGTCACCTGCTCGCCGGGTACCTTGAGATAGGCCAACAGTCGACCGTACAGGCCCCGCGTCTTGCCCTTGACCAGCAGGACCTCGACCTCGCGCCCGGTCAGGGCGGCCTTGGTGAACGCGCTGGCCTGTGGGCCGTAGTACATCTCGCCTTTATCGCTGGCGGCCACCTCCGGTGTGTCCACGCCCCACAATCTCACCCGCGTGTGTAGCCGCCGCCCGTCCTCGACGGCCAGGTCCACCGTGTCGCCGTCGACGACTCTGGCGACGCGAAACACCTTGCGGTGATAGCGCTCGTAGTCGTTTCCCGCTGCGATCGGCCCGCCAGAACGACGCGCCAACACGGCAGCGGCGACGGCCAACAACAGCGCGACCACCACCCGCGGTCGACGCCACCACGGTAGGCCGAATCTCTCGCACTGAGTAATCATCTACGCAATTGGCTCCAGACGGAGCCGCAACTCATATTGTTCATGCACAGTTCCTGGGCAGTAGCGACTTTCATAGCAACTAGATCAAGTTCCGGGGAGCAGGCCATCCTCCCTTCGCAGGTTGCTTGGCACGATGCCCCTTCGCTTCCTTCATCGGACTCATCGTCTCCGCAAGACGTACTTCCTGAGTAAGCGGCACGGTCGAATAACGTAGTACGCGAAAGTCATGCTGGTTGGCAACGCAAGCGACTCTCGGTCCCGTTGGTTGGGAAGTGCCATTAAGCGCAGTACCCGAAGCCAAACGCGGAACCGCCGGTACATCGTTTGCTGGATCATGGGGTGGAAGGTGGTCTGGGCCAGGACGCACGGCAGACTGTTATCCTGTTCGAACAACCTCTTGCCCCTACTTGCGACTAGGAACTTCACCTTTCGGTCAGTGCCTATTCTCGCCAGGACGTCCTCATGAAGCCGAGTTCCAAGGAGATCACGTGCCAGGTAAAGCCCCACCAACAACATTCGCTCCACACCTCGCGTTCTCGCTCGCTCCAAGACGTGTTCCCAGTCGATTCTGCTCTGGGACCGGAGCAGCTCAGAGACGTCACAGATCTCATTCAGACGATCCCACTTGTGCTTACAGGAATGGACGCACAGAACCTGGAGCAGTTCCCCCGGTGGAAAAACGGGTAGGATTCCATCACAAGGTGATACGCACTCTGAGGGCTCACCGAGCTGCTCAAGTGTCAGAGAGAAGCGGGGATGTTGGTAGCCGAACAGGGGGAACTCGATACCCAGGTAATCCAACCTTGAGTGAATATCCACAACGATGCCGTTATCGCGGCTGTGGAAGTGATACCCCCCGTGCATCTGGACGCACGCCCGCAGCTCATCTCTCGTGAGATTCCTTTGCGTGTCGTACCCGCTGGACAGGAGTACGTCAGCCGCTTTGAGGAAGTCCCGTTCGTTTACCAGAATGTCGAGGTCCCTGAACTCCCGGAGCGCAGGATT
>Ga0180431_10005814_pt1 | contig 14893 bp, 19 predicted proteins | sample SS_ome_11_FD_132459 | JGI IMG/M metagenome (GOLD analysis project Ga0180431, IMG submission 132459) | Hypersaline lake sediment archaeal communities from the Salton Sea, California, USA - SS_1_MS_1 metaG | ecosystem: Environmental > Aquatic > Non-marine Saline and Alkaline > Hypersaline >... | reverse complement strand
TGGCATCACTTAACGAACCGATAACTCATTCCGACATCAGCCGTGGATACTACTATGGTGATACCAAGTTCAAGAAGCCTGGCACGCCGAACGGCTGGGTCCTGACCGAGTTCCGCGGCATGAGCGTATGGGGCGACTGCGGCAGGCTCAAGGAACAATACAAGCTCAACCCCGGCACGTGCCCCGGCGGCGTTATGTGCCCCGCCGTGGACTGCAGGCTGCCGAAATGGGCCGACGACTTCCGCTCGCAGCGTATGATGGAGTTCACCGGCTGGCTGCTAACAAGCGACCTGAACATGAAACAAAAGGCCCAGGAGCTGCCCACGCTGTTCAAGGTCCTCGGTGTTGGTGGCGTGTTGGTCGCAATAGCGCTGCTGGTCGGCACCGGTATCAGCATTTTCAAAATCAGCAAAAAATAATAATTTTCGAAATTGGTTAGTTCAATTTTTCCACGATATAGTCGTAGAGCCGTTCGTACATCTCCGGACCGTACCCGGTTATCCGTGCTCCGTCCCAGTCCTGGTTGTACCCGCGGTCTATACACACGCACTCTCGCCCGAACGCGCGCCATTGGGTCAAGTTGGTCGTGTGGTCGTCTATCAACATATATATATCATCATCCACCTCGGGTTTTTTCGTGATGTTACGGTAATAGTTGAAACGGCCGGCAGACCGGTAGTCCTGGTATACTATGTGAATGAAATCCGGCTTGAACCCGTTCCAAGCGAGCCAGTACAGGGTCGCCTGTGCGGTTGTCTCGGCCTGGGAGGTTATAATACCTGTCGTGGTCATATCCCGGCATTTATTGAAGCACTCCAGCGCGCCCTGGAACACTGGTGCGTTAGTGAATATCTCGTATGGATGCTCGATGAACAGGAAATCGTATATCCCGATGCCAATCGGGTATCGCTTGGACAGGTCCCAGTCGACGTGCGGGTTCTCGTTCAGCGCGTGTGCATGCTCCGGGTGCTCGCACAGATAGACCCTGTCCAGGCCGAACATGAGGTTTCGTAATACCCCGTCGATATCGAACGCTATCTTTTTGGTATGTTTTAACATTTTTTTCTCCAAAATATTGCATATTAGTATGTACACTTATGCAGCATCTTGTGCCAGTGCACGCACGTGCTGCACGGGCACACGCCAGTGCCATAGTAGTTCTCCAGGTACTTGTATTTATCGCCCTGCACCTGTGCAGGGAATATGAACAACAGCCCGCACGTGCACAGAAAGTTATTGATTATGATTTCCTTGTCCTCGTTATTATGGTATATCGGGCACTTTATCCGCGCCCGAGCCGAGGCCTCGTTGGATATGTCCAACGCCCCGTGCCCTCGCGGCGAGCTCGGGTCGAACTTGTACAGGTGCGCCATGACCATCCCACGACTGACCGGCTGTGGCGTGGCCTTGAACATCAGCACGTTATCGTCGTAGTCAATGATAAGGTTCAGCAGTTCTCTCAGTGTCAGTCTACGCTCGTTATCTGTCATGTTGTATCACACGCCCCATTCTTTCGCCTTTCGTAGTTTCACCGACTTTACTTTGCCTGTCCTGGCCGATTCCACGACGGTCGTCGACCGGTGCTTGAACAGCCGTGAGGTCCGCAGCCCGGCCTTGAGCCGGGTCCCGTCCGCGACGCACCGCCCGGCACAGTCGCCAAGCTCTTTCCTCAGCTCCAGCTCGTCGGCAGGGTCCATGTCGACCAGGACACGGACGTGATACCCGTCGCCCGACGACGATTCCCGGACCAGCACTTTATCCGCGCCGAACCGTGACCGAAGGTATGCCAGGGCTTTCCTGAAGTTGTCCATGTTCGAGTATTGCTCGTGCTCGTCAAAGTCGAATGCGGGCTCTACTATTATCCTTCCTCCTTCTTCATCTGAACACCTCGGGGCTTGGTATTGCCGGTCTAAAACCTTTGCATGGCCCGTGTGTAGTACCCATCATCCACGTACTGCCGGAGTGGGTGAACCTGGGCTCGCCGCACATGCATAATTGCTTATCAGGGCATACTTTACAGTCATGCTTGCATTCGACCACTTCTTTCACGAACGGGCAATGACCATGCTGTGGGTCGGAAGAGCCGCACCCGAGTTTGCATTTATAATCGTCCTTTTTAAGTTCATCATACTCATCTCGTGAATAGAAGAAGAATGGCAGTGCCTCGCCGCAGGAATAGCAGTATAGCGTGAACGTTTCCTTTAGCTCCTCGTCCAGGTCCAGCACCAGCGCGAACGACGGGTGAGGGCACTTATCATCCCTGTTCTTCAGCATCTTCTTTTTCCTTCTTTGGTAGTATGAACTTCTTTTCGTATTCAGCCTTCGTCAATGCGATACTCGGCAATTTCTCGTGGCATAACTTGCAGTATAACTCGTATTCTTCGTGGTGTTCCTTGTGCCATTCGTCACCGACTATTACATTGTTATGTTCAATGGCCTCGTGCAGGCTCCGAACATTTGCAACATCGACATCACAAATATCTGGCACAACATTTGAAGGATTATAGACTATATAATATTGGCCGTGTTCACACGGCACACCTATACTACGCGCCTTCAGCATGTCGATGTTCTCGGGGCAAACCAATAAACCTCGTTCCAGGCAACTATTGGCGAATATGCAGTCGGTCCCATCATAGAGCATGTAGTCCACGGCAACATAGAAGAATTCGTCCTCACCGAGCCGGGTATTACCGTCCATATTGACCACGAACGATATATCCTGGCCCGGAAGCACATAAATATCAATATCCTCCGGCAGTTTAGCCTTCCTATCCGGGAACGGGAACGGATATGCATTATTACTAACCCCACGCCAGTCGTCAACGAAATAATCCGTGGTGTTAAGTCTCACCTGGACGAAAATCCTGGCCGGGCGTTTGACGGTGTCATCTTTGGACGACATGATGAACTGTGAACAGCCAACCCGGTTTATGACCATGTATTCCGTCGCTTTTAACGATATCAACGGTCGGTTGTATCGTTCATCGCCCAACGCCACTCGACCACTACCGTTAAGACCAAGCTCAGGGTGTTTGTTAATGTCCAGTTTGTATTCCTTTATTTGCGGTCGTATCGCCATTATTGCACCATTCTTCATTTTTACCTATTCGAATCCTTCGCCCATACACGCCTGCCAAACTTGGAGTCCTTCGGCAGCTTGAACTTGCTCATGAGCCATGAAATCTCATACGCCTCGAACGGTAGTTCGGCATGACACGCCTTGCAATATACTTTAAAGTCACGGAACCCGCGTGTCTCCGCCTTACGGTTCTTGTCCGCATTGGCATCATCGTGCAGGTCCAACCCGGACAGGTCCAGCTCGGCAGCGTTGATACCGGCGAACCCCGGCTCGGCATACCCAATGTATACGGCCGGGTGGGTGCACTTACGCTCGGTATTTGATTCAGCGTTTATCAGCTGTTGCTTCAAGATATCCACATTCTCTAGTGTGACCCTGACACCATTAATCAAAAGGCTATTCGCCAGCACCGCGTCGGAGCCGTCCCATAGCTCGTAATCCATGCCGACAACGACATGCTCACCTTTGGCCAGCCCAGCATCGTTAGTGTCGAGGGTGAATATCAGTTCATAGTTTTGCCCGGGCAGGATATACGGGTCCACGACATCCATGAACCGTGCCTGTAACTCCCTGTCCGACGGGTCATTCCTAACCGTGCACAGGTCGGGCACGCTCGTGGACCGGTATATATGATACTCAAACGGGAACGACGCAACATCGTTGCTTATCCCCGGCGACCGGCTGCCGTCCGGGCATATGAAATAGTCGGTGGTGTTAATCCTTAGCTGGGTATACCCCTGATATTCTCGTTTTTTCTTCAGCGTAACGTCGTCTATGACATGCCTCGAGCACCCGAGCGCTTTGATAACAATGAACTCGGTCGCCTTGGTATTCATCGTTCTACCGAACGCTGACGCGAACGCCTCGACCCATCCGCCTGGCGTGACCGGCCCTTTTATACGGTGCTCGAACGTTTGCCGTCGAATCATGTCTAATCCTGGTTCGGTTCTTTACCGACGAACCTGAGTTCGCGCGTGAAGTAGTATTTATCGCCCACTATCGGCTCGCGCCGTGTCTCGAGCCCGAACCCGACGTTCGTCATGGCCGTTACCAGGTCCGACCTGACCGTCTCCGCCGCGGCCTCGATATCGTCCTCGAACGCGAATAACAACCGTTTCTCGCAGTCCCGGAGCATGGCGATGAACTTCTCGTCCGCGGTATACGTTCTACCATCAACGGTCAGCGGCAACGGTGGATACTTCTCCAGGACGGTAATGACACACTTGAGCCGAAGCTGCTGTGTGTCAATGGACCCTGCCAGTATCCCCGCGTTCGACACGGGCACGTCCCGTGGCGAGCCGTCCGGGTTATGCTCCGTCTTGACCGGCGAGTCAGTACCCGTGCTACTGGTCATGTTCGGCCCGAACAGGTGCGACATCTTGAGCATGCTGCCCAGCCCGTTCACGACCATTAGCAGTATCACCTGCCATTCCTCGGAATACTCGACATACGTCCCTGACGAGACTTCGACCCACCGGCGTTCCGCCTGGGCACGGTCCATCCGTTCCTTGGCCGCATTGGCCTCTTCGTCCGTCCCGCTCGGCAGCGCGCCCGGGTCAGACATCTCGACCAGGTGCTGGTCCTGGTCAGGTTCCGTATCCTTGTTTTTGTCCTTCTTCTTTCCCTTGAGCTTATCCTTGGCCCATTTGAATGGATTTTTCATATTATTACACCCCTAAGATAGTATAAATTATCCGATTTTTTAAACTATTGATAGTAATTTAAACAATATTGAATGATAGATTATTATTGTCGTTGAACGGTGTTGCTTGCCGTATTGGCCGCTTGAAGTTGAGCACGTTAATTATATCCTCGTGCAGCCCGTAGTTGATAGTAAATATAACTTTTGAATCCTCTATATAAACTTTCATGAACTTGGGCTCTACGAACGGCAGCTGGGTCCGGACCACCGCGCCCAGCTCGCCGTTGGTCTTTGGCACGATGGTATATGCCTGTTTAACGTCCAAGCTGGTCTGGAGCTGGTCGATTATATCATCTCCCACGCGTGTGAGCAGGTCCTTGCCCACTATCTCCTTTGCCGACGCAAGTATCTTTATGATATTAATTCCTTTCGGTGTGAACTCTTTCTCTATGATATCGACGTAATACGCCTGGTTCTGGTGCCGTGTATGGCAGAACGAGCACTGTGTCACCCCGCTACCGTTATTATTACTCGGCTGCAGCTTGTTCAGCACAATATTGTTCACGCGTATCCCGTGCTCCTCCAGTTTATTGAACGTCCGCATCTCCTCGCGCAGCGACATGTACTCCGCCGTGCTGACGAGGTTGAACGAGGTCAGGTTAGTGTTACTGAACAGCCACTGTAGCCGTTTCACGCAGTCCTGGATAGAGTCTATCCGGATATTCGCATTCTTCGACGTTGGCCGCGCGAGCAGGGTCTTCCACGTGTTCAGGTTATCGATAATCTTCTTCACTGCCTCGCCCAGCTCGTCCAGCCGCTGCGGCAGGTCGAGCATCTCCAGGGTATGCCCCGACGGTGGTGTATCGACGATGACGATGTCATATCTCACGTCATACACGTAAGTGAACACCCTGTACAACGCGGCCAGCTCGGTCATCCCCGGCAGCCCGGTCTCGGTCAGGAACTTATCGATACCGCCCTTGCTATTGGCCTTGATATACTTCTTCAACTTGATATATTCCTTCTTACCGTCTATCTCCATGGCCCACAGGCTTGGTATTTCCTTCATTTGCGTGGGTTCGGTGGTAATCTTCATGTTCAGCGAGTCGCCAATGCTATGCGCCGGGTCGGCGGATAACAGTAGTGTCCTGAACCCGTGCCGGGCGAACCAAATCGCAACCGCATCGCTCGTGGTCGTCTTGCCAACGCCGCCCTTGCCCGTGAACATAATAAGCCGTACCATGTATATCAGCCATCAAATAGTTTATAATATCGTATATATTAGCTTGAAATATTACGAATATAGTTTATAAAACTATTGGTGTTCAGGCTCACGGCCAAAGAGTATCTTGAATATCCGTTCCGCCGAGGTCTCGCCGAGCGGCAGGTCACGATACCACACAAACATCTCGCGCCAGCGTTTCTTGGTATCATACTCGGCCTTGACATACTCACCCGTGCACTTCACGTCCCATGCGAACGCGTAGAACGAGTCATACTTGGCCATGACCGCATCGATGTTGCCCTCACCAATCCCGGGCAGCGTTAGGAACAGCCGTTTCGCCTGGTCCATTTTATTATCCCCGACCAACTGCACCTTCCGCCGGTACTGTATCGGGAACGTTAAATCGTTACTGTATAAACGCTGCGACCATTTCCGGATAACGTTCACAGCCGACTCACGGTCCTTGGCCTTTATAACCGGTATATAAAAATTATTAATCTTGTCTATTCTTTCCGCCACCTGCCCCTTCACGAACCTACCCCTGCTCTTACCACCCTTCCGGCACCCGATATATTTCTCATTCCACAGCACCATAGCCACGAACATGTCATTACCAAGCTGGAGCAGGTCGTATATCTCGTTATGTAAATGATTCGAATATACGGACCCCAGCATATCATTGTTAGATTTCAGGGTAAAATACATCCTTGGCTCACCCTCCGGGCCCAGAACGATACAATCACCCACGGGCAGCTCTTCCACGAACACGTTAAATCCAGCATCAAAGAAAAGGTCATACATGACCTCCGGCTCGCGCGAGTCTACTATAACCACCATTTCAGGCATACACGATAACATACAAATAAGGAAGGTTATATAACTTACTACAAAAGTGCTCTATGCCCGTGCTTTAGCTCTGGGGAGGGCGTCACGCCCGTAGACGAAGCGTCAGCGGAGCGTAGTGCGTCATCCTAACGAAGTGGATGGCGCAATCTTATTCGTACATGATGTCGTACTTGTCCGACTTCTTCTTCGCCGATTCGTCCTTGTTCTTGACGACTATCACCGCGTTCTCGGGCAGCGCCGCAGGGTCGATACCGTTGTCCTCCAGTATCTTGTCCCGCTGCACTTTCAGGTAAATCATGGTCTCCAGGAACTTGCGTCGGCTGATTATCTTGTTCTTCAACATCTCGAACATAATAACGAGCACGGCCTGTGCCGGGTTGGTTATATCCAGCAATGCCAGGAACGAGGCCAGGACACGCGTGTTCTTGATAATGAACTCCTTGAACTCCTGCTGGTCCTTGAACTCGAGCCGTTTCATTATCTCGATTGTGTAGTCCTCCTCGAACAGTTCCTCGCCGGGCCCGGCATCGTCGTCGTCATTGGTGCCGTCTCTCTCTTTGGCGCTCATGGTAGTACTATTATCTGGCCATGTATAAATACATGCTGTGCACGTGTGTATCTATTCATACTATCAATAGTCGGTGTTGTTGGTGAGTTTGTGCCATCTTGAATATATATACTTGATAGGTGTATATGATTATTGATGACAAAGAAAGACCTTTGGATTCATGGCACGGGCATGAAAGAGGGTGCCTTGTCCAAGCAGTTGGACATCCCTGTAAATGAAAATATACCCATGTCGTTGCTGACCCGGATAAAGAACGCCAAAATAGGCCAGACGGTCACCAACCCGACCGGAACTGGCAGGAAATATATCAAGGTCACACCATTACTGAAGAAGCGCGCGGTCATGGCGCATACCATGAAGGGCTTCCATTCGGATGACCGGCTGCTCACACCCACGGTGATTGTAACTGTATGCGGGGCATTGCTCCTGTTCTACGTATCCTACAAACTGGTCAAGTCCAAAAAGAAGTGAACTACTATCTTTAGTCCCAGTATGACTCGTCTTCCTCTACGGTTTTTTTGTTGGTGACGTAGACCTCTTTTTTGACCTTCCTCGTCTTTTGTTTCAGCACCTTCATACCGGCGTTAACGGTCTCTATCTTCTCGCCGCAGAATGGACAATAGTATATCGTGATATATGTATACGAATCATAGTGCGAATCGCATTCGGTCATGTTGACATTAGTATCCACTTCATCTGTCCCGTTCCATTCTTTACCATCGAACGGTTGACCAAACGTCCAGTCTCCACCGCCGACGAAATCCTTGAGCTTGTCACAGCAGTAGTCCAGACCCTTCATCGGGTACGATATCGTCTTATCCGCGTCGTGGACCACGACCGGCACGGCACGATACCTTATTTTGCCGGACTTGTATTGTTTCTCTATCATGTAGTATTCAATCTTCATTGGGCATGTCCTCCTTGGAATTCCACACAACCTCCGATTTGACCTCCTTCGGATATGTATGTGATATGTCTTCGTATTGTCTTTCATACCAGTGCTTTTTTTCTTCAAGCACCTTCTTTTTCTTGGTGTGATAAGTCAACTCGGTGACGGTAACATATATATTTTCCTCGGGTTTGATACCCCAGGCAATTACGAGTTTACCCGCCTCGTAGATAGCTAATTGTTTTCCGGAATTCTTGCCGTAGTAATCACTATAAGTGCATATCTTTTTCATGTGTATATCCCGATACATAACGTTAATTTCCCAATCGTGTCTTTCTACGATGTAGACCTTTCGCGTCTTGACCTCGACGGTCTCGTCAATTATATCCACAACCTCGCCTTCGTATCCTGCTGTCATCTTTCCTATCTCCAAACGTTTTCATTAATAGTAGAGTAGTCCATTTGCATGTCTATCGTAACCAGCTTCGGCAGCATATCCGTTACCTCGGCTATATGCGTTATGCATATTATTTGTCCATACTGCGACTCCAGCCCGGTCAATGTGTCCATGATGGCCCTTCTCCGTTCCGTATCCGCGCTGCCGAACACCTCGTCGAGCATCACGAAGCTCTTGTTATTATCGTTGTTCTCGCCCTCACCCTCCGCGCCCTCCAGCGCACGCTCGGTTATGAGCCTGCTCAGTGCCAGGCGCAGGGCCAGGTTGACCACGTCCTTCTCCCCGCCGCTGAACCTGTCTAGGTCGTACGCCGCACCACCGTCATACACGAATATCCGGTAGTCCGGGTCGAGCTCGACCCTGGTATACCTACCATCGGTCATTGCCGATACCAGTTCCGACGCGTAGAACGATATCATCGGCCGTATCCGGCCGAGCAGGTATAGCTTGAAATCGTTCATTAGCTTCTCGGTCTGTTCGTGCCTGGATATGTCCCTGGTAATGCCCGTAGCGTTCTTCTTCTTCGTGTCATACTCGGCTATTACGGAGTTAGAATTCTTGAGCTGCTCGTCCAGCCGCGCAAGCTTTTCCCTGTAATCTGTTATTGATTTGTTCGTTGTCTCCAGCAGTGCCCGGTGCGATTTGGAGTTCAGTTCCAGCTTTTCTATGGCCTTGTCAACCCCTGCCAACTGCTCGTCCACCGTGTCCGGGTCGATTATATTCTCCGGCCGTGGCTTGGCCTTTAGCTCGCAGAGTTCCTTCTCAATACTCCCGAGCCGTTCCTTGACAGACTTGATTTTTATGCCTGTTTCGTTGTTCGCCTGGATATTATCCCGTTCCTGCTTGGCCGTTGTGAGCTTCGACTGTGTTTCGTCATACTCCTTGAGCACGGCCTGGGCCTCCTCGTCGATTTGCTGTATGCCTTTTTTCTCCTGCTCTATTAACCGCTCCAGCACGGTCCCGTCCACGTCCTGCCCACACGTCGGGCACGGCGCGGTGGTTGATAGATTTTGATACTCGGCCACGCACGCGCTAGCGTCCATTGACCGTCTCAACAGTTCCTTGTCCCGGACCGCCAACTCGGTCAGCCGTTCCTCCAGCGCCGGGTATTCCTCGGCGAGCCGTGCGTCCACGGTGAACATGGCCGACTGCAGTTCGTCGAGCCTGGTCATTATTTTTGCCTTTTCCGCCTCGAGCGTCTTGACCCGTTCCCGGTCGTGCATGAGCTCCTTCGCCGTCGCCCGCGCGGACTCGATTCCTGTCCGGACAGCGTATTGTTCCTTTATCTCGGATGCAAGCTCGTCCAGCTGTTCTTGGACACCCTTCGCGTCGTTCTCCAGCCTACGCAGGTCCTCCTTCCCGCTCGCTATCGCGGCCTGTGCCTCGACCTTCCGTGCCTGGGCGAGATGTTTGACATCGTTCCCATCCGAGTCCTTCAGCGATTCCGTGGTCGAGTTTATCCTGAACTCCAAATCACGCTTGGCCGCCCGTAGCGATTTCAGGGCCGCGTCTATACTGTCCACGTCCAGCATCCGCAGCATCAGCCTCTTCCTATCGGCTGGGTTCATGTTCCCGAGCAGTGCCATCTCGGCCTGCCTGCAGAACACCGACGATGAGAACGATGGATAGTCCATCCCGAGCAGGCGCTGAACGCATTTCTTCACGTCCGTGTCGTCCTTCGCATACGTGGCATACGCGGCAGTGCTCCCTGCCGCCCGGCGCATCAGTTTTACCTCGGGCTTGGGTGTTAGGTTCCCTGGGGCGTACTTGACCATGCGTATTATCTTGTAGTCATACTCGCCGTCCGTGAACTGGAGCTCGACCCCCCACGGCTCGTCGTCTGCGGCCAGGCTGTGTTTCATATCGTCCTTGACCGTTCTTACCAGCACGGGCACTGCACCGTAGAACGCGAACCCGACAGCGTCGAGTATGGTCGACTTCCCCGCGCCGTTCGGCCCGAGTATACCCATTACACCCTCGGTGAACGGGATTGTACAGTCGCCCCTGAACCTGCGGAAGTTACGCATTACCAGGGTAGTTAGTTCAATCATGATAATCAACCCTAAGCGGCCAAAACTCGTCCGTTGTAACATTATCCATTTTTTAATCTCCGTTCTTCTTTATCTTCTTCCCCCCGGGTTCGTTTGCTATAGCATGAATGGCACTCACCCTCGAACACCTGCAGCTTTAGCTCCTTGCATACGCGACATATGCCCAACGTTCCCATGGTCTCCTTGTACGTCGCTGAGCAGTAGTGCTTCGAGCACACGAGCCGATATTCGTCCTTGCGCAGGATAATGGCGGATATCTGGCCACTGCACCCGCGGATGCTGCACGTGCCGGAAGTGTATTGCTCCGTTATACGGTCCTTGTTCGCCTCGACATACTTGTACGTTCGTATGTCCGTTACTTTGCTGTGCATGATATTACCTCACCGAGATGTATCTCGTACCATTCGTATACGGTGTTGCCATCGATGTTCATGCCAGCGGCAGATTGTTTGAGTTCGATTCTTGGGACGTTATACTTATCTACGTTATCCCGTCCGCACACGAATGTTATACTAACCCTACCACCTGTCTTAAGCGCCGCCTGTGCCTTCCCGAGCCGGTCCCGCCACCAGTCAGATGCGGCTTTGTACTCTATCGTTTTATCGCCGCTTCGGATAGCGTCCAGATACACGCGCTTGATGGTCGTTGACAGGTTATAGTCAGGATGCATTTTAACCACCGTTATCAACAACCGCCACCCATATCAATAGTAAGATGATAACTATAAATAGCATTATTAGTGTAAATATCCCACAAGCCTTTGCTCCGAAAGACATTACATAATTAGTTGTCGTGGCGGGATACAGGGTCCCATTGAACGTGAAGTTCTCCGCCGGCGCGTAATCACCGCCACTGTATTCCCGAACCTCGGTAATGTTCCCGTCCTCGATAAAGAACGGCTGCCTGCCTTCATCGTCCTTGAGCGGGACCTCTTCAGTTACACGGCCAAATACACCAATCGTAAGGAAAAACCCGGTTGTCACCAGTATCATAGACAAAATAATCAAAATAGCTAACACTGTTTTCGTTTTCATATTTTCAAACCACCTTCTTTATATGCTCAATACCGAGTCGTTCGATGTCCTCCGCGTCGGCCAGGCCCTGCCCGGCCATGAACTCGGCCCACTCATCGGGTATGGCCCGGAACGATACGCGTTCAATGTTATACTCGACGTGCTCTTCTTTAATTGAAAACTTGCAGTCGAAATGCAAGCTTTTAGATGCAGCCTCTCGTATGGCCCTGAAATCCAGGGCGCGATAGACCAGCGCCGGGACGTTGTCCACCGCGAGCCGGCATATGCTGCCGTCCATACGGTCGGTGTATTGCTGTATATGTTCCAGGAGCCAGTCCGTCGGTCGTGCCCCGGCGGGCATGTCGTTATAGTCCAGCCCGGCCATCTCGAACATCGGCCGGGTGGGTATAGTGACCCAATCAAGACGGGTTACCAAATTAGTTTCGATGTCCAGCTCGCCAACGATGAACCCCTTATCCATGTCCGATGCCTCATTGAACGACATACGTTCCAGTGAACCGGGGTATACCACGCGCTCATCGTCCAACCGCTGCATGCCGTGGTAGTGCCCCAATGCGACGTAGTCATACTTGGCAGCAACCTCGGCGAGCTCGTCGTGGCTCAGAACCAGTTCGTTGTATGTGTTCATTATGAACTCGTCCCCGGCGGAAACGTGGAGCATGAGTATATTGATAAAATCCTTGTCCAGCGCGTCCAGGGAACGTTCTATGTAACCCTCGAACGTTTCGCGGTCGGGCGTGAACGGGACCATATGAATGTTAACGTTCCATGGCATATCAGTTACGTGCTTGAACTCACGATAGGCCACGGTCACGTTCGGCATGTATGACAGAACATCCAGCGGGCTCGTTCCGGTGGTTGTCTTTGGTGTGTCATGGTTCCCGCCGATGATATAGACGTGCACTCCCGCATCGGCGAGCCGTAGTATTTGCCGTAGCGTGTCCGCAACGGTCCCAAACCCGGGCCGGACCGAATCGAACAGGTCGCCGCTGACCAGAACGAAATCTATACCGTTCTCGGGGCTGACGGCATGGTCCACCATATGCTCGAGGCCGTCCATCAGGTCCTGTGCGCGCTGGTTGTTCCCGGTCACCGGGTCGCGCGGTGCGTAGGCGGCATGCCCGAGGTGTAGGTCCGCCGTATGTATAAACTTAATAGATTTTACGGCTGACAGATAATCGCCTCCCCGAAGTATTCCTGATTGAACGTTTCTAGGAATGTGGTTATTTCCTTAAGTATTTTCTTACCTTCTTTGGTATTACAATCAATGTTTTTCCTGGTCATGACCGGAACCCACGAATCTAGCATTATATATATTCCACTATTATCGTCAGAGAACATTGTTTTGACCTTTATATGCCTCGAATCGAACACGATATACATGTCACCATCGTCATGCCCGGAGCAACAATACCGGGTTTTAAATCCGAACGAATTTAACAATGTAATTAGTTTGGCAATGTCGAAATCAACATCCACGCTCATATAAAGGGATTTGTTTTGCCGGTATCCGTATATAACCCTTGCTTCGGCTTGTGGATATTTACCATCTTCACCAGTCTTTAGCTGCCTATATCCCTGCCGATTAAATCGAAGCACAACATCACTATGGTTAAACGACAATTCACGCATGTAAGATAAATTGAAAAAAATGCTTCTCCGATGATACACGATTATATCATGATTATCAAGAGCTCCCTCGTTTTCAAGTATAGCCTGGTATGCCACTGACACCTTAACGGCAAACTTCAGGAACTCGTCAGATAGGTCATTACCAATAATATAATCTTTACCGGACATGTATTATTCCTTCCCGAACTCCTCGTTCAGTATTGTGTATATCTTGCTCGCATACTTCTTCCTGTCCAGGCCGTTCTCGGCCATGAACGTCCCGGCAAAGTAGCGCATTACCTTACCCTTGTCCGTGTTAATATCGAACCCGGCATCCTCGGCGTTCCGAGATAGGTATTCCTTTATAAGTTGACGTTTAAGGCCCTGTCTCAGGTTTTCCTCGTTAACAACGCGTTTGATGAAATTGAGTTTCTTAAATATATCCGACTCCTCGAACTCTTCCTTGAGCAGCTCAATCACATAGTCTACCTCGACCACGTCCATATCCTCGAACGCGTTCTTGACTGTTATTATAATGGAGTGCTTGGGCACTCCAAGCGCGGCCTTGATATGCATATCCATGACAAAATCCGGCTTGACCTTGAGCTGTGACACGTATTTCCTGCCGTCATGCTCGGGCTGACCCGGTGCTACCTTGGTCCCGATGGCATACATCACGCAGCCTTCATAGCCCTCCACCGTCTCCTGAAAATCGTCCATACCGAGATGTAGCTCATCCATCATGGCCTTACGCTTGTAAGTACCATCAGCCTCGTAGAGCACACGTTTCTTGCCATCGGTCACGGTCACCTTCATGTTATCGTTCAGGAACTTGCGTATCTCCCAATACTTATCGGTGAAGTCCGAATCCTTGTCAATAACGGTTATAAGCTCCGCCATTGGCACGCCCTTTGTTTCGAGCTCTTCACAGGGTATTACCAGCCCCGCATCCGACTCGCCATCGATTACACGGCCGAACAACACGGCAACGTCCAGGGGAACATCATACTTGACCAGCACCTCGTTCCGGAACCCGTACATCTCGTAGGATATGTTCATGTAGTTCTCGTCCCACAACGTTTCGATGTCCGGGTATTTCTTCATGCACGCGCGCCATAGCCGGGCGAAGTCGTCCTTCATGAACGGCTGCATCCGGGTCTTGTATGACGTGAACGGTTTCATCTTGTTATCCCAGTATCGATACTGGAGTATGTTCGAACCGTCAATTTTGGAGTACGCCCGTATCTCATCAATACCCTTCGGCCAGTGGAACCGGTTCTCGGTATCGTGCGGGTAATGCATCTTCGGTGTGGCCCACACGAACTGTTTGCTATCAAGCTCTTCACCGTTCACGTGCGTAATGTATAACGAACCGTAGGCCGCGTTCGGTGTCCGGTTCAGGTACCCGCTGATGGTATTGCCCTGATTGAACGGGTCCGGGGCGTTTGTAAACTTCTGCCATTTCTTGAGGTTGTATCCGTTGACCAC
>Ga0180431_10005813_pt1 | contig 14895 bp, 16 predicted proteins | sample SS_ome_11_FD_132459 | JGI IMG/M metagenome (GOLD analysis project Ga0180431, IMG submission 132459) | Hypersaline lake sediment archaeal communities from the Salton Sea, California, USA - SS_1_MS_1 metaG | ecosystem: Environmental > Aquatic > Non-marine Saline and Alkaline > Hypersaline >... | reverse complement strand
TCAAGTCACTCTTGGAGACCTTGAAGCGCTTCTCCACGCCGTCCTTCTGGCGGTAGAGATCGAACATGCGCTGGAGCGAGAGCCGCCAGTCATTGGTGACCAGGAGGTAGCGGCCGTCTTTCCACATCGCCAGCAAGAGGGTCGAGCGGTCTATCCACCACCGCAGACGAATCTGGCCTTGCTCGTCAATGTAGGCATGAGCCCGCATGAACTTGCCGACAGGCGACTTCTTGATCCGGGTATGGGCTCGTTTCTGAACAGCCCCGATGGTGCGGTGATAGGGCTGGCCGATCTTGGCCTGCACTTCTTTCAATTCCTGGCGCAAGGCTCTCAACTTGCTTGCCCGTCCCTTGCGCAAAGCACTGCGCATTGGCCCGCTGAGGATCACCAGTCCCCTGTGGGTGACTTGCCGGCCTTCGTGTTTGAAGGTGACTTGGCAGGGCCTGCCCCAGTAGCCTTTGCGTCCACGCTCATCGTTCAGCGGCAGGGCATAGAACTGCTCGTCGGGATATCTCACCAACAGCTCTCGGTGGGCCTTCTTCTGAGGCTGGAGCCCGGCCAGGTAGCGCAGGCCGTGGTCGGCGTATGCGATGGCCAACTCGTCGTTCAGATTAGCCCGGTCGCCGATGATGACCGTCTCCTGGACAGACCAGCCGTGACCTCTCAACAGGCGACACAGCCGCTCCATGTTCTCCTGCACAGTTGCCATGTCGGCTGTTCGCCCAGCCCACAATGCATACTCCGTGGGAACGTTGCCATCCGCGCTCACATCCAGGCCTATCTTGAACTTGCGCTTGTCCATCGGCGTGTTGTGGGCGAATCCGAAGTTCACGTGCTTGCTGTTGGTGTAGCTACCATGGAGTGCGAAGGCTGTCGGATCGTAGAAGATGACCGACAAGTCGATGTCTGCCCGCAGAAGTGCCTGGTGGACCACGCCCTGCCAGATGTCCCGCGCGTGCTGGCTGATCGCGTCCAACGTGCGTCCCAGGCGGTCGTCGTTGAACTTCTCCGCTGGTACGCCCAACTGGTAGACCAATACCGTCCGCGCTAGCCAGTCTGCGATCCGATAGAGCGGTCGGGGAGCCACCAGCCGGTTGAGAATCAACACCATCGCCACCGTGCCATGGTCCACTTCGGCTGCTGTAGGACAGTGACGGTTGATGATTGCACGCACCTGGAGCACCTCCAGCAGCGCATACAAGACCGGCAAGGCTCCCAGATGGCGTCGCAGTTGCGATCGGGTTAGCCAGTCCACGACTTGCGCCAAGGTCAGCCCGCCCGTCAGCGCCAGCCTGACTAGCTGTGCTGTCCATACAGCCCGGCGGCAAGCCCGGCGCAAAGCACAATATCGTCGCCAAGCCAACTTGCGCAACCGACGCCTGGGATACCAGGGAACAAGCGGCCCATCTCGTCCATTGTGCGTGACGATACCCCAAAGCGTTGGTGGACTGGCTGATTGGCCCTCACCTGCCACGTGCGCATCGGACGCGCACACAGAGACAACGCAGACAATGGCCCACATCAGCCAGGCCAGAACTTGCATACGACGGCGTTTTGTGGCAAAGTACATCTGGAATCGCTCCGGCAAGTTGGTTTTGGTCAACCTATACTTTGCCACGAATGGAGCGATTCCGCCAGTCTAGCTCTCTATTCGATTGTCAAGGTGCGAAATCTAGGCTAAGACATCAAGATAGGGGGACTATACGGAAACTTGTCGGCCCAAGATCATGAGCCAAGTCCCCCCATCGTCGTAGATGGGTTCTTGGGCATCCTTCGCGAGGAGTCCGTGCGCCAGGAGCGGCATACGGAACTGAAGGACGACGTGATGTGCTTCTTGGAGTTGGAGAGGTAGCCCGCAAAGACAAGGATTTGTGACTTATCTTGTCTCGTCATTCCTATGCTGAGGTGCTGAGGAGGATATCGCAGACAACGCTGGGCCGCCCCCCCCTTGCTGGCGAGTGATTGCGGCGGACAGTCGGCGATTTGTTGGCCAGATATGGGCTAGTGGAAACGGAGTCAACTATGGCACAGTTTACCGATGTTGAGAAGCAGCTTCTTGAACAGGTCACTGACGACCGCCTACGTGCTAGCCTGGCTTTGATCCGACAAGCGGCGGAGGATATCTGGGCCGAGGATGCACCTCGCATTGTCCAAGACTACACCGATCACGGCATCTCACACAGCGAGCGGCTGGCGAGCTTCACGACGAAATTGCTCGAAGCAAATGACGGGCGAAATCTCTCCGCACAGGAGATGTACTTGCTCCTGGCCGGTATCTATTTGCATGACATTGGGATGCAGTGCGATGTAGTCAAGTTCCCGGAGATCAAGGAACGAGCAGAGGAACTGGGTGCCCAGTTCGACACTGAGTTCACCGCGCGAACAGCAAGCGAGTATACCATAGACGAACAGAAGGCAATCCGCAAGAACCATCAGTACCTGACCGCTGCTTGGATTGACCACGCCAACCGCACTGGTGAAACAGTCTTAGAATCGGCTGCTAAGTCGATCCCCGACGATCTGGTAGACGACCTAATGGAAGTGTGTGAGCATCACGCCAAAGTGCCAATCACTGACTGTCCACGTAAGTTCAGATTCGACCCGAATGAACGCAAGCAGTTGGTGGCAGCGCTATTGCGTTTCGCCGATGAACTTGACGTGGATGGACATCGTGTGTCCATCGAGACCGTGAAGAACTTCAGGCTTGCCCCACGCAACGCTGTGTACTGGTGGCTGCACAACTGTACGAAGGTTGTCTTCAGTGCACGCAACATGGTGCTATTGACTATCCGTTTGCATCCCAAAGATTCGGAGCGGTTTGGTCCCTTTGTCCATGCCGCCTTCATCACCAAGTTTCGTAGCAAGAATCGGCCTGTTTTGAGCGCTCTAGCGCGGGACGGCGTGCCGGTTGTGATAAGTGATAGTTCCAAAGTAATGAAGCACGATCGTGCCGAGCCTTTGCCGCCTGAGATTAAGCAGGCACTGCAAGCGATGCAGCAGCGGCGTGATCCGCTGACCGAACTGGCTGACGAGATTTCGACGTGGCTAGAAGCGATTCGTTATGAAGTAAGCGAGCCTCAGCACCGAAATGATCGGACCGTGGAAATGCTGGCGACGCTGGATCTAGGCTCCGTCAAACAGCGGGTGCTCGTGCGTTGCATTGGCGGCGAAGTCGTGCCGTCTGACGTGGATGCGCTAGATGAGGTATTGGATCGAGAGACTCCGCAAGGGTGGTTGATAACTGATCGGCGTGTGTCGGACCGGGCGCGGAAGCGGGCTGCAGGGGATGACGCTTTTCAGGTATTCAGTCTGGCGGAATTCTTGCAGGAGATGATCTGGGGGCCATACTTCGAAGCGCTAGCATCGTTGGTGGAAAAACAGCGTATACCTGAGCTATATGTGGATCTTGGCTGCTACAAGCAAGAGATGGGCAAGGAAGGACACGAAATTGGCCGAGATCAGTACGACAGCCTGGATGATTACATAGATGGCTGGCTGACGGAGCGAGGGAAGATGCACATCTCGCTGCTGGGCGAGTTTGGCAGTGGCAAGACCTGGTTCTGTCGTCACTATGCCTACCGGCAGTTACACCGCTATCTCGAGGATCCGGTCAACGAGCGGCTCCCGCTTCTCATCACGATGCGCACCTTCATCAAGTCAATGACTGCGCGGCAATTGATCAACGACGCATTGCTGGAGCAATACAAGTTGCCTTTTGTCGGTAGCGCATATGAAGTCTTCCAAGAGACGAACCGACGCGGAAAGCTACTCCTGGTCCTGGACGGCTTTGACGAGATGGCGCGGCAGGTGGATTATCAGACAGTCGTGGACAACTTCTGGGAGCTGGCTGAGTTGGTGGGTGAGAATAGCAAGGTGATTCTCACTAGCCGCACCGAGTATTTCCGCTGGGCGAAAGAATCGGAGAAGGTATTGGGCGGCGAGGAATTTGGAAGACACACCATTCTTCTGGCCTCGCCCAAGTTTGAAGTGTTGCATCTTGAGCCATTCACCGACGACCACATCCGCGAAGTCATCACGCGGCGGTTAGGCGCAGAGCATGGGCTTGACGTTGCAGAGCGCATTCTAGACACGCCTGACCTGGCCGAGATGGCACGCAAGCCAGTCTTAGTTGAACTGCTGTTGGTGGCTTTGGATGAAGTGAGCGCTGATGTGCTGGAAAACCCAGCCCAGGTCTACTTGTATGCTACCAACAAACTGCTCTTGCGCAATATTGACACAAAGCGTACATTCACTACAACGACGGACAAGCTATACTTCCTGTGTGAGTTGGCTTGGGAGATGATCAGGAGTGGTGAGTTGTGTATACACTATTCAGACATTCCAGAACGCATCGAAGCCTACTTCGGCGACCGGATCAGAGATCAGCATGAGTTGGACACATGGGACTACGATCTGCGTAACCAGACGCTTCTGCACCGGGATGCGGCTGGCTACTATGAGTTTGCCCACAAGAGCCTAGCTGAGTACTTTGTCGCCTTCAAGTTCGCGGCAGAGTTAGGGTGCTTGGCGCCAGAGTATGCACAGGCATATTGCGAGGTGGACGGCAAGTCGTGCAAGCTGCCCTTCGCGCGCAAGAATGTATCGGAGTTGACCGAGACCTTTGGTGCTTTGCCGCTCTCTGACGAGCGGATGCAAGCAGTACGGGACTTCTTGCGGGGAATGGTAGATGACGCTGATCGACTATGGGCGTTGATTGCCCAGACGAGAGACAAGACTCTAGAGGATGTGAACTATGTGGGCAGCAACGCGGCTACGGTGCTTAACCAGATGGACGAAGGTTTTGCTGAAAGGGATCTCTCTGGGACAGTTTTAGTCGCTGCAGACCTGACCGATGCCGACTTAACCCGATCTAACTTGCACGGTGCAATCTTACGACAGGCAATCCTTCGTGGAGCAATGCTTAAAGAAGCTGTTCTCGAAGATACTGACTTGGCTAACGTATCTTGTACAGCGCGAGATCTGAAAAACGTCCAGCCAGAGTATCTGATTGCACTCCTTGAAGAGACTACTGTCTGCAGCAGGGCGGCAGCCGCACTTGGTATGGCTGGAAGCGAGAAGGCGATTCCGGCACTGTTGGATCTGCTTGAGCGAAAGGAGGAGCACATTCGTGGCACGGCTGCATTCTCGCTAGGAATGATCCAAAGCCCACAAGCAATACCACATCTCATCCCATTGCTCACGGATAGTCATCAGCACGTTCGTGGTGAAGCAGCATTCGCGTTGGGGATGCTTAGGGCAGTTGCAGCAGCTCCAGATCTTGTGCAATTGCTTGATGATGAGCATGCGCATGTGCGTGGAAGAGCATGTGAGGCACTCGGGCGGATTGGGGCAACTGAGGCGATACCAGAGCTCACCCGACTACTCAATGATGAGCATGAGTATGTCCGAGGGCCAGCATGTAAGGCACTCGGGTGGATTGGGGCAGCTGAGGCGATACCAGAGCTCATCCGACTACTCAATGATGAGCATGAGTATGTCCGAGGGAGAGCATGTGAGGCACTCGGGCGGATTGGGGCAACTGAGGCGATACCAGAGCTTACGCGATTACTCAATGATGAGCATGAGGCCGTCCGAGGAAGAGCATGTAAGGCACTCGGGTGGATTGGGGCAACTGAGGCGATACCAGAGCTCACCCGACTACTCAATGATGAGCATGAGTATGTCCGAGGGAGAGCATGTGAGGCACTTGGGGAACTTGAAGCGGTCGAAGCCACGCCTAAGCTAGTATTACTACTGAAAGATGAACATGAGACTGTTCGTGGCGGAGCGGCAATGGCGCTTGGGAAGCTCCAAGCGACTGAAGCAATTGTACAGTTAACAAGCTTGTTGGACGACGAATACGAGAACGTTCGCATAAGAGCGGGTACAGCGCTTAGAGAGATTGGAACTTTGCTGCATGGCTACGATCAGAAGGAATCCGAATTGTGAAAGGATCTCAGTAATCTGCGCGGCGGCCCACTGTGCCTACAATAGGTGAGACAACTCTGCTCTGGAAATTAGTGTACAATAGAGAGCAGAGGAGGCAAGCCAATGACATCGCAAAACGCACCGCCCGACATCCCAGATCCCGAAGTTGTGCCGAAGGCCAATCGCCGCAAGTTCTCGGCCGAGTACAAGGTGCGCATCTTGGAGGAAGCGGACAGCTGTACAGAGCGCGGCGGGATCGGTGCCCTCCTGCGCCGCGAGGGTCTGTACTCATCCCACTTGTCGACCTGGCGACGACAGCGAGACCAGGGCATCCTCAGTGGCTTGAGCCCCAAGAAGCGTGGCCGGAAGGGGAAGGATGATCTGGAGAAAGATCTGGCCGAATTGCGTCGAGAGAACAAGCGGCTGCAGGCGCGCCTGGAGGAGGCGGAGATGATCATCGACGTCCAAAAAAAACTCTCTCGTCTACTTGGTCTGGCAACGGAGGAGAACGGGGCAGGAAAGCAGCTATGATCCAAGCCACCGAGGATCTGAGCGGGAGCTTGAGCACCTCGAAGGCCTGCCGGGTGCTGGGCAAGCGATTGGGGAAGTTTGGGCTGGCGCTGTTGACGGAGAAGACGCGGGTGATGAGATTCAGCCGCGATCATCAAACGGGCAAGGCTAGCTTCGACTTCCTGGGCTTCGAGTTCCGTTGGGGTAGAGACAGAGGCGGTGGGCCACACCTCAAACGGCGAACCTCGCGGAAGAATCTACGACGGTCGCTGAGAAACTTCACGGACTGGTGCAAAGCCAATCGGCGTCTGAGACTGGACATCCTGTTCAGGAAGTTGAATGCCAAGCTGCGAGGGTATTACAACTACTACGGAGTGATGGGCAACCATGCCAGCCTGATGCAGTTCTTCAGACAGGCCCGGCACATCCTCTTCAAGTGGCTCAACCGATGCAGGCAACGCAGGCGCTACAACTGGAGAGGCTTCCAAGAGCTGATAGAGCTCTTCAACATAGAGCAGCCATGGATCGTGGGACGACCGAAGACGAGAAGGGTAGCTTCGACGGCTTAGGCCGGAATGCGGAAGCGAGTATTTCTGAAGAGCCCGGTGCAACCTGTCCGCAAGGACAGGCGAAGACCGCACGCCGGGATCTGTGCGGGGGCTGTTGGGCAACTGGCAGTCCTACCGCGATGGCCGCACAATCGCGGTCGAAAGGAGTCTTGAGGAAATGAAGATCGCGAAACCAAAAGGTTTGCTTATTGCGGCAGTGTGTTCTGTGATTGCCTGTCTTTTCCAGATCATAGGTCTTATCAGATATCTTGGCAGATTGCCGGATGATTGGATAGGAATTGCATTATACATGGCAACGATTGCTGCATTCTCTCTTGGGGCTATCGGATTCTATATACAATGGAGAAAACAAAAGCAAGCGGAGTGATCCGCAACCACAAAGTAACGGAATCGCCTGACCAGATTGTGCTCCTTGGTCGGTGAGTTCGATATTCTGGAGCGGTATGTCAGGAGAGTGGCGATCGGAGTGAAGCCGCCGCGCCTGTTGGTGCAAAGTGCCAGAGGCATCGGTGTTCGCATGTTCGTGGAAGAGAAGGACGGTATCGATTTTCGCCCGGGATTGGTCCAGCAGGTTTTGGCCAGGACGGTCCAGTCGCAGAGATGGCACAACGGCGACTCCTCGGAACAAAGCAAATGAGGAACGCATCCCACGCTGACGGCGCGGCGGGCTGCCGTCCGCTTGCAAGCCTGCGGCTCGCTGACGTTCGCCTCCACGCTGGCGGCTTATTTCCTACGCAGGTAGCCAGCCTGGACAGACTTGGGAGAAGGATTGTTTTCTTGAATAGTGTCGAGAGGTTCTGTCTGATAAGAGGTGTTAAGCATCCTTACAGTGAGGTAACTCAGAAAGAAAGACCTGAGGCTCATGTCTAGATCTAGTGCAGAGCCACCAGCTGCAGCCGCTCCACATTGGCCTGGATTGCCTGTCGCATGTCGTGAACGGTTCGGCGCGTGCCCCCGATCTCGCGTGCCAGGGCCGCAGTCGGTTCACCCTTACACACCCCGCGAAGCAGTAGGATGGCTTGCGCTGGCCGGAAACGCTTCCTCTCGAACACGGTTCCACTGTACAGGTTGTAGATACCCTGACAAGGACATCGGTATACTGTCAATCCGCTTCTCCTTGTCGTGCGGAACACGCGTCCTTCCCCCACGCTCCTTCCGCAATGTGGGCGCTTCAATTGGTTCTGGTGAAAGCATGTCAATAGCCAAGCTGCACTCAAATCGTCATCGAATAGTCTACGATTGGGAAGTTCATGCTGGGGATTATATCACACCCAGCACTCGTTCTCGACATGAGCCACTTTTCTTCTACCTGAATCGGCTTTCATCAATCCCGCGCATACGCATGCAATGACATGAATGACTCCACCTCCGACAAGACTCAACTCGAGGAACGCGACATCGCTATCGACTATCTGCGTGCATTCATCATCATTCTGGTCGTCTTTCTCCATGCGGCCCTGGCCTACACTTCGTTCAGCACCTTCAACAAAGCCCGATACGTCGACTCATCGGCACCGGTCGTGGATGCCAACCGTTGGCCCTTCCTCGATCTGTTTGTCTTATTCTATGACACTTTTTTCATGGCCTTGCTGTTCTTTATTTCTGGACTCTTCACGATCTCCAGCCTTGAGCGCAAGGGAAGCGAGGGCTTCTTCATTGCGCGGCTGCAACGATTGGGCATTCCTTTTGTGATCGCCTCGCTCTTCATCGCTCCCCTGGCCTTTTGGCCTTCGTACTCGTTGGCGGTCTCTGAGTCGCGAACTCCTTACCTGGTCAGGTTCTTCATGTCTGATGGATGGCCGGTCGGGCCCCCCTGGTTCCTGTGGGTACTACTGGTGTTCAACGGTATTGTTGCGCTGGCCAACTGGATTGCGCCGACTATGTTGGAAAAGCCGCGCCAACAGCCTACGGTTCTCGTCTTTTTCCTGGTGACAGTCGTCTCGTTTCTCCCTTTGAGTTTGCTTATCCCTACCTATTACTGGGTGTCCCTGGGGCCATTCGACCTGCAACCCGCCCGTGTTGGCTTGTACTTTGCCTACTTTCTCCTGGGAACGGTGCTTGGCACTGGCCAGCAATGGCGAAAGACGGGGTGGCCGAAGCATTGGGAGGGGTGGCTGACACTGGGAATCCTGTCGTTTTGTGTCTATATGGGACTATTCACTGATATTGTCCGGTTGCCTTACCTCGTCTCTCAAGTGATGCTTGGTGTTACCTTTGCTACTAGCTGTGCTGGCACATCTCTTGGGTTCTTCGGAGCCTCTCGAAGACTCGTGCGCAGACGCCATCCCATCTTTGACGATCTCAGCGCCAATGCATATGGCATCTATATCGTCCATTACGCATTTGTTCTCTGGATTCAGTTTGCTCTCCTTTCGGCACCTTGGCCCGCCTGGGTTAAGTTCGGTGTCGCCTTTGTAGGTGGTCTTGCCCTAAGCTGGGGAACAAGCCGGTTAGTTCGGCGGATTCCCGCAGCACGCCGGATTCTCTAGAATCGCCCGCATGGCCAAACCCGCTGGCGAGAGAATGATACCACTAAAGGGGAACCAAGTTGATGAACAACGCAGGTGATAGATTACTCATTCTTTGGACGAGCGCTAGCAAAGAAACAGCCATTCACATGGTCTTCATGTATGCGGAAAACTCAAGAATCAAGGGATGGTGGAAGGAGGTAACCCTCTTGATATGGGGGGCATCGTCAACCTTGGTCTCCGAAGATGAAGATATTCAAGATGGTATAGAAGCACTTCAACAAGCAGGGGTAAGGACCGTAGCCTGTAGGCAATGTGCTGAAAACTATAACATAGTTGACGAACTGGAAGCACAGAGGATTGAAGTGTTCTATACGGGCGAATTCCTTTCGGATTGGCTGAAGTCTGATAACAAGTTGCTTACGATTTAGAGCTGGAATTTTCCACTTTAGGGGATTGGGCTGAGACTCCTTCGGCTTGGACGCGAACATGCAGAATAGAGAGATGGCGGTCTCTCAGTTCAAACGTACAGGAGTATGACCTATGACACCTTCCGATCAAAGTCATTCCGCCAGCTCGCTGCACCGACCGCTCTTTCTTTGGTCAATGCCGTTTATCTTTCTTTATTTCGGGCTGCCTATCATCAGCAAGATACTCGGCGCCAGTGCATTGGAGATCGGCGGTCTGTTTTCGGTATTCACGGCGACAACGCTGTTGCTGCGCCCAGTCGTGGGCTGGACGTTGGACCGCTTTGGCCGTAAACCATTTCTTGTCGTCGCTTTGCTGATCTATGTACTCGCCATGGGCGTCTTCGCTTTCGCTGAATCCCTGACCTGGCTCTACCTGGCCAGGCTCATTCAAGGGATCGGTTCCGCGTTGCTGTGGGCGGCGGCGAACACTATCGTCGCCGACCTCACCACGCCCGGAGAACGCGGGCGGGCCATGGGGCAGTTGAACGAGATCACTATGCGCGGCCAGCTAGTTGGGGTTCTTGCGGCTTCGAGCGCGATGTTCGTTCTGCCACAAGGACTCGCCTGGAGGTACGCGTTCATCGGCTTTGCAGCAACCACGTTCTTGGGCGCTCTGTTGGCCTGGAAGACTGTGCCCAACACCCAGCCTGTGCAGCGCGTCTCCCAGGACAGATCCGCGGTATCCGGGCGACTGCTCAAGCTGCTGGTCATCGTCTTCATCACAGGCGTGCCTGAAGCCATGCTGAGTCCCATCTACCTGACGTACCTGCAGGATAAGTTCACCACGGACATAGCCACCCTGGCCTGGGCCTTTTTCCCAGCCGGATTGGTGACCGCCTTCTTGTCCGCTCGTTTGGGCGGGCTGAGCGATCGTTTCGGGCGTGCGCCGATGATGGCTGTTGGGCTGGCTGGCTCAGGCGCTATCTCGCTCGTGATGCCTCACCTGCCTTCGGTCATCTGGCTGGCGTTGCTCTACACATTGTCAGCCGTCATGTGGGGACTCTCTGAACCGGCCGAAACGGCCCTGGTGGCCGATCTGACCGGCCACGAGAAACGGGGCATGGCGTATGGTCTCTACGACTTTGTAGAAAATCTGGGATTCACCATTGGGCCTTTGCTAGGTGGCATGATGTATGACGTCATTGGGAGTGAAGCGCCCTTCTATCTGAACGGCGTGGTGTTGATCGTTGGCGCTGTCCTGGTGTGGTGGCTCTTGCGCCAGGTTTCGGTTCCTGAGCCAGCAGTCTTGTCACAAGGATGAGCGCTGCCCATTGGCGGAGAGACGGCCATTGGACCAGGTGTGCAAACAGCAAAGCTGGGCGGCGGGATCGCTTGCGCCCCGTCCGATGATGCGGCGGAGGTGTACAGCTAAAGGGGGTACGGTGTCGGAGAATGTGGTTATAGTCAATACCCATCCGGTCGAGAACCCAGAGTTTGCTGGGAGATAGGGAACCGGGGATCTATGACGTCAAGGGCAATTGGCAGTGTTTTGTTGGTGTATGCTCCTGGTGAGCAGGACACCGCGGATTTGATCGCCGGCGCCTGTGAGAAGGCCATCCAACTCGCTCAAGAGAACTGGGGGTTGGGACCACCTGAGGACTGCCGTATCTACGTCATGACCTCTTGGTTGGGGTTTGTGTTTCAGTCGGCTCCTTGGTCCTGGCGAATACTGTTGGGGGCGACGATGCCGTTCTGGTGCTTCCGCGCCCGGAGGACGTGGCCGTATAGCGCCGCCTGGACTCAGCGGTATGGCAGGAGAGTGGCGATCGGAGTGAAGCCACCGCGCCTGTTGCTGCAAAGCGACAGAAGCATCGGCGTTCGCATGTTCGTGGAAGAGAAGGAGCGCCATCAGAATGGCGCCTTTGTAGGGGGGAAGGATATGGCGGTGAATGTGCAGCACGTCACGTGCCACGAGTTAGTGCACGCTTGTTCGGCCCATCTGAGGTTGCCCACGTGGCTCAACGAAGGGATAGCGACGGTCACGGTAGATCGCTTCTTGGGAAGGCCAACGATCAGACAAGAGACACTAGACTTCATGAGGGGCTTTGTGCCGAAGGAGCGCCATCAGAATGGCGCCTTTGTAGGGGGGAAGGTGGCACCGCCGACGTATCGTGAGCTATCGCGCCTGGGTGGAGAGGCGATCGCCTATCACGGCGTACGCGGGTACTGGCTGGTGCGGTACGTTGAGGAGAAACTGCCGGGTTTCTTGAGGTATATGTTTTCGCTAGAACGGGATGCGAGAGCAGTAGAGCGAGAGATGGTCACGGAGTTGGGGATGGAGGCAGAGAGTTTCTGGCGCGATATAGACGGCGTGATAGTTGATCATTTCGAGAGGCAGGGGATAGGATTCTAATGACATCTTATTCCGACATCGACAAGCTGTTGCATGACCTACTGCATCAGATACGGCTGATACTGGATGACAATCTGCTCGGCTTGTATCTGTATGGGTCTCTGGTCAGCGGTGACTTCGAGAGGGGCGTCAGTGACTTTGACCTGTTGGCGGCTACGGCCACTGATATCGACGACGAAGAATTCGATCGGCTACAGAAGCTGCATCTTGATTTCGTTGACCATCATCCGGAGTGGGACAATCGGGTCGAAATCGCGTACGTGTCGGCGTCCGCACTGAGAAGCTTCAAGACGAGAGTGAGTAGGATTGCCGTCATCAGCCCTGGTGAGCCGTTCCACTTCAGGGAAGCGGGAAAAGAGTGGTTGATTAACTGGTGGCTGGTTCGGGAGCGTGGACTTACCCTGTATGGGCCTGATCCGAAGACGTTCATTGAGCCGATTTCCAGGGAAGAGCTTATCGAGACGGCACGGGAGCACGCGCAGCTTTGGCGTGAGTGGGTGAAGGATTCACGGCACAGAAAAGCGCAAGCGTATGCCAGGTTGACGATGTGTAGAGCGTTGTATGCGGTGAAGAACGGTGAACAGGTATCCAAGAAGCAGGCGGCACTGTGGGCGCGGGTGCACTTGCCGGAGCAGGCGAGGCTAATTGACCAGGCGCTTGAATGGCGCACGGCGGAGGATGATGAGAGAATTGATCACGAGGCGACGTTTGCGGAGACGGAGCAGTTTGTGCAGTTCATGATTGATGAGGTAGAATCTGTTCTTGGGTGAAAGACGCGGGTGATGTTAGCCGTTTGAAGGAATAAGGTAATGAACATTCAAATCATTCAGGTGCCCTATGATTCGGGTCACAAAGGTATGCGAACGGGACGCGGACCCAATTGCTTTCTTCAGCATGGACTGGATAGAATCCTTCGTAACCACGGTCACGAAGTCAGTTTACATCGTGTCGAGTCAAACGCTTCTTTCACTTCTGAGATTGGGACTGCTTTTGAATTGAACCGACTCCTGGGGGAAAAGGTGAAACTGGCAAGAGATAAGGGAAGATTTCCGGTTGTGCTGGCCGGAAACTGCAATAGCTGCCTTGGCACCATAGCAGGACTGGGCGAGGATCAATTGGGGATTGTATGGCTTGATGCCCACGGAGATTTCAACACCCCAGAAACCACGCTGAGTGGCTTTCTTGATGGAATGGGTCTGGCTATGGCCGCCGGCCGGTGTTGGAAACCACTACTGAGAACAATCCCTGGCTTCAGTCCCATCTCTGAGGCGAATATCGTGCATATCGGGGCACGTGATTTGGACCCAGAGGAAGAGAGATTGATGAAGGAATCGGAGATCGAACTTATTACACCAACCGAGAACATCCGCGAGGTTATCGGTGCGGCATTCGATAGATTGAACAACAGAGTGAGAAGGATTTATTTGCACGTAGACATAGATGTTCTTGATACGACTGGTGAGGCTCTTCCCAATCATTTGGCCGTACCCGGCGGTCTCCCCGTGGAGGACGTTGAGCATATCATCAGCATGGCGAAAGAGAGATTCGAGGTTTGTGCAGGAGCAATCACGTCGTTCGATCCTGAGTATGATAGAGACGATGAGGTCTTGCATGCTGGTATCAGAATGGTTGAGGCGTTTGTGGCATGATCCTTGAGATGGTTGCATTGGCAGCAGGGACGTTCTGGACGGCTTCCCGGGCTGGTCGGGAACGTGGTGTGGTGATATTGGCTGACAAGTCGGGGCCGTTGGCTGGCCTCAGGCCTGCAAGACGAATCTGAATAGGAGCGATGTGATGCAGCTAGTAGAGAGATTCCTACAATCATCCATCCCAGATACCTTCTATTGGTTCAACGAACCCACGAAGTACCAGCTTGGCAAGGGGTTGGAGATCTTCACGGACGAGAAGACCGACTTCTGGCAGAACACGCACTACGGCTTTCGAAGGGACGATGGACATTGCCTGTTGACACGACGCGCCGGCGATTTCTCGCTGATGACTTGCGTAGAGTCTCGCCCTCAAGAGAAGTACGACCAATGCGGGCTGATGGTGCGCGTTGACCGGGAGAACTGGATCAAAGTATCCACGGAGTACGAGAGTGAGGCGTGTAGCCGGCTCGGTTCTGTCGTCACAAACCTGGGATTCTCTGACTGGGCCACGCAGGACATCCCCTCAGGTCACAGCGAGATGTGGTACCGGATAAGCAGGAACGGGAGCGATTTCCTGCTCGAGAGCTCCTACGATGGTCAAGACTGGCACCAACTGCGCATCACCCACCTGCACAAGGTATCTGAGCAGCTCGAGATGGGTGTGTACGCGTGCAGCCCGATAGGGAAGGATTTCTGGTGCCGGTTCACACTGCTGGAGATTTCCGAGAACGAGTGGTTCTACAGCGGTGAGTGAGCACAGCTTCGCCAGGCTCGGGCCAGCTTGCGACGGCCCGCAGCCGACGTGGCTATCGCTGCTCGAACTCGGCGGCCACGAGGAGGCATGTTGAATCGAGTCTTCATCAAGGGATTGGATCTCAGCGAGCTGTTCTACGAAGAAGCGGTCAAACCGATCTTGGCGAGGCGTTTCCCCGGTCTCGTCTACTCAGC
>Ga0180431_10005811_pt1 | contig 14896 bp, 13 predicted proteins | sample SS_ome_11_FD_132459 | JGI IMG/M metagenome (GOLD analysis project Ga0180431, IMG submission 132459) | Hypersaline lake sediment archaeal communities from the Salton Sea, California, USA - SS_1_MS_1 metaG | ecosystem: Environmental > Aquatic > Non-marine Saline and Alkaline > Hypersaline >... | reverse complement strand
TGCTGGTGAGGATCTCCCACGCGGCCCGACGGCCGCTGCGGACCAGCACGCCGATCGCCGCCGCCCGCACCGAGGTGATGGGCCGCCTGTGAACTCCTCCCTGCGCCGGATAGCGACCATGGTGATGGCCCTGGTGGTGGTGCTGCTGGTCAACGCGACCATCACCCAGGTGTTCCGCGCCGACGGGCTGCGCTCGGACCCGCGCAACCAGCGGGTTCTGCTCGACGAGTACTCCCGGCAGCGCGGCCAGATCACCGCCAACGGTGAACTGCTGGCCTATTCGGTGCCGACCAATGGTCGCTACCGGTTCCTCAGGGTGTACCCCGAACCGTTCGCCTACGCGCCGGTCACCGGCTTCTACTCGCTGCGCTATTCCAGCACCGGTCTCGAGCGCGCCGAGGACACCGTCCTCAACGGCTCCGACGAACGCCTGTTCGGCCGGCGGCTGGCCGACTTCTTCACCGGCCGGGACCCCCGCGGCGGCAACGTCGAGACCACGATCTCCCCGCGGGTCCAAAACGCCGCGTGGCAGGCCATGCAACGTGGCTGCGATGGACCGTGCAAGGGCTCGGTGGTCGCACTGGACCCGGCCAGCGGCAAGATCCTGGCGTTGGTCTCCGCGCCGTCCTACGACCCGAACCTGTTGTCCACCCACGACACCGAGGCTCAGGGCGATACCTGGCAGCAGCTCCGCGACGACCCGAACTCGCCGCTGACCAACCGCGCCATCTCCGAGCGCTACCCGCCCGGCTCGACCTTCAAGGTGGTCACCACCGCCGCAGCCCTGGAGGCCGGCATGGATGAGGCCGAGCCGCTGACCGCGGCGCCCCGGGTAGCCCTGCCCGACAGCACCGTCACGCTGGAGAACTACGCGGGACAGCCCTGCGGCGACGGTCCGAGGGCGTCACTGGCCGAGGCCTTCGAACGCTCCTGCAATACCGCCTTCGTCGACCTCGGCCTGCGACTCGGCGGCGACGCCCTGCGCAGCACGGCCGAGGCGTTCGGGTTCGACACGGCACCGACACCGATCCCCCTGCAGGTCGCCGAATCCACCCTGGGCCCGATGCCGGACGCTGCGGCTGTGGCGATGTCGAGCATGGGACAGAAGGACGTCGCGGTGACGCCGCTGCAGAATGCGATGGTGGCGGCCGCGATCGCCAATTCCGGGGTGATGATGACGCCCTACATGGTCGAGCGGCTCAAGGGTCCGGACCTCTCGGATCTGAGCGCCACCGCCCCGCAGGAGCAGCGTCGCGCGGTCAGCGAGCAGGTCGCGACTAAGCTCACAGAGTTGATGATCCGCGCCGAGCAGTTCACCCAGCAGAACGGGGCCATCCCCGGCGTGCAGATCGCGTCGAAGACCGGCACCGCCGAACACGGCACGGATCCCCGCAATACTCCTCCGCACGCCTGGTACATCGCCTTCGCCCCGGCTACGAACCCCAAAGTGGCCGTCGCGGTGGTGGTGGAGAACGGCGGCAACCGACTGTCGGCCACCGGCGGGGCACTCGCGGCCCCCATCGGCCGTGCCGCGATCGCCGCAGCGCTTCAGGGGGCGCCATGAGCCCCCGCAGGCGAACGCGCGACAGCGCGGGAGGCAAGCAATGAGCCCCCGCGTGGGAGTCACCCTGTCGGGGCGGTATCGGCTGGAACGGCTGATCGCCACCGGCGGGATGGGCCAGGTGTGGGAAGCCGTCGACAGCCGGCTGGGCCGGCGGGTTGCGGTCAAGGTGCTCAAACAGGAGTTCTCCTCAGACCCGGAGTTCCTCGAGCGTTTCCGCACCGAGGCCCGAACGGTGGCGATGCTCAACCACCCCGGGATCGCCGCCGTGCATGACTACGGCGAGACCGACATGGACGGCGAGGGCCGCACGGCGTACCTGGTGATGGAACTGGTCAATGGTGAGCCGCTGAACTCGGTGATCAAGCGCACGGGCCGGCTGTCGCTGCGGCATTCCCTGGACATGCTCGAGCAGACCGGCCGCGCCCTTCAGGTGGCCCATGCGGCCGGCCTGGTGCACCGCGACGTCAAGCCGGGCAACATCCTGATCACCCCGACCGGCCAGGTGAAGCTCACCGACTTCGGTATCGCCAAAGCGGTCGATGCCGCTCCGGTCACCCAGACCGGGATGGTGATGGGAACCGCGCAGTACATCGCCCCGGAACAGGCCCTGGGGGAGGACGCCACCGCCGCCAGCGACGTGTACTCCCTGGGTGTGGTCGGCTACGAGGCGGTGTCGGGCCGGCGGCCGTTCACCGGCGACGGCGCGCTCACCGTGGCGATGAAGCACATCAAGGAAACCCCGGCTCCCCTCCCGCCGGACCTGCCGCCCAACGTGCGTGAACTCATCGAGATCACCCTGGTGAAGAACCCCGGCCTGCGCTACCGCAGCGGGGGCCAGTTCGCCGACGCGGTGGCCGCCGTCCGCGCCGGGCGCCGGCCGCCCCGCCCGAACTCCGCGCCCACGATCAAGGCCAGCCCGGCGGCGATTCCCGGGCTGAACCGGCCCGCATCCGAACCCCGTCCGGCGACCCCGGCCGCCCGCGCCCGTCCGGTCGCGCCACGCACTCCGCCCCCGGCGCGCCGCTCGTTCACCGCGGGGCAGCGCGCACTGTTGTGGGCGGCGGCGGTGCTGGGCACACTCGCGGTGATCAGCGCGATCCTGATCGTGCTCGCCGACCGGGCCCGCCAGGAAGACAACCCCCCGGTCGAGGAGACCGTCACCGAGACCGTCGAACCCGGCGATCCCGGTCTGCCGCCGGCCCAGCCGTCGTCGTGGACGGGGGGCCCCAACGGGCGGATCACCCTGCAACCGGCCTCACTCGGGCAGCCGGGAGAGCCGCCCCCCCTCCGGGAAGGGGATCCGCGATGACGCCACCCCAGCCCTTGTCCGACCGTTACGAGTTGGGCGAGATCATCGGCTTCGGCGGTATGTCGGAGGTTCATCTGGCCAGGGATCTGCGCCTGCACCGCGATGTGGCGGTGAAGGTGCTGCGTGCCGACCTGGCCCGGGATCCGAGCTTCTACCTGCGGTTCCGCCGCGAGGCGCAGAACGCCGCCGCCCTGAACCACCCGGCCATCGTGGCCGTCTACGACACCGGCGAGGCGCAGATCTCCGGCGGTCCGCTGCCCTACATCGTGATGGAGTACGTCGACGGTGTCACGCTGCGCGACATCATCCACACCGAAGGTGCGATGCCGCCGCGGCGGGCGCTCGAGGTCATCGCCGACGCCTGCCAGGCGCTGAACTTCAGCCACCAGCACGGCATCATCCACCGCGACGTCAAGCCCGCCAACATCATGATCTCCAAGAGCGGCGCGGTGAAGGTGATGGACTTCGGCATCGCCCGCGCCATCGCCGACGGCGGGGTCAGCGTGACCCAGACCGCGGCGGTGATCGGCACCGCGCAGTACCTTTCGCCCGAGCAGGCCCGCGGCGATGCGGTCGACGCACGATCGGACGTGTACTCGCTGGGCTGTGTGCTCTACGAAATCCTCACCGGTGAACCGCCTTTCGTCGGTGACTCGCCGGTGGCGGTCGCCTATCAGCACGTCCGCGAGGACCCGGTCCCGCCGTCGCGGAGGCGGCCGGGGATTTCCCCGGAACTGGACGCGGTGGTGCTCAAGGCGCTGGCCAAGAACCCCGAGAACCGTTATCAGTCGGCGGCTGAGATGCGCGCCGACCTGGTCCGGGTGCACAGCGGCGAACCACCCGAGGCGCCCAAGGTGATGACCCCCGACGAACGCAGCGTGCTGATGGCCGCGCGAACAGGCGGCCGGGGCGGAGGAGGTCCGACACGGGTGTACCGCCAGTCGGGCGGGGGACGCTCGGGCTCGATCAGCCGGCTGCTGGTGGCCGGCGCCTTCCTGGCGATCCTGACCGTGGTGGTCGCCCTGGTGATCAACGTGGCCGGGGGCAAGCCGCGCGCGATCGAGATTCCCGACGTGAGCGGGCAGCTCTCCGCCGACGCCATCGCCGAACTGCAGAACAAGGGTTTCCAGGTCCGGACCCAGCAGAAACCCGACAACTCGATCCCGCCCGACCATGTCATCGACACCGCCCCGGCCGCGTCGTCGACCGTGGCCGTCGGCGACGAGATCACCCTCAACGTCTCCACCGGCCCCGAACAACGCGCGGTGCCCGACGTCTCATCGCTGAGCTACGCCGAGGCGGTCAAGCGGCTCAGCGCCGCCGGGTTCGGCAAGTTCAAGCAGACCGAGGCCGAATCCAAGCCCGAACTCAAGGGCAAGGTGCTCAGCACGATCCCGTCGGCGGATCAGACCTCGGCCATCACCAACGAGATCACGATCGTGGTGGGCTCCGGGCCGGCCACCCGGGAGGTTCCCGACGTCGTCGGCCAGACCGTCGATCTCGCGACGAAGAACCTCAACACCGTGGGCTTCCCGACGATCCTCACCGCGCCGGTGGACAGCCCCCGACCGGCCGGGGAGGTGTTGGGGGTCGACCCCGCGGTGGGTTCGCCGGCGGCCCTGGACTCCCCGGTCACACTCCGGGTCTCCAAGGGCAACCAGTTCGTCATGCCCAACCTGACCGGGCAGTTCTGGGTCGACGCCGAACCCAACCTGCGGGCTCTGGGCTGGACCGGCGTGCTGGTCAAGGCCGCCGATGTCCCCAACAGCGGTCAGCGGACCAACGCGGTGGTGAGCCAGCTTCCGGCGCCGGGCGCCGGGGTCAACGTCGACGCCTCGATCACCCTGGCGTTCGCGTCATAACGCGGCGCCCACGGCGTCGCGCACCGTGGCCGCCAGGTCCTGCTCCAAACCGCTGACCAGTGCCTCGTCCGGGGCAGCCCCGCAGACGCCCAGCCAGTTGGCCAGCATTCGGTGGCCGCCTTCGGTGAGGATCGACTCCGGGTGGAACTGCACGCCATGGACGGGCAGTTCGGTGTGCCGGACCGCCATGATCACCCCGCTGGCCGTCCGTGCGGTCACCTCCAGTTCCGGGGGCACCGTCTCGGGCAGGATCGCCAGCGAGTGGTAGCGGGTGGCGGTGAACGGGTCGGGCAGACCGCGCAGCACCCCGGCACCACCATGAAAGACGGTGCTGGTCTTACCGTGCAGCAGCTCCGGCGCGCGGTCTACGGTGGCGCCGAACGCGACACCGATGGCCTGGTGGCCCAGGCAGACACCGAGCAGCGGTGTCCCCGCGGCGGCGCAGGCGCGCACCAACTCGATCGAGGCCCCGGCGCGCTCCGGCGTCCCCGGCCCAGGGCTGAGCAGGATTCCGTCGAAGCGGTCTGCGGCCGCGGTGATAGCGTCCGCGCCGCCCAGCCTCGGGTCGTCGTTGCGCCAGACCTCGGCCTCGACACCAAGCTGGCCCAAGTACTGCACCAGGTTGAACACGAAGCTGTCGTAGTTGTCGACCACCAGGACCTGCACGCCTGACAGGCTAACGCCGACGCAGCTGGCTAGGCTAATCTCGCATCTGGCCCCGAAACGCTCCGTCACCAGGGCACATCACGGAAGGTTGGTCATGCCCAAGTCCAAGGTTCGCAAGAAGAACGACTTCGCTGCGGGCTCGGTCAGCCGCACCCCGGTCAAGGTCAGCGCGGGACCTTCCAGTGTCTGGTTCGTGGTGCTGTTCATCGGACTGATGCTGTTCGGGCTGGCCTGGCTGCTGGTGTTCCAACTCGCAGCCTCCGGATTCAACACCCCGGCGGCGCTGGAGTGGATGTATGACCTGGGTCCGTGGAATTACGCCATCGCCTTCGGGTTCATGATCACCGGCCTGCTGCTGACCATGCGGTGGCGCTGAGAGCTCAATCACACCGATGTGATTCATCCCCACTGTGAATAAACGTTGTGAATAACTTCGGGTCGTGGGGTCCCCGGCCGGCTGCGGTCGCGGGCGTTGCGGTGGCCGGGCTGGCTATGGCGGCGGCGTTCGCGGCGGTGGCCTCCGACCCGCCCGGGCGGATTCTCAGCGGAATCGCGGCGGTCGGCCTGTTGGTGTTCGCGGCCGGCTCCTGGCGCGCCCGCCCACGCCTGGCCCTCTCCGGGGACGGGCTGACCTACCGAGGCTGGCTGACCACCCGCCGGTTCCGGCCCGCCGAGGTGGAGTCGGTGCGGACCACCGAATTCCGTCGGCTGGGCCGAAAGGTCCGGCTGCTGGAGATCGAGACCGTCGACGACACGCTTCTGGTGCTCAGCCGCTGGGATCTGGGCGGCGATCCGGGCGCGGTGCTCGACGCACTGGTCGCCGCGGGCTACCCGGAGGAGTTCAGGAGATCGTGACCGATTCGATCACGACGTCCTCGGTGGGCCGGTCGCCACGGTCGGTCGCGGTGGTGGCGATCGCGTCGACCACCTTCTGAGACTCGGGGTCGACGACCTCGCCGAAGATGGTGTGCCGGCGGTTGAGATGCGGGGTCGCGCCGACGGTGATGAAGAACTGCGAACCGTTGGTCCCCGGTCCGGCGTTGGCCATGGCCAGCAGATAGGGCCGGTCGAACTGCAGTTCGGGATGGAACTCGTCGGCGAACTGGTAGCCGGGCCCGCCGCGTCCGGTGCCGGTGGGGTCCCCGCCCTGGATCATGAAACCGTCGATGACCCGGTGGAAGATCGCGCCGTCGTAGAACGGGCCGGAGCCGCCGCCCGAGGCGTTCTGGCTGGAGTACTCCTTGGTGCCCTGGGAGAGGCCGACGAAGTTGCCGACGGTCTTGGGAGCATGGTTGCCGAACAGGGCGACTTTGATGTCGCCGCGGTTGGTGTGCAGGGTGGCGGTCGCGGTCTGAATGGGGCTTGTCGTCACGGCGCTCAGTGTGCCACCCGCGCCGCAGGGCGACTCCGCCAGGGTCACCACGGGCGGCCGGACCGCGGACGCCCTCAGGAGCGGGCAACCCGCGCACAGAACCTGTGGAGCCTAGGAGATTCGAACTCCTGACATCTGCCTTGCAAAGGCAGCGCTCTACCAACTGAGCTAAGGCCCCGTGTCGCGGTCCCGGTCGGGGAGATGGTGCCACACCTCGGCTCGCCCGCGTGCGCGGAGCAGCAGCGCCGCCGCGACGAGCGCAACCACCGCCGCCAGCCTGAACCAGGACATCGTGGGCCTAGGAGGACTCGAACCTCCGACCTCTTCGTTATCAGCGAAGCGCTCTAACCGCCTGAGCTATAGGCCCTTCTTCGGCCGGAGTTGCCGGACGCGCGACGAGATTACCGCACCCGCCGCAGCGTGCCCAAACCCGTCCGGATCGGGCTAGTCCAGATCCGCCAGAGTCACCTCGACCCCGCCGACGATGTCGGTGCTCAGGTTGTAGATGTAGACCCCGATAGTGGCCATCGCCGTCAGCAGCACGATGTTGACCAGGCCCACCAGCGCGGCGCCGCCGAAGATCGAGCCGGCAGACACGATGTCGCCGCCGCCGGCGCCGCTGGCGCTGGTCAGCAGGTCACCGACGTTGTTGTTGAGCTTGCTCCACACGCCCATCGCGCCGAGGACGATGTAGAGGAAGGCGACCGCGATCATCCACACGAAGAACAGCGCCACGCTGAGCAGCGCGGAGACCTTCAAGGTGCTCCACGGGTCGATCCGGCGGATCTGCATGCTGGCCCGCACCGGTCCGCGGGGACGGCCACCGACCTGGAGGCGGCCGGCTCCGGCTTCCCGGCCCGCCTCCGCCTGCTGCGGCAACCGGGCCGGCGCGGCGGAGAGGTCGGGCAACTCGCTGGGATAGGTCTCGACCACCGGGGCCTCGGCGCGCGCGATCGTTTCGGTCCGCGCCGTGGCCGGTTCGGGGTCCGGCCGCTTCGCCGGCGCACTGATGGCGGACAGGTCCGGCGCGGCGATCCCGGTCACGTACCTGCTGCGGGGGTCGCGAGTCGCCGGGGGACTCGCAGCCGGCGGGCCGGGCGGGCTCACCGCGGAGTGCCTGGGTTCCTCGCCCGCTGCCCGCTGCGGCGGCACGGCCGGACGCCGGGCGCCGCCCTGCCACGGCGGAAGGTCGGCCGGCACGTCCTCCCGGGACGGACGGTCCCCAACGCCGGGCTGGCCCGGTTCGTTCGGTGAACTCACCACCACTCCTTACCTGTGCCCGCGGCCTAGGATTCGCCGCCGGAGGGCTGCCCGTCGTCCGGATCATCCTGATCCTCGACGTTGCGGGCAATGGCTAACAGTGTGTCGCCCTCACCGAGGTTCATCAAGCGAACACCCTTGGTCTGCCGGCCGGCTTTGCGCACCTGGCGGGCAGCCGTGCGGATGACCCCTCCTCCGGAGGTGATCGCGTAGAGCTCACTGTCGTCGTCGACCACCAGCGCGCCGACCAGCTTTCCGCGCCGCGCGTCGAACTGGATGGTCAGAATCCCCTTCCCGCCCCGGCCCTGGGCGGTGTACTCCTCGATCGCGGTCCGCTTGGCGTAGCCGCCGGCGGTCGCCACCAGCAGGTAGGTGCCGTCCCGGACCACGTTGAGGCTCAACAGCTGGTCATCGGTGTTGAACCGCATGCCCTGGACACCGGAGGTCGCGCGGCCCATCGGGCGCAGGGCCTCGTCGGTGGCCGAGAACCGGATCGACTGGCCCTTGGCGCTGACCAGTAGCAGGTCGTCGTCGGCCGAACACAGCGCGGCTCCGACCAGTTCGTCGCCGTCGCGCAGGTTGACCGCGACGATCCCACCGGAGCGATTGGAGTCGAAGTCGGTCAGCCTGGACTTCTTGACCAGACCGTTGCGGGTGGCCAGGACCAGATACGGGGCGTCGGTGTAGCCCTTGATCTGGATCACCTGGGCGATGCGCTCCTCGGGCTGGAAGGCCAGCAGGTTGGCCACGTGCTGGCCACGCGCGGTTCGGGCGGCCTCGGGAAGCTCGTAGGCCTTGGCCCGGTACACCCGGCCCTGGTTGGTGAAGAACAGGATCCAGTCGTGGGTGGAGCAGACGAAGAAGTGCCGGACGATGTCGTCCTGTTTGAGGCCGGCCCCCTGCACACCCTTGCCACCGCGCTTCTGGCTGCGGTACAGGTCGGTCTTGGTGCGCTTGGCGTACCCGGTCTCGGTGATCGTGACGACCACGTCCTCCCGCGCGATCAGGTCCTCGTCGGAAACCTCACCCTCGGCCGCCACGATCCGGGTCCGCCGGTCGTCACCGTGCTTCTCGACGATCTCGGCCAGTTCGTCGCGGACGATGACCCGCTGACGTTCCGGTTTGGCCAGGATGTCCTCGAGGTCGGCGATCTCTTCCTCGATCCGGGCCAGATCGTCGATGATCTTCTGGCGCTCCAGCGCGGCCAGCCGGCGCAGCTGCATATCCAGGATCGCCTGGGCCTGAATTTCGTCGATGTCCAGCAGGTCGATCAGGCCCGCCCTTGCCACGTCGACAGTCTCCGAGGCTCTGATCAGTGCGATCACCTCATCGAGCGCGTCGAGCGCTTTGACCAGGCCGCGCAGGATGTGGGCCCGTTCGTTGGCCTTGCGCAGCCGATAGGTGGTGCGCCGAACGATGACGTCGAGCTGATGGTCGACGTAGTGGCGGATCATCTGGTCGATGCGCAGGGTGCGCGGGACGCCGTCGACGATGGCCAGCATGTTGGTTCCGAAGCTGGTCTGCAACTGGGTGTGCTTGTAGAGGTTGTTCAGAACGACCTTGGCCACCGCATCGCGCTTGAGCTCGATGACGATCCGCAGGCCGACCCGGTCGCTGGACTGGTCCTCGATGTTGGAGATGCCGGCCAGCTTGCCGTCCCGCACCTGCTCGGCGATCGAGGTGATGAAGTTGTCGTGGTTGACCTGGTAGGGCAGCTCGGTGATGACGATCGACGAACGGCCCCGGGAGTCCTCCTCGATCTCCACCACACCGCGCATCCGGATCGAACCGCGGCCGGTGGTGTAGGCGTCGACGATGCCCTGGGTGCCGACGATCAGCCCCTTGGTGGGGAAGTCCGGGCCTTTGACCCGTTCGATCATCGCCGCGAGGGTGGCCTCCTCGTCGGCGTCGAAGTTCTCCAGACACCAGTACACCGCGTCGGCCAATTCACGCAGGTTGTGCGGCGGGATGTTGGTGGCCATCCCCACCGCGATGCCGCCGGACCCGTTGGCCAGCAGATTCGGGAACCGGCTGGGCAGAACCGTCGGCTCTTGCACCCGGCCGTCGTAGTTAGGGACGAAATCAACGGTCTCTTCGTCGATTTCGCGCAGCATCTCCATCGCCAGAGGGGTGAGACGAGCTTCGGTGTAGCGCATGGCCGCCGGCGGATCGTTGCCCGGCGAACCGAAGTTGCCCTGACCGTCGACCAGCGGGTACCGAAGCGACCACGGCTGCGCCATCCGGACCAGGGTGTCGTAGATCGAGGCGTCGCCGTGCGGGTGGTAGTTGCCCATCGTCTCGGCCACCGACCGCGCCGACTTGGCGTGGCCGCGGTCGGGCCGGAATCCGGAGTCGTACATCGCGTAGAGCACCCGGCGGTGCACCGGCTTGAGGCCGTCGCGGACCTCGGGCAGCGCGCGGCCCACAATGACGCTCATCGCGTAGTCGATGTAGCTGTTCTGCATCTCCAGCTGGATGTCGACCGGTTCGATCCGGTCCCCGGCGGACCCCTCGGGGGGCAGCGTTGTGTCAGTCATAACGTCCTTCGACTAATGGGATGCGTTAAACATCAAGGAAGCGGACATCTTTGGCGTTACGGGTGATGAAGCTCCGGCGAGCCTCGACGTCATCGCCCATCAACACCGAGAACAACTCGTCGGCCGCGGCGGCGTCGTCGAGGGTGATCTGGCGTAGAACCCGGACCGAAGGGTTCATGGTGGTCTCCCACAGTTCCTTGGCGTCCATCTCGCCCAGACCCTTGTACCGCTGGATCCCGTCATCCTTGTTGATCTTCTTGCCGGCCTTCAGGCCGGCTTCCAGCAGGCCGTCGCGCTCGCGGTCGGAGTAGGCGAACTCGGGTTCGGAGCGTTGCCACTTGAGCTTGTACAGCGGCGGCTGTGCCAGGAACACGTGCCCGTTCTCGATCAGCGGCTTCATGAACCGGAACAGCAGGGTCAGCAGCAGCGTGGAGATGTGCTGGCCGTCGATATCGGCGTCGGCCATCAGCACGATCTTGTGGTAGCGCAGCTTGGCGATGTCGAACTCGTCGTGGATGCCGGTCCCCAGCGCGGTGATGATCGCCTGCACCTCGGTGTTCTTCAGCACCCGGTCGATGCGCGCCTTCTCGACGTTGATGATCTTGCCGCGCAGCGGCAAGATCGCCTGGAACATCGAGTCGCGTCCGCTCTTGGCCGAGCCGCCCGCCGAGTCACCCTCCACCACATACAGCTCGGACGCCCTGGGGTCGGTGGAACGGCAGTCGGCGAGCTTGCCGGGCAGTCCGCCGATGTCGGTGGCGCTCTTGCGGCGGACCAGTTCGCGCGCCTTGCGGGCCGCGATGCGCGCCTGCGCCGAGGAGACCGCCTTGTTCACCACGGTCTTGGCGTCCGACGGGTTGGACTCCAGCCAGTGGGTCAACTGCTCATTGCAGATCTTCTGCACGAACGACTTGACCTCGGTGTTGCCCAGCTTGGTCTTGGTCTGGCCTTCGAACTGCGGCTCGCCGACCTTGACCGAGATCACCGCCGCCAGACCCTCCCGGATGTCGTCGCCGGTGAGGTTGGGGTCCTTGTCCTTGAGGAGCTTCTTGTCCTTGGCGTACTTGTTGACGACGCTGGTCAGCGCGGCACGGAAACCCTCCTCGTGCGTGCCGCCCTCGTGGGTGTTGATCGTGTTGGCGAAGGTGTGCACCGATTCGGAGTAGCCGGCGTTCCACTGCATCGCGATCTCCACCTCATGGCCTTCGCCCTTGCCGGAGAAGTCGACCACGCTGTTGTGAATCGGCTGTTTGGTGCGGTTGATGTCCTTGACGAAGTCGACCAGCCCGCCCGGGTAGTGGAAGGTGCGGTTCTTGACCTTGGCCTGGGCGGTGGCCTTCTCCTCGGCCGACTTGGGCGCCTCGGCCAGGTCGCTGACCACCTCGTCGACCACTTCATCGGCGCGCACCCGCTCGTCGGTGAGTGTGATCGTCAGGCCCTTGTTGAGGAAGGCCATCTCCTTGAGCCGGCGGGCGACCGTCTCGAAGTCGTAGTCGGTGGTCTCGAACACCGCCGGATCGGCCCAGAACCGCAGGGTGGTCCCGGTCTTCTTGGTGGCCTCACCCTGCTTGAGGGTTCCGGGGACGGAGTGCTCGTAGGTCTGGAACCACTCGTATCCATCGCGGCAGATGTCGACCTCCACCCTGGTCGACAAGGCGTTGACCACCGACACGCCCACCCCGTGCAGGCCGCCGGACACCTGGTAGGCATCGGATTCGAATTTTCCGCCGGCGTGCAGCACGGTGAGCACCACGTCCACGGTCGGCACCCCGGAATCGTGGGTCTCTACCGGGATCCCCCGGCCGTCGTCGCGGACTTCGACCCCGCCGTCCTGGAGAAGACGCACGTCCACGCGGGTGGCGAACCCAGCCATCGCCTCATCGACGGCGTTGTCGACCACTTCCCAGATCAGGTGGTGCAGGCCGCGCTCCCCGGTCGAGCCGATGTACATACCCGGGCGCTTTCGGACCGCCTCGAGACCTTCGAGAATCTTGATGGACTCGGCACCGTATCCCTTGTTCTCGTTCTTCTTCGAGGCAGCCACGATCGGACAGGTCTCCTTGAGGTTTCATGGGTCGCGCAATCGGCGCGCAGTCTTGGAGCCAGTCTACCGAGAACTACTGACGAGGCTGACTCTGCGGTGGTGTTTCTGCACACCTATTTGCGCCGTGCGGCGGATTTCTCGGCCAATCCCGCGTCCGGCCGCCTGAGAGGTTCATCGGCAAGTTCCTCGGCCCGATCAGGCCGTGGCCGGGCGGCGGGTGCGGTACCGGGGGACGGCAGCGGACCCCGGGCGCGTCCCGCGAGTGGATGGTATACCCTAGGGGGTATGAAACGCCTTGTGGTTCCTGTCCTCGCCATGACCGCGCTTCTCGGTCCGGGGCTGTCCGTGGTCGGGTGCTCATCGGGTTCGACCACCGTCGCTTCGGCCCAGGAGATGCCCGCCACCCCCGGCAGCGCGCTGACGTCACCGTTGCGGGTCGGCGTCGCCGACTTCGCCGAAGTTATCACCGCGCCCGGGGTACGGATCATCGACGTGCGCACACCCGAGGAGTTCGCCGGCGGTCACATAGCCGGGGCGGTGAACATACCGGTCCAGCAGTCCGACTTCGTCGAGCAGGTGTCCCGCCTCGACGCGAACGGCACCTACGCGGTTTACTGCCGCAGCGGTAACCGCTCCCGGCCCGCCGTGGACGCAATGCGCCGCGCCGGCATCGACAGCATCTACGAACTGGCCAGTGGCACCAAGGGGTGGGCCGCTGAAGGCCAACCGCTGACCCGCTGACCGGGCCTACCCGTAGGTGTCGCGAGGCCCGCGGCCGGGCACGTGCCGGGGGCCCTTGCGCCACGACGGCGCCGTCGGGCCGGTGATCCGCAGGCTCTTGACCACACCGTCGCCGACCGCGGCGGCGATCTTGGCCAGTAACTGCGACTGAACCATCCGCAACTGCGTCGCCCAGGCCGTCGACTCGGCCTTGACGTGCAACACCCCGTCGCGCAGTGCCGTCGGCCCGGAGTGCGCGGCGATCTGCTCACCCACGACCGTGGACCACAAGGCGAACACCTCGCCCTCGGCGACCATCGGTGACCAGCCGCGCGACGCCGCCAGGTCCCGCGCGGCCCGGCCGATCGGTTGAGGGTCCCGGCTGTCCGGGCCGGGAGCCGACCACCGCCGGCGGTTGCCGCGGGCCGGAGCCCCGGCCCCCGCCGCCGGCGATCGCCGGCCCTTGCCGACGTCCTTGCCCTGGCCGCGGGCGGAGGCCCTGGCCTCCTCCAGCGCGCGGCGAACCAGATCCATCCCGGGAACGGAGTTGAGGTGCTCGGGCGGTTCGCTCACCTGACCACCACCGACTCCCGCCCGGTCTCATCCTCGCGGACCGAGACTTCGATACGAGTCGCCTCCCAGCCGGTCGGGACGTCCTCGGGAACCGCGGCGGTGACCAGCACCTGTTCGGCACCGGAAACCGCGGCGGCCAGGGCACGCCGCCTGGTCTCATCGAGTTCGGCGAAGACATCGTCGAGGATCAGCACCGGCTCGCTGCCCTCGGTGCGCAGCAACTCATAGGCCGCCAGCCGCAGCGCCAGCGCCATCGACCACGACTCGCCGTGGCTGGCGAACCCTTTCGCGGGCTGATCCCCCAGCCGCAATTCCAGATCATCACGGTGCGGGCCGACGAGGCAGACGCCCCGCTCCAGTTCCGCGGTACGCCTGGCCGCACATCCGGCCAGCAGCGCCGCCCGCAGGTCGTCGAACGGACTGTCGGTATGCGCCGTGTCAGGCAGGTCGACGCTACCGCGGTAGCTCAGCCCGGCAGGCCGGGATGCGGGGGCGAGTACCTGATAGGCCTTCTCGACTTCCGGCGCCAGTTGGCTGACCAGCTCCAGCCGGGCCGCCATCAGCCGGGCACCCTGCTCGGCGAGATGCCCATCCCAGATCTCCAGAGTTTCTAAGACCGCGGAATCCCGCGAACGGCCAGGACCGGCCGACTTCAGCAACGCGGTCCGCTGCTTGAGCACCCTGTCGTAGTCGGCGCGCAGCGCCGCCACAGCCGGGCGCCGCAACGCGGCGAGTTCGTCGAGAAACCTCCGGCGCTCACCGGGATCCCCGCGGACCAACGCGAGGTCCTCCGGTGCGAAGAGCACCGCCCGCAGCGCCCCGAGCACCTCACGGGCACTGCGTACAGCGGAGCGGTTGAGGCGGGCCCGGTTCGCCCGGCCGGCGGTGATCTCGATGTCCACCGCCAGTTCACGGCCTTCGCTGACCACAATGGCCGACGCCACGGCACTGCCGGCGCCGACCCGCACCAACGGTGCGTCAGTCGCCAC
>Ga0180431_10005810_pt1 | contig 14904 bp, 13 predicted proteins | sample SS_ome_11_FD_132459 | JGI IMG/M metagenome (GOLD analysis project Ga0180431, IMG submission 132459) | Hypersaline lake sediment archaeal communities from the Salton Sea, California, USA - SS_1_MS_1 metaG | ecosystem: Environmental > Aquatic > Non-marine Saline and Alkaline > Hypersaline >... | reverse complement strand
GATGATGCAAAAAGTAAGAATGATATTTCCTTTTTAAAAAAAAGGAAAATAGGAAAAATGACCAATAGTGCTAAAAACATTATGATCGCACCATTAATAAAATATATGTCACTCTTCTCTTTTGAAGCCGTAGAATGGTATCCCATATACCGTGGAATCCCTACAGTCAACCCCATTAGAATCACTGGCTGGATAAAAGACAATATCCTTCGGCTAAGGGCATATTCCGAAAATCCCGTATTTCCGAGTACAATTGCTGCCAGCTTATACACTAATAGGCTGCTTATTAATACTATGAATTCAGTGGCAAAAGTAATTACATATTTGTTTTTCAAAAGCACCGGACTTATCAGTGAAGAATAGTTCTCAAGTTATCGAACGAGTAAAGTTAAGCAAGAAATATTAATTTCTTACTGCGTTCTCATAAAGAACCAACAATTTATTAGCCTCATTATCCCAATTGAAATGCTCACGTATTGCTTCCTGGCCCCTTTTCCCCATCTCCTCGGCCTCTGTTGGATGCTCGAGCAGCCATTGGATGGCCTCGATGATTTCTTTAGGACTGAGTGGATCAACGAGGAGCCCGCACTGAGTCTCCTCTACAACCCGGCGCCATAAGGGAAAATCGGAGGCGATCACAGGGATTCCAGCGGACATATATTCAAAAAACTTGTTAGGTTGCGCTTCTGTATGGTTGGGGACCGGATGGAACACGACGAGACCCATACGCGCCTCTCCGAGCATGGCAATGGAATCCTCGTGCCTTTGCCATCCCAGAAAATCGACCCTGGACCACCCGGGCGATTTTTTTGATTGATCTTCTAAGCCAACCGGATCGAAAGCACCGGCTATTCTCAGCCTCGCACTCAGGTGTGGTGGGAGTAAGGCCATGACCTCCAGCATCTCTTTTGCACCGCGGAGTGCTGACACCACTCCCACATAAGCAATAATCTTCTCCCTCTGTTGATAGGGAATGATTGGATTGCTTCTGATGGATTGGTTCAACAAGGGAAAGTTCTGAACGGTGATGGTCTTGATAGTCGGAAACCTCTTGGCAATATGGGGTGTAGCTGCTACCACTCCATCAAAAAACTTGGCAACTTCCCGTTCTCCACAGCCAACCATTTGGGCCAGCATGCGTCTTAGCCACGAAGGAATCCATTCCCTGGATAAGAGGGCTTGTGAATAATCTTCATGGACATCATAGATAACCCTTTTGCCGCAGAGTTTTAGGAGCAGCCCTGCCGGTATAAGCTCAGGGTCATGGAAATGAAATAGGGCTGCATCTTGCTCGATCGCCTTTTTGTAAAGCTGCCATTGTATTTTAGTCATCCTTTCAAGCCGGCCTTTTGCCTTTGGAAGAGCCCAAATCCGGACTCCATCTACCTCTTCTTCTTGATCATTGGGAGCGATGAGAACGACTCGATAGCCAGCCTGACTCAGAGTTTTGCACTCTTTATGGAAGATGCGGATATCAAAGGGTGGATGAACGGAGGTCAGGTGACAAATCTTCTTCATTAGGGGCGTTTATTTAACCACATTTAGGTTATTCTGTTTTTCCTCACTACTTGCGTTGCAAAGAATGATAGAGTGACATGAACCAATTATGCTTATGAAAAATCTTTTTATAGGATGGATAATCCCAGAAACTTTTGGGTGGGAGCCTCATAATCCGCTCGAATTCTTCCTCTGAAACCTCCAGCTTCTTAATCACGAACTCCTTATCCTGCTCCTGCAGGTCAACGGGATAATCTTTCTTGGCAAGCTCTTCCTGAGCTGCCTCTCGCGACATCTGCCCCGACCATATCAGAGAAGATAAGTGAACCCTCTTCTTATCGTAACCGAACTTCTTCGGCAGAATATAACCCTGGAAAAAACGGGTGTATATAGATTCATAATGCTTTGCACCATAATATTTCCAGCATAACTCGTTTTGTAGTGTCTCAAGAGCCTTTTTCCTGTCATAATCGAGGTAGTCTAAAATCTGGATCCACTTAATCCGTTTAATCATGTTATAAAAAATAAATTTAGCAGGCCCATATTGCGGAAAGGATGGAAGAGGCCGTGTGCCAAATTCCTTATGGATGCTCCTGATATACCTCCAATCACCGTGGCCCTGGGACCAAGCGGCGACGCCTCCGCCTTCCGTGGCCGTATTGTGCCCGCTCAGAATATATTCAACCCCCTGGTTAGCAGCCACTTGGTATAATGCGGCAAGGATGGCGTGATCTGTGGGAATCTCTGAATCAGGTGTTGAGGCCTTCAGAAAGGCGAGTTGCAAGTCTCGAAATTCCTCCCAATCAATGACATAGGTGTAAAGGTCAATTTGCAAGGTTTTGAGCGCCTTTTCAATGTTACTCACTGCCAGCTCCGAATTCCATCCGTTATCCAGATGGACGGCCAGGGGGCGCAGGCCAAGTTTTTTCGTCACATACGCTGTATAGGTGCTGTCGACCCCCCCACTGACGCCAATCACGCAGTCGTAGGCCTTTCCCTTGCCTTTTCTAATTATCTCATCGACGAGATTCTCAAGGGCCCCCGGTACCTTCTTTTTCAGATAGGATTTCCCTTGAATCACGTCCTTATACTTCTGGCAGTGAGAACATGCTCCTTTCTCATCAAACCAGATGTCAGGATCCGATGTATCCATGATGCATCTTGTGCATATCCTGTAGTCTTCTGCCATGGTATCCTCTCCGCGCATCACGAGAAGGCCTCTTCCAGTTCCTGTACCGAAGGATAGGTAATTAAGACCGCCCGGTGTTTCCCGTGAAAAACAAACATGCTGCCCGCTGCAACTGCCGATGCCCTGCCTTTTTCTACAGCTTCTGCAAAATCTGTAATCTTTCCTGCCCCACCGCACGCGATAACAGGAATGGATACTGCTTTAGTTACCCTTTTAATAATCTCAATATCATATCCCTCCATTGTTCCATCCCGGTCGATTGAATTGAGAAAGATCTCGCCCGCTCCCAGCTTCTCCATCTCCTTAACATGGTCCACAAGATTCAGTTTTGTCTTCTTCCTGCCACCCAAAGAGAATATTTCATGTTTTCCAAACGGATTCCTCTTCACGTCGACTGCCACGACAATACTCTGGTTGCCATAGCGACCGGAGGCCTCTCTCACAAAATCCGGCTTTTCGATAGCGTAGCTATTGATGATTACCTTTTCAGCCCCCAAATTGAATATGGTCTTGATATCGTCAAGGTCTCTCACGCCTCCTCCATAGGAAAGGGGCATGAAACATTCACTCGCAATCTCCGAGATTAATTTAAACGAAGGTTTCCTCCCGTCCACCGTCGCCTCAATATCGAGAAAAACGAGCTCGTCAACCTCCTTGTCATTAAAAATCTTAACGGCATTGATAGGGTCGCCCACGTATTTAGGCTTTTTAAATCTGACCGTTTTGACCAAACCCTGGCCTTTCAAAAGCAAACAGGGGATGACTCTTATTTTCAGCATATCAGCAAAGGGCAACAAAGTTATCGAGCAGTTTCATGCCGAACTTGTGACTCTTCTCCGGATGAAACTGGACGCCATAAATGTTTTCTTTTCTTAGCGAAGAAGCAAATTCGTATCCGTGGAACGTTTTTGTCAGAATATCGCTTTCGTTCCTACAGACCATGTGATATGAATGGACGAACTAAAATCTTGGCTTTGGATACATTTCTCTAAACAAAGTATCTTCTTTCTCCATCTTGATAAGGTTCCACCCCATATGAGGTATTTTTAGATGTCTTTCTCTATCATCAAACATGAATCGAACAACTTCCGCATCGATCCATCCCAATCCCCTCGATTCACCCTCTTGGCTCTTTCTTGCAAACATCTGCATCCCAAGACAGACCCCCAGGATAGGTGTCTTTTTCTGGATAACCTTGTTTTCCAGAATGGGCAGAAGTCCTAACAAGCCAAGATTTCTCATTCCGTGATCAAACGTTCCCACTCCCGGCAAGATCAGCTTTTCAGCTTTTTCAATGTCTGAAATGCTCGACGAAATAATCCCCTCTACCCCGATCTTTCTTAACATATTCTTGATGGACCCGAGGTTACCCGATCCGTAGTCGATAATAACGACCTTCATCCTTCAAATCCCTAAACCACCAGGCCTGCCTCTTTCATGAAACTAATGATATCGATTTTTCCCCTGGCCTTCAGTCCAGCCCTCTCCATTTGTGTTTCCTTCAACCCCTTCTTCTTATCAAATTGCACCTTGATTCCTTTGATAATGTCCTCTGTCTTATCGGCCGGAAAAGCCCATCCTGATGAGATTTGCTCGGCAAAAAGCTCTTTCCCATAATCTCCGACCACTACGGAAGGAACTACCAATTCCTCTGCCTCCAAAACGCTCGACGAATAGAAGGTGAGGTGTAAATCCATTTGGCGTAGTAAGGCATAGAGAGGCAAATCCGTGGCCAGGTCAACCTCTCCATTCAGGACCCCGTTTTCTCGGATTAACATTTTTAAAACACCTCTTTCTTCTGACTTCCCGGGGTGGACTCTCAACCACCAGTAGCATGAGGATTCGGTTTGCCTCATCGTATTGAAAATAGTTACCAATTTTTCTTTTTCCTCATAACCGACTGTATAAAGAACATGAATCAGATGCTTTTTACTTCTCTTAAAGTTTCCTATTTTGTTGTCATAATATTTGACGATTTCACTTTCGGGAGAACGCCAGAGATCGAGAAAAAGATTCCCTCCCACAATCGGCCGATGCCATGAAGAAAGCCCGGAACTCCATCTTCTGATTGCCTCCGCCTCGAAATCGCTCCACACCCAGAAGAACTTCGGTAATAGTTCGTAGCCTTTTTTTGGCACTTTGTTCCAGCGGCCATAAGCCCAGTGCAAATCTCCTTGAAGGCCGTGTTGAATATCAACGGAAACGATTCCCATCCTTCGGCAGGCTAGATTAAAAGCCATCCCCGCAATATTATAATAACTCACCAAGAATGCAGAGCGAGGTTTGATCCGACAAAAAACCTTTTCGAAAAACTCCGCATATCTCATGATTAGGATGCATTGATCCTTGATCTTTTTCAGGATCGGCAAAGATATTCTCAGCCCCTTTGACTTGATGAGGTTTATGAACTCTTGAAAGCCATCCAATTTCTCTTCCCCAAAACCCTTGTCTAAGGAAAGAAATGTCTTCGCCCTTTTCTTGTCCAGTGAGGGTTGAATAAACATAGAAGACGTCCATCGGGGAATAAAATAATGATGGGCAAGCGTTATTAAGAATGAAGAAATGTTATTCTCTGATAGCTTACCAATAAAAGGGTCGCACCATCTTTCGTACCACGAATCAATAAGATACGAAAAAGAAATCCCATCGCTCAAGAAAACAACCTCCGCTTTTTGTGGCTTTGCGTTTTTGGAGAAATCCCTTAGATAGGCATGCCCAAACCTGAGAAGACCACGCACCCCTTGTGAAAAAAGGGGCATCAATCGCTTTCTCTTTGAAACAGACCTTGCTGAATGGTATAGACCAGGATACATAGAATAGTTAGTCAATTCCGCTGCAAGATCCAGACGAACCAGAGGCCAGACATGAATCCCGTCAATCATCCACTGATCTACCGCAAAGTCTTCTTCTACTTCATTCAAGAGATTCATGATGTCAACGATTCTCAACCCCGGACCTCCTTATCGTTTTCCCACCACTTCAAAAAAGAGTCTTTTCCCGTGTGTAATCATAAAAAAGGGATTACCCCAGGCAATGGAATTGAGTAGAAAAAAGAGAACGCCAAAGGCGAGGGTTTTGATCCCAACGAATGACCACAGGTTCAAATCTTTCAAAAGAAGGAGCGAGAAAGAGAAAACCGCAGACAGGATGAATATGGAGACAAACTTCCTGTACTCCCAGCGAATGATCTCGAATGCATGTCCTATAAAACCGATAAAGATAGTTCCTATAACTTGGGCTATTATCGTAGCCGCTGCTGCGCCGAAGAGGCCGTATCTGGGGATCAGTAGCCAACTTAACAGAATATTTGAAAAAGCCCCTATCCCAGTCCCGATGGCAACGAATTTCGTAGCTCTCTTCACAAAGAAGAGTATATTGACCAGAATATAGTAGATCCCACCCAGAACGAAGTAGAACGCCAGGAAAGGGACAATGACATAGCTCTTATAAAAGGCCTCCGTCGTCAGGATTAAAATGGCTTCTTTTGCAAAAAGAGAAATCAAGGCCCCGAGCAAGCAATACATAACCACCAAAAAGAGCACGATATTTTTCAAATGGTCCAGTTCTTCTCTCCGGTTGGTCGATAAAATTCCCATCGAGACCGGAACATAAGCTTTGTTGATCCCGTCTGAAACGACTCCAATGATGCTCCCGAACATGAAGCCAATATTGTAGAGACCCGCTGACCCCGTATTCACCAGGTAGTTAAGAAACAACTTGCCGGTGGCATTCGAGATTTGACTGGCAAGGGAATGAGGGACCAAAGGCAGAGAATAGCGGAGGGCCTCTTTCAGATAAATTTTGCTAATACCGAATACAACGTCATCGCGTAATGCATAAATGGAGGCGATGAAAAACAGAACGGCTGTAGTCAAGGTGGCTGTCAATGGGCCTTCTGCTCCCCATCCAACGAAGACAACCAAAGTAATCGTCAGGCTTATGTTTATCATGAATTGTATCAATGAGAATACAGCATATTTGCCCGCCTTTTCCCTTGTCTGAAGAAGCGAGAGATAGATGGTGAAGAAAGGTTGAAACATAACCGCGCCGATGCCGAGGGCAACAAAAGGCCAGAAGGGTATTTCACCAATAACCGGTTTGAAGAGAATTTGGCCGAATAGTATCAGCAATCCCCCCGCCCCCATCGAGACGATGAGAATAAACGTGAGAATGGTTCCCCAAAAGACCTTCAGTTTCTCAGGTTCAAACCTGTAATCAAAATAGAAACGGGTCATAGCCCCGTTCAGGGCGAGCATAAGAAAAATGGACAAAAAGCCATTGATGGAGCTCACCACAGCCAGAATTCCATAATCGGTTGGCGTGAGGTAGCGGGTATACAGCGGCAGCAGGAAGAACGCTATGCCATTTTGGAGGATCGTAGTGATTGTATAAATGACCGAACTTTTTCCAAGTCTTTGAATAAGAGACATCAGAGTTAATTCACCGAGAGGGCAAATCTATTTCTACCTGCCCGGCCAAAACATTGTCCATCGTAAGGGAGTCCCTTTAGGGATCGATTTATTTGATCTTTTTCCCAAGACATCCCCGAGATATTTAGGCGGCAGGCCGAAGTCTGGCCGGATAGACCTTACATTTTCCTCCGAAAAAATTTCTCCTTTTCTGATATCTCTCACAGCAAATAAGGATCGTCTGAAAACTTTACCCTCTTTCTCCCCTATGGATGGCCCATAATGAACCTTACCCATGGCTTCCTCAACCATCCGGACATTGGAAGCAAGCTCTTTGAATTCCCGGGGTTCGAGAGAAAAAAAACTGTCTGGGCTTTTAACTTTTCTTGACAAGGTGAAATGCTTTTCCACCATCATGGCTCCGAGACTGACTGCTGCAATCGAAACCCCTATGCCTAAGGTGTGGTCCGATATCCCCACCGGTAGCCCGAACAACTCCCTCATGTGCGGAATGGTCTTCAGATTCATCTCCTCCGCCCTGGCAGGATAGCTGCTAACGCATTTGAGAAGGATGATCTCCTTTGCCCCTGCACCTCTTGCCGTGTCAACGGCATCCCTGATCTCTGAGAGGGTTGCCATTCCGGTCGAAAGGATGATCGGTTTCTTCGTTTTTGCCATATATTCGATGAGGGGCAAATCAACTAGTTCAAAGGAAGCTATCTTGTGAATCGAGACCCCGAGCTCTTCCAAGAAATCGACGGCTGTCCTGTCAAAGGCTGTCGATAGGAAAATCAGTCCCGAATCCTCTGCAACCTTCTTCAATTTTGTAAACCAGCTCCACGGCGTATACGCTTTTTCATAGAGTTGATATAAGGTCTGTCCTTTCCATTTCGGATGTTTCACCTCGAAATACTTATTCTTGACATTGAGAGTCAGCGTGTCCGGAGTATAGGTTTGGAATTTCACAATGTCCGCACCGCACTCCTTTGCTCTCTTCACCATCTCCACCGCTTTTCGTAATTCCTGGCAGTGATTGGCTGATATCTCAGCAACGATGAAGCACCTATTTGAATGTTTGAATCTAATCATTTAGTCTCTCGTATATTTGAAGAGAGCAATCGATTGCCCTGCTTTGAAAGCGTACCGACTGAATCGATATCCGGCTTTTTGGAAAGCCTTTTTCGAAACAATGTTTTCCTTAAGGATTTCCGCCCTTACCTCTGAGGCTTTTTGATTTTCTTTCAAATATTGTAGAGTCGCCTTCCTAAGAATCTTGTTCCCTAGACCTCTGTTTAGAAAATCGGGGTTGAGATTGATGTTTACCTTAGCCGCACCTGCTTTGTCCCTTTGGAATCTGACCTGTCCTAACTTTTCTGAGCTTTCGTTTTCAGCCACATAAATCGTGCTGTCCTTAGTCTCTGCCATACTTCTGAACCATTCGAGATGGCACTGGTAATCGATTTCTTTCCTATCAAAGGACCACTTTCTTACTTCTAGATTATTTCTCCAGACCCAGAGATCATGACAATCCCTTTCATTCACCTCCCTTAAGCGAAACCCATCCTCTCTATTAAGAGAGAGCATGATCCGGTCGATTGCCCGTTCAACTCCCTTTCCATCAATGATTCTCCTTCCTCTTCCGCTTCTTTCTTTCCTCGTCTCATAAGGAAGGAACTGATCGACCTTTCTCTTTAACTTATCGAGCAGGCCTTCTTCGAGATACCAGCCGACGTAGCTGACAAAACCCGTCTTTTGCCATGCTTTTATATTAGGCAATTGATTATCGGCCAGCCCGATCGCGATGGTAGGTACACCAATCCTTGCCAGTTCATGCAGGGTCTGTCCCCCTCCAGAAATGGCGAGATCCGCATTAAGCATCACTTTCTTCATCCCCTGCGCATCCGGAAAATAAATGGGAACTGTCAGGGGGTCCTTCAATTTCTCTATCTCATTGATATTCTTGAATCCTCTTCCTACCACCACTTCTCTTCTTATTCCAGGATAGGTCTTGATCAAGCACTTCAGTATCCGTGGGGTCATCCCCTTGTCATCCCCCCCAAAGGTGATCATCATCGTTTCCACCTTTTGCCTGATCTTTTTTTGAGGGACCTTGGAAAATTCCTTTCTCAAAGGGGCGTATTCAATACCGAGCAAATAAGTCACTCCTTCCCTTATAGGATAACGAATTTTCTCGGCACCCAGGGCACCATTGATGACGATACCTTCTGGATAATCGAGTCTTTGCGTATCGTCCAAATAGACGGAACAATGAACCCTCATGGAAACTTCCTGACAAATCTTTCTGTTGGCAAAATATGAATCGATCACAGCGACATCTGCCTCTCCTATTTGTTCAAACAATTGATCTTGCTTCTCCAGCCAGTTGAATATCCTGTGTTTCTTTCCCTTAAGGAAGTCCCTTATTGAGTCGTCTCCGTTTACGATTAAAGTTGCTTCAAGACCTTTTTCTGTGAAATCCTCATAAAAAGACAGACACCGGCTGACATGTCCAAATCCCCGATCTCTGCCTCCCTCCGCAAGAATCACCACTTTCATAAACGGCTATTTTTTGAAGTAATACTTAGCTAGGTTCAAGTCGTCCGCATCGTCAACTTCGATCGAATACTTCCTATCCTTTTGAACAATACCGAGCATTCTCTTTCCCAGAAAAATGTGCACTCCTAATCGGTTCTCGCTTCTCATCAAAACGCTCCTCTTCATCGCGACGACAGCGCCGTCCAGCAGATACATAGGCTCCACATCCTGGGCCCGATAGGTCTTCACATTTTTCAGGAAGGGCGATAGGAGGCCGTTTTTGTCCATTCGCTTCATCCACTGGGGATACTGGCTCACCGGATAGACAGTTACGGCAGAATCCGCATTCTTCCTGATCATGTCTCGAAGAACCTGATCGATCTGCCCCTCTTTCCTGATGGGGATGTTTGCCTGAAGCCAGACGACGATATCAGCCAGATACCCTTCCTCATCTTTCAGAAACCCTACGACATGTCGCAGCGCCTGCTCGATCGGTGCCTTATCAGTTGAATACGCAGTGGGCCGTTTCACTACTTGGACATTGTAGCTCATCGCCACCCTGCCAATCTTCTCGTCATCCGTGGAGATGACGATCTTATTCACCAAACGCGATTGGAGGGCGGCCTCGATCGTATAGAAGATGATCGGCTTTCCAAAGAAGGGAATAATATTCTTGTTCTTCAGCCTTTTGCTTCCCCCTCTGGCAGGGATAATGCAGAGAATGTTCATAGGCCTTCATTGAGTAGAGGATGTTTCATTTTATTCCATGCTTTCAGTTCCTTCACTATGCTATCATGGATTTGATATAGTTCCTCATCGGTAAAATCAGTGAAATTGACGCTGATTTTCTCTCCCTGCTCATCAAGCCCCAAGATGTACTCCTCCTCATCCCGAATTTTTCCCTGGGCTAAAGCCATCCGATAAAGCTCGGTCCCAGGATAAGGCGTCAAAAAGAAGATTACCTCAGGGGCCAGATTCAACTCCTTGCAAAAATCTATTGTTTCTTGAATCGTTTCTTTTGTCTCCCCGGGATAACCGATCATAAAGGAACAGTCTGCCCACCCAAGATATTTTTTCGTCAGACGAATAGCATTTTTGGCTTGCTCCACCGTTACTTTCTTCTTAATGAAATCGAGCATCCTTTGGCTTCCCGATTCTATTCCGTAGCCAATCAATACGCAGCCCGCCTCCGCCATGGTCAAAATCAAATCTTCAGTCATGAGGTTAACCCTGCCAGCGCACCCCCAAGTAAATGGCCGGTCATAGGTTTTTATTAATCCTTTCATGAGGCTGCAGAATCGGTACACAAAATCTTTCTTCATAACAAATTCGTCATCGATGAAATGGAAATAAGCGACCCCATAATTCTTATAAAGAGTCTCAATCTCGTTAATGACATTCTCCGGGGACCGTTGCCGATAACCCATTCCCATGAAATCGTGATAGCAGTAAATACACTGATAGGGGCATCCTCTCGTGGCAAACAAATTCATTGAAAGGGGTGTGTCCTGATCGCCTGAACCGTCAATCCATTTGTTTCGGTTGGGTGCTCCTACGGGATTTTTCAGATAGATTTCTATTGGGAAAAGGTCCCATGCCGGCAGGGGTACGGAATTGAGTTCTTTCATTGGGGACCGCTTGTCATTCTCGAATATCTTTCCCGAAGCGTCCTTGAAACAGATCCCCCTTACTTTAGATAGATCTCCTTTCACTTCCAGTCCTTTGATCAACTCCCTGACTGTCTCCTCTCCTTCGCCGATACAGACGACATCAACGGGATTTTTTTCCAATATCAATCGGGGAATGGAAGAACCTACACTTCCACCCACAATTATTTGTTTGTCCGGATGGTGTTTCTTAATTATGGAGAAAAGCCACTTTACATAGTTGTAGATTGTTACAATTCCGCCGATTCCCACTACATCAAAACAGGCCCTTTTGACCCTCTCCTCCACCTCCGCGCGATCCCATCGGTAGGCATTGATATCTAGGACCTCCACCTCATGGTGCTCCTGGAGCAGTATAGAAGCAATATAGCCGAGGCCCAATGGGAAGACATTGGGCTTCGACCATTCTCGAATGGGAGGATTTACCAAGAGAATTTTCATTCTTTTAGCAGGAACATGATGTCCAAATTATCGTTGCTGACGTACTTAAACAGTTGGACCTTGACTAGCTTCAGATCGGGAAAAGTTTTTATGAAAGCCTTCGCGAAGTCCGTCTTCCAGAGTAAACCCTTTTCCGTCCGATACGGAATCTCTTCATATTTTTCCGAATAATACTCATAACCCCAGATATACTTCCTGCTGCAACGATAGATCTCCTTCAAGGCCTTTTTGATATTCTTTGGGCTGATATGGATGAGTACTCCGGAGGTAAAAACGAGGTCAAAATATCCATCTTTAAAAGGGATATCAAAGATATTCCCTTTAATAATTTGTACCCCCTTAGCTCTTCTTTTTGCCATCTCCACGGCGTAATCCTGAGGCTCAATTCCATAGAGGTTATCAAACCCCATCTTTTGGAGGCATAAAAGTTGATTTCCGATATTGCAACCCACTTCAAGGATCCGCATAGAGCGATCAAACCCATTTAGGAATTGGCGATTCATATCTGTACGGGTTACTCCGAAATGGCGCTTATAAAGTTTCTCCATAGCGCTCAAGGAAGACAGGTTCCGCTCCGTATACTCCTGCCCAAAACCGCCGGTCCATTTTTCGAGTTGTCGATTCGTTTTCTGCATGCTCCCAACTCCTCTTAAATCCTCACCTGAATACCCTTTTCCCTCAAAAAATGTTTTGCCTCCAGAGGAGTCATCTGCGTGAAATGGTAGATGCTGGCTGCAGCTACCGCTGAGGCCTTTCCCTTGACCAGGACTTCGAGCATATGATCGTAACTTCCTGCCCCCCCAGAAGCGATCACCGGGATAGAAACCGCATCAGCTACACTCTGAGTCAATTCCGAATCATACCCTTCCATGGTGCCGTCACGGTCGATAGAGGTCAAGAGAATCTCACCTGCCCCTTGTTTCTCAACCTCCTTTGCAAAAGGACAAGGCTCCTTTCCCGTTAGCTTAGTTCCTGAATGAGTAAAAACCTCATGCTTGCCATTAGTGGATCTTTTAACGTCAATAGAGACCACAATGCATTGGGAACCGAACCTTCTGGCCGCCTCTCGGATCAAATCCGCTTCCTCAAAGGCGGCACTATTGATCGCTACTTTATCAGCACCGCAACGGAGAAGGGTTTTTACGTCCTCCACTCTTCGGACCCCCCCTCCCACGGTCAGAGGCATGAAGCACTCATCAGCAAAATCATCGACCAGCCCGAAATCCGGTGACCTTCCTTCCTGTGTGGCACTGATGTCAAGAAAGATCAACTCATCCACCTCGCGCAATCGATAAACCTTAATGGCCTGTAGAAGGCTACCTACTCGCCTCCAGCTGTCGAACTGAACTCCCTTGACAAGGGTAAAATCCTTATAGAGAAGCGTTGGAATCACACGAATCTTGATCACCCTACCCTCTCAGAGAGATAAGAAGTTACCGAGCAGTTTGAGACCTAGTTGCAGGCTCTTCTCGGGGTGAAACTGGACCCCTGAGACGTTTTTTCTATTTACTGCCGAAACGAAGTTTCCGCAATAAGGTGTCAAGGAGAGAATATCCTCCCGGTTCTTGCAGACGAAATGATAGCTGTGGGCGAAGTAGAAATCTTTTCCTGAAGGCATGTCTCTGAAAAGGAGGTGTGGTCTCTCGAAAACAACCTCATTCCACCCGATGTGCGGGACTTTCACCCCCGGCCCGTCAGGTTCAAACCGAATTACCTCTCCGGAAATCAAATCTAATCCCGTTGTGTCCCCGTCCTCGTATCCTCGGCTAGCAAGAAGCTGCATCCCTAAACAGATTCCGAGAAATGGAATGTCATTCTGAAGAACCTCTTCCTTTATGGTCCGTTCGAGGCCAAGCTCTCTGATATTGCGCATTCCATCCCCGAAGGCCCCCACCCCAGGAAGGATGATATAATTTGCTAGTTTAAGGTCTTCCGCCTTGCTCGTAATGACGGGTTCACCCCGACATTCTTCGATCGCCCGGGCAACGGAGTCAAGGTTTCCCATACCGTAATCGATAATGGCCACTTTTTTCATTGCCAGGGATCACTCGTCATTATCATAGTTGATCTTTGTCAGATTACCGTCTTTATCTTTAGTGAGGCTTCCCCGCGAATCGCAGATGAAAAGTTTTTTATTGGTAAAACGGTCACAGACCTTAACAAACTCATCCAGACTCATGTTGATCTCTTTAAGAATTTCCTCCAGGGGACACCCTAGATAGACCCAAGGGAATTTTCCATCGTGAAGCTTCACTAATTGGATTGCTTCCTGCCTCGTAAGCCTTCCGCGCCTCACGTGCATACACGCCAGATCCGTAGCGCGGCCAAAAGCAAATTTCAGAAATTTGAAATAATCATGAATACCTGTTTGACAGTTGTCGAGGTTTTCATAGTTCACCAAAGAACCTTCCACAGACCGATGATAGGTCCTGAAGCCGTGGGCCTGAGCCACCAGGGCGTTATGATAACCGTCCCAGGGAAGATAATATCCGAGAAAGATTCCAGTGACGCCCCCCTTTTGCAGATCGTCATCCGTCGGGTAGGTATATTGGATCAAATCCTGTTGCCTGACGATATTCTGTCTGACCAGATCAGATACCCTCAAACCAAGCAACCCGCCGAACTCCTCCAACCACCTCCGCGTGAGGGTATTGTTTTCAGCCGCGCCGGCAGGCCCCCCATATTCGTTCTGAGAGTTCTCCCCCCATACGATCAAGGGGATCTGCATCTGGACAGCAATACGAACGGGGATAGTAAAGATGGTGACATGTTCAGGCCACGAGATATCACCGATTTCGGTCAGCGCCAAATAATTGATCTTTCTCCTCACCACTGGGTTTGTCGTTACCTCGATGTAATCGACTCCAAGCCTTTTCAGATTTTCGATATTGTACCGCCCGATCTCAGAAAGCTTGTCCGTCGAGGAGGTAACGCATAAAGGCGTCATCCCGAGCTCAAGCATGGTAATCACCTGGTAGTGACTATCCTTGCCACCGCTCACAGGCACAATGCAGTCATAGCTATTCCCGTCTTCCGATCTGTAACGATCAAGGATGCGGAGAAGTTTCTCTTTTCTTGCTTTCCAGTCAATATCCTTCCGACATTCATAGGAACGGCATGCATTGCAGATCCCTCCCTCGTCGATATGGAGGTCGGGCTTGGTCTC
>Ga0180431_10005809_pt1 | contig 14904 bp, 9 predicted proteins | sample SS_ome_11_FD_132459 | JGI IMG/M metagenome (GOLD analysis project Ga0180431, IMG submission 132459) | Hypersaline lake sediment archaeal communities from the Salton Sea, California, USA - SS_1_MS_1 metaG | ecosystem: Environmental > Aquatic > Non-marine Saline and Alkaline > Hypersaline >... | reverse complement strand
GGTAAGGGCATCGATGATCGGTTACGGCATCGTGACGATGGGAAACATCCTGGTTTCCATCGATAAGACGACAACGGTTGATTTCGAGCTTACACCCGAAGTCGTAGAAGGGCAAACCGTAACGGTGGTGGCCACCCGGGCTCTCGTCCAGAAGGACCTTACGTCCACAGAAGCCGTTGTGAATTCAGAGGTCATCGATCAATTGCCCTTGGACCGTGTGGAGGATGTCATCAATCTTCAGGCGGGTGTGGTAGACGGACACGTACGGGGTGGAAGGCGGGGGGAAGTGATGTACATGATCGATGGCGTGCCGGTGAACGATGTCTATTCAGGCGAAGCGGCATTTGAAGTAGAGAACAACGCGGTTTCCGAGCTTCAGGTCATCAGCGGTACGTTTAATGCCGAGTATGGACAGGCCATGTCCGGTGTCGTTAATATTGTCACCAAGGAAGGAGGACAGGAATACCACGGTGAAATATCGTCCTATTTCGGAGATTATGTCAGCGGCCATTCCGATTTGTTTCATAACATCGATAAGATCAATCCCATTTACAACCTGCAGGCGAGTCTCAGCGGGCCTGTGCCGTTTTTAAAAGATAAATTAAAGTTCTTCGCTTCTGGCAGGTTCTACGATACAGACGGTTATATTTACGGGAAGCGTGTTTTTGTTCCGATGGACCATTCCGATTTCACGGCCGATGATCCCGAGGACTGGGTTGTGGAATCCAACGGAGAGGAGTATGCATTCACAGAGGATCAGGCCCGTTCCCTGATAGACGGCGCCGAAGCCATACCCATGAATCCGAATCAGAGATTCACGCTTCAGACAAAACTCAGTTTTAAGCTTGCTAACACGGATCATTTGAACTACGAATTTTTTATTCAGAGGAACGACTATCAGGATTATCACCACCAGTACTTTCTAAATCCCGACGGGAATTATCAGAGAAAACGAAGAGGCTACAACCACCGATTGACGTGGACACACGTGTTCAGTTCTCGCACTTATTTTGATTTTCGTTTTAGTAATTTCTACAGCCGTTATCGCCAGTACGTGCTCGAAGACCCATTCGATACGGATTATGTATCCGTCGACAGGCTTCTGGATACGGGTGCCAATGCGTTCTACTCGGGTGGCATGGAGATGTGGCACTTTAAACGGAGTACGACGACGAGTCTGGCTAAGTTCGACCTAACCAGTCAGATGACCAACACCCATCAGATAAAGTTGGGATTTGAAGGCCGTCTGCATCGACTCTGGCTTCACGAATTTCAAGTCGTGCCCGAACTTGCAGAGCGGATTCCCCCCATCACGACCTTCACGAATAATGAATACATCCATCACCCCTGGGAGATTTCTGGCTATTTCCAGGATAAGATGGAGTACAAAGACATCATCGTCAATGCAGGAATGCGATTCGATTTTTTCCAGCCCGATGGAGATTTCCCCACAAACTTCACCGAACCAGGTGCCAGTTCTAAAGAGGCGGCCGGCGTGAGCGCCCAGGTGAGTCCCAGGGCTGGAATCGCCTATCCTATCACGGATCGCGGCGTTATCCATATTTCGTACGGTCATTTTTTCCAAGTTCCTAATTTTGATTATCTGTATACGAATCCCGAGTTCGATATTTATCCTCTTCAAGATATCCCTTCGCCTCCCCCGCACAGTATGCTCAACACGATGGGCAATTCGGAATTGAAGCCCCAAAAAACGGTGATTTATGAAATCGGGCTCCAACAGCAATTGACTGAAGATATTGCCCTGGATATCACGGGGTATTACAAGGACATCCGTAATCTGTTGGGTACACAGGTCCATCAGACGCTGGAAGGCATCCGATACGGCCGTTATATCAATCGGGATTACGGAAACGTGAAGGGAGTGACCTTGGCTTTGGAGAAACGGCCGTCAGGCGGCGTGTCTGCCACCTTGGATTATACGTTTCAGATTGCTCGAGGCAATGCCTCGGATCCCAATTCCGCTTTTTTGGATCAGCAGACCGATCCGCCTCAACAGACCGAAAAGAAAATGGTCCCCTTAAACTGGGATCGAAGACATCAGATTAACCTGACCGTCGCCTTGGGAAGACCCGATAATTTTAATGTGAGCATCATCGGTAGACTGGGAACGGGCTTACCGTACACACCGACATTCCAGAATCTTCAAACAGCCGTGGAGAATAGCGCACGGAGGCCCACTCAGTATAACGTGGACCTGTACGCGTACAAGGATCTCCGCTTCGGCAGTCTAAAGCTTTCCCTGTTTTGCCGGATTTACAATGTATTCGATCGTAAGAACGAAATCGATGTTTTTAGCGATACAGGAAGGGCGGGGTATTCGCTGGCACCTCAGTATGTGGGTGGCTTAAGGCCCCGGGGCTTGAACGCGCTGGACGAATTTTACACCCGTCCCGATTTTTATGCGGCGCCTCGGGAAGTGAACATTGGATTCTCTTTGGAATTCTAACACCTTCAATCATAGACATTCGAGGTGGTCATATGATAGCATGTAAACGCATCCGTAGTCATGGCTTCTTCCTCGTGTTATTCGTATGGATTGTTACTGCTCATGGGCAAAGGACGCCCGATCCCAATACCGGAAACACGTACCTCAGACGTCAAGGGATTATGGATGGAAACCTGGTGCGTACCATATTCATCAATTGGGGTGAGATCGCCCACTGGCCGGATCAGCCGTCGGGTGAATGGCCGAAGGGAAGCGGACATTCGTACGTCGACGGCGTGGCTCTCGTTGTTCAGGCGAGAACGGTCGATAACAACGGCAACATCATCTATCCCATGGAGACCCAGTACCGGGAGTTTGTAGACAGGGGGCCACGGGATGAGCTGTGGGGATGGGGGCCGCTGCCCGGCTACTTTGCACCCAGGCAGGATGAACCGGCCATGAGCGATGATCCCTTGACATGGCCCACCCGCTGGCCGGACAAACCGGACTGGTACGATCCTGAAACAGGGCTTCCCGTATGGAATGGCTGGTTTGGCAGGGGCGTGTTCAACGCGGACCTGGAAACCTATTTTGTGTTCGATGACGATCTCGATGAGGAGTGGGACTTCTACCCGGATCCCACCGATACACTGCGTCGTGGTCTGGGATTGGAGGTGGCTGCGCGACTTTTTCAGTGGTCTCAAGTACTGGCCGAGGATTGTATATTTGCCATCTATTTTATCACCAACGAGGGACAGACGAATTACGACAGCACATTTTACTGCTTTTATATCGATTGGGGGATCGGGGGTACAGACGATTCGTCCGACGATGTGGGCGATTACAACTCCTTGCTGGATATCGCCTATGCTTACGACTTCGACGGTTTTGGAACGCCGGGCAGATGGTCTCCCGTGGGTGTGTCGGGATTTGCCTTCCTGGAGAGCCCGGGCATTTCCGATGATCTGAAGGACAACGACGACGATGGCATCGTCGACGAAAGCAGAACAAGCGGGCCCGGCATATGGTTGGATACCTATCCCTACGGTTTGAGCGATCCCGATGCGTTTAATGAATTCCACGACAACACACGGGAAATTCGTCCTCATTGGTCCGGAGACGAGGACATCGACTGGAGAGGGTACGAGGATATCAATGAGAATAACCAATGGGACTTCGATGAGCCGCTTCACGACGATTTGGGTGCCGACGGTCTTGGTCCGCTGATGCCAGGCTATCCGGGTCCGGATGAGGGAGAGGGAGATGGACTGCCGACGGTGGGGGAGGCGAATTTTGACTATCTCGACAAGGACGAGTCGGATCAGATCGGTCTGACGGGATTTGCTATTTTTCCGGTACACAACTACGAGCTTCATAACGAGAATCAGAACTGGGCCGTTTTTCGAGCCGCGTTGCCGCCTCGCGAAGGACTGGGCGTCACGGCCAATTTGGGTATGTTTTTTTCATCAGGGCCGTTCGCCTTGAGTGCGGGGCAAACGGAAAACTACTCCATGGCGCTCATCTTCAGCGAGGATGAAGTCGACCTGGCCCGGACAAAAAGAACGGTGCAACAGATATACAACGCCGATTATCGGTTTGCTCGGCCACCGGATAAATCCCAGCTTACCGCTATTCCAGGAGACGAAAGAGTCACCCTGGTTTGGGACTCCAAAGCCGAGCAGTCTTTCGATCCCTTTCTGCAAGAATTTGATTTCGAAGGGTATCGAATATACCGGGCCACGGATCCCGAATTCATGGAAGTCCGGCTCATCACCGATGCGTACGGACGGCTCACATTCAGAAAACCCATTGCCCAGTTCGACTTGAAGAACGGGTTTGAAGGATTGCATCCCATCGATGTTCAGGGTGTCAAGTTCGATATGGGGGAGGATTCGGGATTGAGACATCTGTACATCGATACCGATGTTCAGAATGGACAAACGTATTATTATGCCCTGGTTTCTTATGATCACGGATACGTGGACACCAGCGCCACGGGTGTCATAGAGGGCATTCCACCATCGGAATGTGCCAGTGTGATCAAGCAGGATATTGCCGGCAACATCGAGACGGATTTAAACACCGCCGTGGTAACACCCAATCCTCCTGCCGCCGGATTTGTGTCTCCCGGTTTGGTGGACGGCATATACCATGACGGGCCGGCGACTGGCAGCGTAGACGTTCAATTCGTCCTGGGAGATTCAATGCTGAACGGACGCACGTATGCTGTGGTATTTCGGAATCCTGCAAGACTAAACGACAGTCCTCTCGTTTACTATAGTATTTATGATGTGACCGATGGCGATTCCGTACTTCTAATCGATGAATTGCCTGTGTTGGAAGAAGCCCAATCCCCGCTCTTTGACGGATTGGTCGTCGACATATGGAACGACTCCGAGGTGGAGGTGGATTACAACGAAACAGGCTGGGTAGAGGGAAATTCAAATTTTGCGGTTTTTATCGAGTTCGATCCGCGTTATACCAGCGAATCGCAGCCAATCTTTAATATAAACATGTCGTATCCTGCAGATTTTGAGCTTCGATTCCATGATGAGATTGCCGATACGTCTGACGCTGCGCTGGGATTTCCAGCAGTTCCCGTGAAGTTTTCTGTATGGAATCTTACAGAAAATAAACCAGCCAAGTTTTTCTTCCGGGATTTTGAGGTGGATGAAACGCTGACACCCGATTCCAGAGAGTCCATCGTCATCTTCTTCGATAATCCCGATAACGCCATCGGGGTCAGTACGACGTGGCGAATCATGATTGAAGCAGACTCCCTCCAATCCGAAATCATCCCTCCCAGTGCGGGTGACGTCTATCGCATCACGACGAGGAAGCCGTTCAGGACCGATGAATCCGTGACATTCGCCGTTAGCGGACCCATGTTCGATCAGAACACAGCCGTCAATGATCTCGACAGGATTATCGTGGTTCCTAATCCCTATGTGGCCGCCGCTTCGTGGGAACCCAGGAATCCGTACCGGTTTGGTCGGGGAGAACGACGTATATGGTTTATGAACCTTCCGGCCGACTGTACGATTCGGATTTACACGGTGAGGGGCTATTTGGTGGATACGATTGAACATCATGGAACCATGGTCGATGGCGCGGAGTCCTGGGACCTGGTCTCCAGGGACGGGATGGACATTGCGTACGGGATCTATGTGTATCATGTGGAAGCTCCCGGAATCGGCGAGAAAATCGGCAAGTTTGCCGTGATCAAGTAGACAGGGAGATAGTGCCATGAAAAAATCCTTGATCATCGTCATGTTTCTGAGTTTTACCGTGATGGGGTATGGTCAGTTTGTCAGCGACGTCTCCAAGGTAGGAATCACGGCTGCTCCGTTCCTGGAGATCGGTGTCGGTGCGCGAGCCATCGGCATGGGTGGTGCGTTTGTCAGTACTGTAGACGATGCCAGCGCACTTTACTGGAATCCGGCAGGCATCGCCCGTCTGAGCCGGCCCGAGGCGCTTCTCGTTCATACGGCATGGCTGGCAGATATGAGGTATGACTTTGCTGGAATCGTGATGCCCCTGGGCAGTATCGGCTCGTTGGGTGCCAGCATCACCTCTCTCAGCATGGATGAAATGGAAGTTCGAACGGTCGAAAGGCCTGGCGGAACCGGAGAATTCTTCAGTGCCGGAGACATCGCCATCGCCGTGTCGTATGCCCTGAATCTCTCCAGCAATTTTTCCATCGGTTTTACGGGGAAATACATCCAGCAACATATCTGGAAGGAGAGTGCCTGGGGAATGGCCCTGGATGTGGGTACGATTTTTACGACGGGTTTTAAAGGGCTTCGTATCGGTGCGACCCTGTCGAATTTCGGCACGGATATGAAGATGTCGGGCAAGGACCTCCTGGTCTACCATGATATCGACGAAAACAAGATGGGCAACAACGAGCGCATTTTTGCAGAATTGAGAACCGAGAGTTGGCCGCTACCCCTGACGTTTCAGGCCGGGGTGGCCATGGAAGCATTTGATAATCAGAATCATCGATTGACCGTGGCCGTAGACGCCGTCCATCCCAGCGACAATACCGAATCCGTTCATCTGGGTATGGAGTACGGTCTTCGGGAGATGGCCTTCCTAAGGGCGGGGTATCAGAGCTTGTTCCTGGCAGATAGCGAGGAGGGATTGACGCTGGGTGGTGGTGTATGGCTTCGTGTGCTGGGGAATTTGCAGTTCCGCCTCGATTACGCGTATGCCGATTACGGACGGTTGGAGAATGCACAACGGCTTTCTCTGGGTATCGTGTTTTAATGATCTGGGAGTTTTATCATTCGGCATAAATCATTCTTTTTTCGATGGATCGTGCCGGGTTGGGTAACGACCCGGCATTTTTTACGATCACATCCATGGATGTGGGCATTGTGTCTTATCATGATGCTGATTCTGGGATGCCGTTCGTCCAGATCGAACACGGAATCCGTCCGTCTAGTCTACTGGTCTTCCAATAACCAGGATGAGATCGACCTGGCTCGCCAGGTGGTAGACCGGTGGAACCGTCTTCATCCGGACATACCCGTCCATCATCAGCCGGTTCCCGAGGGAGAATCCAGCGAGGAAGTTATCCTGGCTGCCGTGGTGGGAAAAACCACTCCCGACATCTATTCCAACATGTGGCCAGGAGATGTGGCCTCGTACGTCCGGGCCAAACAACTGGTTTGTTTGGATACGTTTTTCGACTACGATTCCGTGGCTTTGGACCGGTATTCGGAGGATATGCTGAATCAGGCGCGATCCCCGGATGGACACACCCACCAGATTCTATGGAAGACCAATCCCATCATGCTTATTTACAACAAGAGGATGTTCCGGGAGGTCGGATTCGACGATCCGCCCAGGACGCATTCCGAGTACTTGATGGCTGCAGAGAAAATGACGCGGGATATCGACGGGGACGGCTACGTGGATCAATGGGTGGGCGTTACCGATATCCGGGCCAGGTGGCGGGATCGACTCTTCGATTTTTATCCCCTGTACATTGCGGCTTCTGGGGGACGGACTCTCATCGATAGCGGAGAGATTACGTTCGATAACGAGATAGCCGTCGGGATTTTCCGATTTTTTCAGGCGATCTATGAGAATGGGTATTTCCCCCGTGAGATCACCACCGTACGACGCGATTTCTTCCTCCACGAGACGGCCGGTTCGAGAATCACCGGGCCCTGGGAAATAGCCCATACTGAAAAATTTAAACCTGAGGGCTTCGAGTACGATTTCTCACCCGTCCCCGTGCCCGATGGTGTTCAGGAACCCTACTACACGTACGGGGATTACAAGAGCATCGTCGTTTTTAAGAATACCAAGTACCCCAGAGAGGCCTGGGAATTTGTTCAGTTCATGATTTCAGAAGAGAACGATCTCAAGCTTTTGAAGATAGCCACTCAGCTTCCCGTGCGGGGGGACGTGCTGGAGAATCCCCTCTTTCGGTCGTATTTTGACAACAATCCCAAGATGGTCGCCTTTGCTCGTCAAGCCGCGTACGTTCGAGGAATCGATTCTTCTCCGACTCTGAAAGAAGTGTTCGATGCCATATCTCAGGAATTCGAAGCATGCGTGGTATACGGTGCCAAGAGTCCTGAAGAAGCAGTTCGAGATGCAGGAAAGCGGGCCAGGTTGGTGTTGGAATGAGGGCCATACCGTGAAGAGAGACAGGATCGGTTACGTTTTCATCTTCCCCTACGCGTTCCATTTTCTATTGTTTCTGGCGTTCCCCCTGTTCTTCTCCTTCGTCTTGATATTCCACCGGTGGGATATTTTGTCTCCGATGGAATGGGTAGGGTTGAACAACTTTGTCAAGTTGTTCCAGGATAGTCTCTTCTTCAAATCGCTTTTGAATACGTTGGTGTTCTTGGTAATCCATATTCCTCTCCAAATTGTCGTGGCCTTGTTCATTGCAGAGATGCTCAATCAACAGATCAGATTCCGGGGAGTTTTCCGAGCGACGTTTTTCCTGCCCGTTGTAGTGTCGGGCGTTGTCGTCTCCATGCTGTGGAGCCAGTTGTATGCTCAGGATACGGGCCTCCTGAATTCACTGCTCACCTCCATGGGATTGGGTCGTGTGAATTGGATCACCAGCGCGCGGATGGCCATGCCTTCCGTGGCCATCGTTGCCACGTGGAAGAACGTCGGCCTGTATATCGTTCTCTTCCTGGTGGGACTCCAGAGCGTGCCCAAGAGCCTGTACGAGGCGGCCGACATCGAGGGCGCGACCCATTGGAGAAAGTTTATACACATCACCCTGCCCATGATCAATCCGACGATGTTCATGGTCGTGGTGCTTTCCACCATCGGCGGATTTTCGCTTTTTATCGAGCCGGTGATTATCACGGGTGGCGGGCCGATGAACAGCACGCTGTCGGCGATGCTCTATATTTATAAACAGGGATTCAACTTCTACCACATGGGGTATGCCGCCACGATGGGATTCTTTTTTGCGGCCATCGTCCTGTTGGTGGTTATTCTTCAGAGGAAAGTCGTGGAAAAGGATGTGACCTATTGAGATGATTATGCATTCAGTGATTCCTCTTCATCCTGAGCGATCCCAAATCGTGATGTTGACTGTATCCTTTTCGGTTTCTGATTTTACTCAGGTGAAAGAATGGATCGGTATCCCCAAGAGCAGTCAATCTGAGTCTAAATGATGTATCGTAGAGAACGATGTCCCGAGATCTATCGGAAACAACAATGGATGATTATTCTTGACTGAGGAGTGGATTCCATGAAAAGAGTAGGGATATACGTCATACTCGTGATTTTCGGCGTCGTGTTTCTTTACCCCTTCCTGTGGATGACGATGGCCTCGGTCAGGCCGGAGGCCGAGATCGGCGGATTCGGGATCGTGCCCTCCAGGCTCACGCTGGAACATTACGACGAGGTGACCAATAAGATTCCTATTTACAGGGCTTTCTTGAACAGCCTGATCGTGGCCAGTTCCGTGACTGCGGGCGTTCTGGTATTCGGTTCCATGGTGGGCTATGCCCTGTCGCGTCTGCGGTTTCGAGGACGGAATGCTGTTTTTATGATTATTCTGTTCACGATGACGCTGCCGTTCCAGATTACCCTGATTCCCCTGTACGTCCTGATGGTCAAGTTCCACTGGGTCAATTCCTACTGGGCACTCATCATTCCGTACCTCCTGAACGGATTCAGCATCATCCTATTTCGTCAATACTTCAAAACGATACCCCAGGATCTGATCGACGCAGCCCGCATCGACGGATGCAGCGACTTCTGGATTCTGTTTCGCGTGCTCTGGCCGCTCTCCGTACCCGCCCTTATCACCGTGGGGATTCTCACGTTCATGACCACGTGGAACGAGGTGCTATGGCCCCTCATCGTCATCCGTGATCGCGCCCTGATGACGATGCCGCAGCTGGTGGCCATCTTCCACATCGGGGGACAGGCCGAAGCCCGGCTGGGAGTCAAGCTGGCAGCGGCGATGATGCTGGCCATTCCCATCATCCTGGCATACGGTTTCTTCCAGCGGTACTTCATCGAAAGCATGGCCACCTCGGGATTGAAGGAGTAGGACGATGGGAACGAGAAAGATGAAATCTCGAAGACGATATATCTCCTACATGTTTTATATCTGTCTCTGTTTCCTGGCATGCCGATCCAGTGGACAAAGGCCGGAGGCGTTCTTCGAACGCGGCCTGATCAACCTGGATCATCTAGATCATCTCTGCGAAGATGTCGTCATCGAAGGAGATACGGTAACCATCGTTCACATCTATGCCGACCATCCGGATTATGCATGGGTCGAGGCGGAGGGAGAGGGTATTGCCTGCGTGGACGATGTCGCCCGGGCAGCCGTGGTTTATCTCCGTTATTATCAACTTTCTCGGGAACCGTCCGTTCTGCCGAGAATAAGGGGGCTGCTGGATTTTGTCATCTTCATGCAGGCAGAGGATGGCGAGTTCTATAACTTCATCACGCCAGACCTGGAAATCAATCGAACGGGCCGGACCAGTATCAAATCGTTCAACTTCTGGGCTGCTCGGGCCTACTGGGCGCTTGGATACGGGTATTCCGTTCTACGATCCATCGACCCTGTGTATGCCCAACGACTCCAGAATCTGTTTTTGATGTGCAAGAAGCCCATCGAGCAATTATTGATCCGGTACGGAAAGTTCACGACAGAAGGGAACCGAGAGTATCCGATATGGCTGGTCAACGATTCGGGGAGCGATGCCACCTCGGAGCTTCTGCTGGGTTTGGGGTATTATTTGGAATCGGAGAGGGACGATGAGTTGGAGGTCTATGCACTGAAGCTCGCCGAGGGCATGATGGCCATGCAGATGGGGGAGGGCGATGTGTATCCAGGGGCGTTTATCTCATGGAGGGGATTGTGGCACGCGTATGCCAACGCCCAGACGCAGGCTCTCTCCCGGCTGGGTAAGGTGTTGAAGAAAAAATCGTTGATTCGGTCCGCTGAAGAGGAAGCACAGGCATTCTACTCACGGATAGTAAAGGACGGATTCATACATGCAGTCAGACTCGACGATGAGAATCGTGTCGACCGTCTTCCCCAGATTGCCTACGATGTGAGGCCGGTCGTTGTCGGACTGATCGAGCTTGAGCGGGCCACAGGACATGAAGAATACGGCGAATGGGCGGGTTTGGCAGCGGCATGGTTCTTGGGGCGCAATCCCGCCGGTCGGGTGATGTTTGATGTGACTACCGGTCGCTGTTACGACGGGATCAACGACAGCACGTCCATTAACCTGAACTCGGGTGCAGAGTCCACCATCGAAGCACTCGCCAGCCTCCTGGAGGTGGCGAGTCATCCATCGGCCTACGCGAGTATGATGCATTGGGTGGGTCAGAGCACGTTCGAGAAATCCCGAACGCAACAGCCCTGAGTTTTGTAGAGGATTTGTCTCCAGCGATGCTGTCATCTTCGGAGTGATTCTTGGCGGAATCGAAAAAATCGGGACATGTGAACCGAGTCGACTTAGGGGGAGATTGGCAGTTTCGTCACATAGCCGATTCGGGAACGAAGGGATCGCCTTTACCCCCCGGCATCAGGACGTGGATGAAGGCCGCGGTTCCTGGAACCGTCCATACGGATTTGATGGCGCATGGAAAAATTGCGGATCCTTTTTACAGGGATAACGAGATGCACGTCCGATGGGTGGCAGAGGCCGATTGGGAGTACAGGAAGCAGTTCGATATCGATAAAACGTTCGTGGATTCGGGACGTATTGACCTCGTGTGCCTGGGACTGGATACGTTCGCCACGATAATTATAAATAACCAAGAAGTGGGATCGACGCAGAACATGTTCATCCCACATCGATTCGACGTGGGCCAATATCTCCGGACCGGGAGGAATGAAATCCGGATTCGGTTCGAATCGGCTGTGCGGCGTGCGAAGGCCTTGGAAGAACAGCACGGCAAGCTGCCTTCGGCTCGGCATTCTCACCGCGTCCATGTACGCAAAGCCCAGTATTCCTTCGGATGGGATTGGGGGCCTTCTCTGCCCACTGCCGGGATTTGGCGGCCCATCTATTTGGAGAGTATCCAGAAGATACGGATATCGGATGTATGGGCGAGGGTGACGCATCTGGATGATGATTCGGCCCGGGTCGCCGTGGATGTCGAAGTGGACAGAGTGGGCGTCCAAAACGGAGAGTATCGTGTCGAAATAGCGGGTGGAGGACAAACATTCGGGCGAGAAATCGTCACGGACGAGAATCGGTTTCAGGTGTCCATCGATATTTCCAAACCCCGCTTGTGGTGGCCCAACGGGTACGGCGAACCGGCGTTGTACGAGGTCAGGGTGACGGCCTGCGTGGATGAGGAGGTGGTGGATGAGTCGTCTCAAAAAATCGGGATTCGTCGAATAATGCTGCGTCTGGAAGACGATGAGGGCAAACCGTGTTTCCGGTTTGAAGTGAACGGGATGCCCGTATTCTGCAAGGGCACGGACTGGATTCCTGCAGACAGTTTTCTGCCGAGAGTGAAAGCCCAGGACTACGACCGGCTGTTGGGCATGGCCCGCCAAGCGCATATGAACATGATACGCGTGTGGGGTGGGGGTGTGTACGAGGACCCGGTCTTTTACAACAAATGCGATGAGCTGGGCCTGATGGTGTGGCAGGACTTTATGTTTGCCTGTGCCGGATACCCGGAGGACGACGTTTTTGTCGACAACATTCTGGAAGAAACACACGTCGTCATACGTCGACTTCGGAATCATCCTTCTATCGTTCTGTGGTGCGGGAACAACGAGAACGAGTGGATCTGGAACAGGGAAACGGGAAAGCCTGTGGAGGAGATGCCTGGCTATCGTATTTTCCACGAAATTTTACCCCACGAGTGTGAGGAGATGGATCCTTCCCGGCACTACTGGCCGACATCCCCATGGGGCGGTGACAAGCCCAACAGCCAGGAAGACGGGAATCATCATGCCTGGAACGTATGGAGCTACTGGGACGATCCTGCAGAAGTCGTGAAGAATCGGGGTCTTTTCATCACCGAGTTCGGATTCCAGGCCCCGGCCGATGTGGCCACATTGGAGGCAGTCCTGCAACCCGAGGAAAGAACGCCCCAGAATCGCATCTTCGAGTTCCACAACAAACAGGAAGAGGGCACGGAGCGGCTATTTCGATTCCTGGCCGGCCATCAGAAAATTACGACCGAGTTTGAGCCCTTCGTGTACGCCTGTCAGGTAAACCAGGGAGAAGCGTTGAAAACATGTGTGGAACACTGGAGACGACGAAAGTTCAGAACAGCGGGCACGTTGATATGGCAGCTGAACGATTGCTGGCCTGCCATCAGCTGGTCTCTCATCGATTATGCATTCAGGCCCAAAGCATCCTACTATTATGCCAAGCGGTTTTTTAAGCCCCTGCTTATGTCATTCATTGAGGAAAACGGAAGTTTGGTTCTGACTCTCGTGAATGACGCAGCGCACACCGTCACAGGAGAACTGGAAGTGTGTATACAAAGCTTCTTTGGCCAAAGAATATTGTCTAAAAAGAAAGAGACTAAATCAGCGCCCAACAGTGTCTCGAGCATCGAAATATGCGATCCTAAAGAGCTGCGAGATATAAACAGGTACACCTCTTACGCTCTGGCCAAACTTCGACAGGATGATGAAGTCCACGCCGAAGCGACTTATTTCTTTTCCCGCTACAAGCATCTCGAATTGCCGATGCAACCGGTTGAAGGCCGCGTATGTCTGGATAGCGAGGATGGCGTGGAGTTTGAATTACAGACATCGGGCCTGGCAAAGAGCGTCTGGATGCATCTTAAAGACTGGAGATTCTCGGATAATTATTTCGACTTGCATCCCGGCGAACCCAGACGGATTATCGGTAAAAGAGTCGGACAATCGGAACATTCGTTGGAAGACGCGGTCGTCTATTCCGTGGGTCATGACACCCCTCGAAGGATTCAATGGAACACGCCTGAGAGCACATTTGGAGGAGACGTGGATGAGTAAACGTGGGGATTATCTGCAACGATCCGAGATTTTTAAAAGATACCCTGGTAATCCGATATTAACGCGGGGGAAGTGGCCGTATCGGACCAACGCCGTGTTCAATCCAGGCGCTGTCCAGTACGAAGGGGATACGCTTCTCCTAAACCGGGTGGAGGGGATGGACGGTCTCTCTCATTTTACCGTAGCCAGGAGCAGAGACGGAAAGACGAACTGGACGATCGACTCTGAACCGACACTCCTGCCCGATCCCGAGTCGCATCCGGAAGAAATCTGGGGCATCGAAGATCCCAGAGTCGTGAGACTGGAAGAGTTGGATGAATACGGGGTGACTTACACGTCATATTCCAGGGAGGGCCCACTGGTATCTATGGCCTTGACCAAAGATTTCAAGACGTTTCGAAGACAGGGTGTCATCATGCCACCGGAGAACAAAGATGCTTCCCTTTTTCCCCGCAAGTTTGATGGTCGTTGGGCCTTGCTTCACCGTCCAATACCGGTGAACCCCACCGCGAGAGCCCATATCTGGCTTTCCTTCTCGCCGGATTTAAAACACTGGGGCGAACATGCCGTCGTGCTGGAGGCCAGAGAAGGCGGATGGTGGGATGCCCATAAAATAGGATTGGGTCCTCCGCCCATCGAGACGTCCGAGGGATGGTTGATCGTATACCACGGTGTGCGCTTAACGGCATCGGGGAGTATATACCGGGCGGGCCTGGCGTTATTCGACCTGGACGATCCCCGACGCGTGATAATTCGATCCAGAGAGTGGGTTTTTGGCCCACGGGAAGATTACGAGCGTCTGGGGGATGTGTCCGACGTGACGTTTCCATCCGGGATGGTTTACGATGCTGCCACCGATGAGCTTCGGGTGTATTATGGAGCTGCCGATACATCCGTGGGTTTGACCACGGCAAAGCTGAGCGATGTGTTGGATTATTTAAAGTCCCAGCCGGGAGGATAAGATTCCTATGGTTATCGAATGTCATGGGATGCT
>Ga0180431_10005808_pt1 | contig 14904 bp, 9 predicted proteins | sample SS_ome_11_FD_132459 | JGI IMG/M metagenome (GOLD analysis project Ga0180431, IMG submission 132459) | Hypersaline lake sediment archaeal communities from the Salton Sea, California, USA - SS_1_MS_1 metaG | ecosystem: Environmental > Aquatic > Non-marine Saline and Alkaline > Hypersaline >... | reverse complement strand
GGCGCACGAACCACTTTCGGTCGCAGCGGCTTTCGGTCTCAGCGGACAGGAGGCCGCCGTCGCGCAACGCGACGCGATGGCGCATCAGCCATGCCTCATGACAGCCATGGCAGTGTGCAACGGGACAGAGCTGGACGGCATCAACGCAGTGCAGCGCGGGCTCTCGATCCAGCCCGCCTGGGAGGGCGCCGGCCAGATTTTCCTGGCCGGGTGCGCTCGGCAGCCAATCTGCGGGCACGCGCACGGTCCTGTGAGGAGCGCGTGCCCGTCCTCGAGCTCGAGCATGTCGCTGCGGCGCGAAGCACTTTCCACGAACGCAATGCCCAGCATGATGGCGCCTCCATCTGCGCATTGATGACCATTGCCATCCTTGCGCGAGATCAAAATGGCGCTCACCAGGTACATGCTAGTGAGTCGCGTACTTGATCGTTTCATACATTTGCTGTCGAAATGTGCGACAGTCAGGAGCAACCTCACTAGCTTTAGACGTGGCGCCTCGTCGAGGCGGCCGAGCAGCGTGTGGCCTGCCGGCGCGCTCCGTACGTGCGCTGCTTTCAAAAGCTGCGTCACGTAGCGCTCTTTGACTCGCGCATTCAGAAAACACGACACGGATGAGCTTAACCAAAAGCCGTCCGCGCGCAGCTGTAGCACTCCCTGGCATGCTGCCCGCCGCCGAGGTGCCGCACACGCACACCTGCTGCACGGTCGTCGAAGCTGGGTGGGACGGACCGGAGGGGGCGTGGTGGGAGCACTGCGCTCCAATGCCGTGCCCCGTGTCTATTCCCAAGGAGTGTACTGCCAGAGAAGCGTACGAGCTTCTGGGCTGGACGGAAGACGAGCAGCGCGGCGATGCTCCAGCAGCGCAGGCATCTGCGGAGGCAAGGCCAGGTGCAGAGGTACTCGTGCTGGACGCCTTACACGCGCTCATCTCGGGACGCACGCCCCGTCACGGGGACGATGCAGCAGACGCGGCACCTCACGCGCGCCGGCGCAAGTACCTGAGTTTTGGTGCCGCCGGCGCTTACGGTTACGCGTACTGCGGCGTCCTTCGAGCCATCGAGCGCAGCTTCAGCGGCAGAGGCGGCTGGTCGAGATTCATCTCCCATCTCGGCGGTGCAAGCGGCACGAGTGCGGGCGCGCTCGCGGCAGTTGCCGTAGTATGCGGCGCAAGCCCCGCACAGCTCGGCGAATTTGTCGTCGGCACGTCGATGAAGAGCCTGCTCTGTTACGACATTGCGTTTGCGCTTGCCATGCCGCCGCCAGATCCCGATGCACCTGCGGCGGAGCCGGCTGGAGACGCAAGGGCCGGCGTCGGCGCTCGGTGCGTCCAGGGCGGGGGCGGGCAAGTGGGGCCGGGAACTTGTGCCTCCGATATAAATCCGGCGAGCCGTCGGGCGCGCAGCAGTGAGCACGTGCCGGCGAGCCCGCGGCGCGGATCCGCAGCTGGTGAGGTGGGAGACGGGCCGGTGATGGCACGTCGGTCAGGGAGCAGCAGCAGCAGCAGCAGCAGCAGTGCGGGCGGCGCGGTTGGGACGCTGCACTCACTCGCGGATGCAGCCGCGCTTGTGATACGGCAAGGCCTGGCCCACCGTCGGCAAAGCGCAGCAGCACGCGCAGCAGGCGTGCCTGGAGCGGCGAGTGGGACAGCGGCGGGCGTGCGGTCGATGTTGTCGACGCCCCGCGCAGCGGGGGACTACGCGCGCCGCACCGGCGTGGACCTGCTTCGCGCCCTGCCGTCTGGACTCCTTCCCGGCACGTTCCTCACCAATCTGGCCCGCGCCGCGCTGCAGACGTGGTCGGGCAACCCCGACGTAACCTTTGCGGAGCTGCACAGGTCGACGGGCCGCACGCTGCAGATCGTTTCGACCGACCTGGACGCGTGCGCCGCGTTGATCTTCAGCGCCGACACGACCCCCAATGTTCCGGTGCACGTTGCGCTGCGCGCCAGCATGTCCGTGCCTGCCGTCTTTGCGCCCGTCGAGTGGCGCGGCCGCCTGCTCGTGGACGGTGGCGTCGTCAACACGCCGGCGCTCGCGCTGACTCCGCCCGAGGAGACGCTTGCGTTTGCTGTCGGGGTGACCAGGCGGTGCGAGCGCTCGGTGGGCGCGATCCTCACCCGCGTCGCGCAAGCAAGCACGGTGGCCCACACGGACCTCGTGCGCGGCGCGCTTGCGTCGAGCCGCCTGGCGCCTGCGACGGCGCAGCCGATCGTGGTGACGCTCGATCCCGCACCCTGCATCTCAGGTACGGGCTACGCGGATCCGCCAGAAGTACGCGCAATGACCGTGCGTCACGGCGAGGACGAGCTGCTGCGGTGGCTCAGCAGCGTCCTGGCCTGCGCGGCCTTTTGCCTGGCGTTGCGGTTGGGCTTGCCCGCCGTAACTTAGCCGGCGCGCCGAGAGCACTACGGCAGTGCAAGGTTTGCTGAAAGGGTGCAAAGTAATGATGTGTGCGTGCATCATTCTGCATAACGTCTATGCTTTGGCGGGGGGCGGGCCGGCACCGGCACCGACCTGCGCACTGTTGAGTAAATCTTCGACCCAGCTTCTGCCTTGCACGCTCGGAGCGCCGGCGGGCGCGGGCGGCGCCATGCCGCCCGACCCAGTGACGGTGCCTCGCAACGCTGCCGCGCGAGACCACTCGGTCTCGGTCATGGGCCACGGCTGGTATGAGCCGCCCGTGGTCGTGGCATGCAGAGTCGGGTGTGGAGAGAACGCGGCGCAACCTGCTGGAGGAGCGGCGCCGGTTGGTGCACAGACGACGCAGCGCGGCGCGCCTGGCGCTGGCGCGGCCGCGCCGGGGCAGGTAAGATCCGTCCAGGGCACGGTCGGCACCGCGTTTGGGCGTTGCGGCGGAAACGCGGTAGCGTTGGCGCCGCTCGACGACGGAGCACCCGCGGCGGGGGCCGCGTGTCCCGTCCCATGATTATGCATGGGAACATATGCTAAGGTTGAAACTGCTGACGGAGTCATCAAGGCGCACTCACCACGCTGAAACTGGTCTCGCTGCTGGGTAAGCGCCGTCCGCTGCCTTGGACGCTTTGCACCAAGCAGTCTCGCGGCGCCTGCGATCATGAGGATCACCGCGGCGACAACGAGCAACGTTGCGAGCACCAGCAGCCAAACGTCTCGCGCAAGGTAAAGCTGCGAAGAAGCCGACCCGCTGCTTGCCGCTGCTATCGAGGAAGCAGAGGCGGCGCCGGTAGCATTCTGCCTCTGCGCTTCCCGCGCCGCTGCCTCTGCGACCGTCGCAGTCTGCAGGCGTCGCTTACGCCGGCGTCTTGCTTCACGCAGGTCCCGCGCCTCCAGCTCGCGCTCGAGCTCCTTGCAGTGGCGAATGGCCCTCCTGGCTCGGCGCGATGCGTGGCGCGCGTGCATCCTGACATGGAGTATTTCTTCATCACTGTCTGCGCTGTCGCCGTCGCTGCCGTCGTCGGCATAGCGATCCGAGCGTGGCCTCTGCTTGCGCCCACGTCGCGCAGCCGCCTGCTTTTCTGCCATCAGTACGGCGAGCGTCCTTGTCAGCTCCGCCATGCGCCTTCGTTCTTCGCGTGCCTCGCGTCTCTCTCGCCTGCAGCGCTGTGCCTCTCTCATCGCAGTCTGCAGCACCCACGCCCTGCTGTTCAAGTCACCAAGGGCGGCGGCGGCAGGCGGGCGGTCCGCGCGCTGCCCGCCGCCGAAGGAGGTCGCGCCTCCGCCAGCGACCCTGAACTCGACTCTGGGGGGCACGCTTCCGTCAGACGTGGCACTTGCTGCTGCCCCCGGCGCTTCTGCCGATGCCGATGCCGCCGACGGCACCTCTGCCAGGCCAGCCGCGTCGACGCCCTGATCCGACGGTCCGAGGTCGGTGCGCGAGTCTCCGTACGCGGGCGCACGCAGCGTGCGGTGGGCGAGGTCGCTCTGCATGAGGTCACGGCAGAGCTCAGGCTCCGTCACGAAAGCGGACTGCACGGCGAAGCCCTGGCGAGATGGGGTGGACGAGGTCAGCGCCGGCGCGCGCGCGTGCGCCTCTTCTCCATGGCTCGATTGCACAGGTCCACTGGCGCTTGCGTGCGCAAAGCCCGGCGGCGGCTGCGGTGCCAGGCTGGGCCCGCCCCCAAACATGTCAGCTCCAGCATTCCTCAACGTCTTTCTTGCTCGCCTTGCCAACGTGTGGCGGCACGGCCAAGCGGCTTCCTGTCACCGCCAGGGTTGGTGAATGCGATGCGATGCACCGCAGAGGGCTGGATATGTACTTGTCGTCCACGCCCTCTCCCCAGCTACCCGGCACCGACCGTCGCAGGCACTGGACGGATGGGGACCCTTGGCAGTCCACCCTCACTTGCAGCGACCCGGTTGCTTAGTGGCGTAAGGCCCAACATACGCGCGCCACCTTTGCCGCAAACCGCCGCAGTGCCGTGAACTAACCCCGCACAAGCGGTTGTTGGTTGCCCGCTAATGCAAGGTGGAGCGCGAATGCACGTGCATTCATGTGGCACATCGCGTCTTAATCGCGCGCCGACACGTAACATGCACCGACGCGTATCCCAAAGTTGCTGCTGCTCCTCAATTTGCCGTCAAATGCCTTATAGCGCCAAGCACAAGCTTGTCTTTATACACGTGCCCAAAACCGGCGGTACTTCTGTCGAGGTCATGTTGGGAATGAGGAACACGAGATCGCTCTGGAAACACTACTCAAACACAGACACGGAGTGCGATACTGTGCCACAACACTGGCCAGCGTCTCGGCTGAGAATCGCCCTGGGTGAGCATGTATGGAAAGACAGCACGAAGTTTGCGATCGTGCGCAACCCACTCGAGCGTTTCGTAAGCGCTTACAAGTGGGGAAAAAGAAGGGGACATTCGCTGCTGAGTCTTGCACAGTTTGTCGAGAGTGAGCTGCATCCAGATGCTGCGAATCGGTACAGAAATGTGACAAGACGGTACGCGATGCTGAAGCACAAGCTGTACGTGGCACACCTTCTCCCGCAGTGCCACCTGATTGACGAGCCAGACATCGTGGTCCTGCGCTTGGAAAATATCATCACGGACTGGGAGCGCTTTGTGCACAGGTACGCTCCGCAAGTGCCAGGCGTGCTCATCAGGTCTCAGACATCAGATGGCCAATCGCTCAGCAAACAAGACGAGGCTGATATGCCGCTGGTGGAGGCAATTGTGCGTCGCGTTTACAAGGCAGACTACGAGCGGTTTTATCCTCATCTTTTATGCCAGCGTGCTGATGCATGCACAACAACGGATCTTGACGGGTCTGACACTGCAGCAGGCAGCGGCGCATCCGCCGGTCCAAGCGCGTGAGCGGGTGGCTGCGCTTGCCTCGCGAGGAAAAGCGACGGGCCGAGCAAGGTGCTCTTGCAGCAGTTGCGCCTCGAGCACCCTTGTTCCTGAGTGCTTGGGGGCGAGCTTTTTCGATGCCAGTGCATTGTGCAATTTTTCTATGCGACATGCGCGGCACCCAGATCGGTATTTACGTCTGAGACGGAGGCACGTAGTCACCTGTAATTTGCCGCGCGCGTCTCAGCGCAAGTGCTGCTTCGTCGTCGTCCATGTTTGCGTGCAGGGTTCTCGCAGTTGAAAGCGCTTGCAGGCGCCTGCGCTCGGCAGCCTGCGCGGCGAGGACGCGCGCCGGAACGCCGGCGTCTTCCTCTTGCGCACGCTGTAATTGAGCCGAGCTTGAATCCAAGGCAGGTATTTGCCCTGGATTCGCGCCCGATGCAGCAGCAGCGGCAGCATCGTGGTGGGCGTGCGTCGGCGGCGACTCTCCGTCACCGTCACCGTACCAAGCAGATGCAGACTCGGCGGCGGTCGGCTCGAATTCACGCTTGGGCCCCCCTGCAGCCAATGTCGACGCTGGCTGCGACGCTTGCTGGAACATCAGGCCCCGCCTGCGAGGAGTCGTGGCGCCGGACGGCACCTGCTCCGCCCGACCTGCCGCCGCAGGTGCCTGTGGTGCACCGCTCCTCTCCCGGTGGGTGCCTGCCGTCGCCGCCGCTCCGGCCGCCGTGTCGCTCAAGGGCACCGCTCCCGCAGCGCGCGCATACAGAGACGCCGGTGTCTCCGCTTGCTGCGCCTGCTGCGCCTGCTGCGCCTGCCGCGCCTGATCCTGCTGCCCCGACGACGCGCCGCTGCTCCGCCGTGTCGCGCCAGAGAGCATGGAGCCGATCAAGCCCATCAGTCCCCCGGCCCCACCTCCGCCACCGCCGCCGGCCCCGTTGCGCCCGATGAAAGAGCCGACGAGTGCTCTGGCGACGCCGGTCAGTGCGCCGCCCAGGCCGGGCGAGCCACCGGTGCCCGGCCCCGCGGGGCCCTCCGCCTGGTGCATGCGCTTCTCCCTGTTGTCCAGCCACTTGAAGGCGAGCATGCCGAGCACCATCATTGCCAGCGAGAACTCGGGGCTGGGCGCGCTGCGCTTCCAGTACTTTCGGTACAGCTTCTCGAGCACCGCGTCGTAGCGGCGGCTCTGCAGCTCATTGACCACCTCCCCGGACCAGCCGCTGACGTCGATGCGAAGCAGCAGCAGCAGAAACTCGGCCACGGCGAGCACGATGCCGATCCACCGCCTCATCGTTTCCACCTTTTCGATCATCGCGACGCAAGACTGGTGGCGCTCAAACTCCAGGCGCATCTCCTCGAGGTCGTCCGACATCGTGTAGTCCCGCGAGATGGGGATGCCCTGCAGCCGCATCTTGCTGAGCTGCGCAATGTACGCGCTCTTCGCGCGGCGCTCGGCCAGCTCGCGCTCCTTCCTCCGCCGCGCCCTCGCCCTGCGCTTCGCTCTCTGCTTGCGCGCGTCCTTGCGCGCGCGCCACCGACGGAACTGGTCCTCGCTCATCGTGTAAAAGTACTCCTCCTCGTCCGTGTCCAGGGGACGCTCCGGGTCGTCAGAGTCGTACCCGTGGTGATTCCCCCCGCCGTCCTCGTACGCGTCCGTGTCGCTGTCCTCGGAGAGAGAAGACGCCGCCGAGTCGTAGCCGGCGCTGCGCCGGCCCGGGCCGCCGCCGCCCCCGCCGCGGCCGTTGTTCCTGCGGCGCTCCGGCGGCCGACGATGGCCGCGCGCGCCCCCCTTCCCGCCCCGCGGGTGCACCGACGCAGACAGCGAGCGCAGCGACTGCACGTCGCCGTCTGACGACTCGGACGCTGCCGAGCCGGGGCGCGCGCGTCTGTCGGCGCGGCCGGGCCCGCCTCCGCGCTTCCCGCTTCCTCGGTCGCGGCGCTTTTGCAGCGCGCTCACGTGCGCAGCAACGGCGCTGTTGAACAGCCCGGGGTTTGCGTCGCGCGCGAGGGCCTGGAACGCCTCGCGCTTCTGAGCGACCGAGTCTGGCCTCCTCCCCGCTCCCCGCCGCGGCGTGGGCACCGCCGCGGTCGGACGCGCGTCGACCTCGGTGCTGCGAGTGTAGCCCTGGCTGTCGGCAGCGGCAAGCATTGCTGCACGCCCGGACGCGTCTCCCATTTGCGGAGGTGAAATGCGCACCATGTCGTCGTCGGCGGCCGCGTGCATGCGCTCGAGCTCGAGCGGCGCGTCCTCGTACCGCGCGCGATCCTCGCCCGCCGGCTTGTGCTCCCACCCACCGTCACGAGGCTGCTGCCTGATGCTCATCTGCTCGCGCTGGACGAGCTGGTCAAACGTGTGCGCGTGTCCTCGCACCCGCCCTTGCTGCGGCTGCTGCTGCTCCTGCCGATGATGCCTTTGCTCTTGCGGCCAGTCCGGCCGATGATGCGCTTCCTCATGAGCCGAGAATGCGCGCTGCGCAGAGGGCACGCCGCCGGAGCCTCTCTCCGCGCCGGCGCCTCGGCGGGGCGTCTCCTGGAGTCGCTTGCCCGATGCGGCGAGATGCATGATGCCTGCCGCGCTCGGCGTCGAGACGCGCATTGTTGCCGCCCCCCTTGATGCCTGGCGCCCGCCCACCGCTGCGTCGCCCGCATCGTCTGCTGGACCCTGCCGGTAGCCACCACCGCCGGTTCCCTGCGGCCCCACGCTCTCTCCGTCCTCCTGGTCGTCCTCTTCTTCGTCGTCAGGCTCTTCGTCATCGCCCGCCGCCTGCTGGTCAAGGTTTGCGGCCGCAAACAGACTGGCAAAATTTCCAACCTGCTGCATATCGAGCGAGCCTCGCGCCGGCTCCCGCTGGGAATCACGCGGCACGTTACCGCCGAGCGGCTTTGCGCGGGGCGTCTCGGCTCCGACTGTGCTTCCAGCCATCGGCGTCTGCACGACGCGGCCCGCAATGGAGGGGGGCATGGCCAAGGACTGCATGATGTCGTGCATTGCCGATGCTCCTTCCCCGCCGGCGTCGGCAGCCGCTCCGAGTGGGACGCCGTGCGCTGCGTGCACTCGCCCCGTATCGGCGGCAGCAGCAGCAGCAGCAGCAGCAGGTCCCTCCGCCTGCGGCCGGCCCGAATTCACCACAGCCGCCGCCCAGTCATAGTGCTGCTTGCCACCTTTATCGCCGCCGCCACTACCGCGGCGTGCGTCGCCAGACTGCGGCCGCTCCTCGCCGACGGCGGCGGCGGCGGACCGCGACGCACCTTCCGCGGCAACTTGTTCGTGGCCGACTCCGTCGATTTCAGCCGTCTCCTCTTCGTCCTCGTCCTCTTGCTCCACTTCTGCCATGTCATCTGCTGCAACAGAGTCGGCGTCGACATCCAGCTCCTCCTCTCCCGGTTTCTGCGAATTCAAGCGCAGGACGTCGCGGAGAGGCCGAGGCTTGGAGAAATCCACCCTGTCCGGATTAGCAATCTCCTTAAATAGAAACAGCGTCTCGCTGGAGGGAGGTCTACTCATGCCCGGAAACTCGTCTGGGCGGAGCTTGTCGATGCGCGGCACTTGTTTGCCGCCGGCGCGTGCGGGCGGCCGCGGGGGCTTGGCGGCCGACATGTCCTGGGCGTGGGCGTGAGGCCGGGCTGCGCGGTACACGTGGATGTTGGAGCTGCCCTGGCTGTGCAAGGAGCACCCGATGCGCAGTTACTATCACGCACTGCATGGTCTTTTGCATCTACCGCGGGGAACGCCGCGGCCCAGCACTGCCGCCCCTGGAGTATGCTAACCTTGATAAAAATTATAACTGTTATATCTTACGCCCGGTGCACCATCCCGCTCGCCCTCGACACGCCCCGGGCCGCGGCACGCTTGGGTCACGGCTTGGAGGAGGCAGGCACACGCAAAGCCCGAGGAGCGCCGGCGCTAATCGTGGCCCTTGCGAGACGCTCTGCAAAACGCAGCTGCACGGCGAGCACGACCGCGACGGCCACCATCATGAGCAGGATGAGGAGGAACGTCAGGACGATGAGCGCCACCGCCCAGCCGGGCACCGGCGTGCTGGCCTTGAGCATGTTGTGCGAGGACAGCTGCATCACGGCGCTGCCGCAGTAAGCCGGCCTCGCCGCCGCTGCCTGTGCGGAAATCTCGTCCTCGCTTACCTGGGTCTGTCCCTGGGTCGTGAGTGAGACGGCGCCTCCGGGGACTGCGACGCAAGACCTGGCCATCGCTTGATCTTCTTCTCAGGGAGGACGGTCGGCGTCGCGTTGCAGTGAGAACGCTGGATCGGCGCCTCCCGAGCTTGGACGCAGCCTGGCGGCGGGGCACCTTTCTACCGCTGCGCTACTTGCCCGGGTTTCGCCGCACCGCTGCGTGCTCGCGTCTCCGCGGCGACGTGCTTCATGAAACGCGCTTGAAGTACCACCGACGCCAGGAGCGCCGCGAGAATTACCACGACGAGGATGAAGCTGAAGATTACCAGCGCGCTCCCCCACGCGGGCCACTGCCCCTCGCCGCTGACGTGGCCCGTGGTGCTGACATTGATGCGTTGCGTTCCGCAAGACGACGCCGGAGCCGCCATCGTCTGCCCTCCCTGCGGCAGAGACATCCCGGCGGTTGCTGGTCTGCCGGGTATTCGGTGCCACGCGCGGCGCGCGTGGTCGCAGAGCTATGCTGCCACCAGCCTGCTTTACCACCGGCGGCGCCTTGTCAGATATCCTGGACACCGCGCGCTAATTATTTGCAAGGCTGGCCAGCGCCGACTCGGCAATCTCGTACACCTCGCCGCGGGTCCTCATGTCGCGACATAGCTCGGCAATAGCGGCCAGTGGTCGGGCCCTGTCAGACACTAGATCGCGCGCCCTGAGGCGCGTGTCCAGTATTGCAGCGTAGTCGCTGTCACGCCGCTCGCACTCCCTGTCCCACGGAAGGCGGCCGTCGACAGCCCAGATCAGCGACAGCATCAACGATTCGACGTCGTCACCGGGAGCAGAGAAGTTGCAGAAACGGTCGTCGTCGCTGAATGCGCACGAAGGTGAAAAGGTCAGCGACCGGATAATCACAGGGGAGCCCATGCGGCGTACGCAGCTGAGGTCCATCAGCACCGGATCGTCAAGGTCGACGTCCGCGTCTGCTGCTGGTGATGATGCCGAGCCCCGTCGCCGCCTGAACCCGACGTGCTCCGGGGAGATGCCTTGATGGGTGTACCCCAAGGCGTGAAGCGCGCGTATGGCGCGGCACACTCGCGCGCCGACGCGCGCCGCGACTGGAGCGGTAAGCCTCCCGCAGCTTGCAAGCGTCTTGTCCGCCAGCTTCTCCATGACAAGGTAATGCCCGTAGCGGTGACAATTGGCATTGGCGCTGAGCTGTCTGCCAGCAGGCGCCGCCGCATCCGCAGCCGTCCTCGCCTTACGCCCGCCGCTACCGCCGCTGCTGGACGGACGATCCTGGTCAGCGCACCTGTCATAATCCTCCCGAACCGCGGCGGCCCCGTCTGCAGATGGACTCGCATAAGAGAAAGTGCCGGCATCCAAGACGCGGACCCAGCCACCGTCATCGTGCAGCCTGCGCAGGAGATGCTCTTCCTGAGAGTAAACTCCGCACGCAAGCGCCGGCAAGGATTTCACGCACGTGGAGTGCAGCACGCACTCGAGCTTTACGACGGCGCTGTCGGTGCCACCCTCGGAGTCGCGACTGTGAGCCATGAACACGCCTCCGTACTCGGAGCATTTGTAAGCACACGCACGTGACGGCGGTATCGTCCAGCGGCGCACCCCAAAGGTTACGGTTGCGGGTGGCGGTAAGAACGGCACATGCGGAATCTGCGCGTGGTCGATCCTCTGATCAATCTTGTCCATCTCTGCCAGCGCCTGCCCGACGACCCGAGCCTGCCTTGCATTATGGAAGTGATGACCGCGTCCCGCGTGGCCTGCCGCGGGCTGGACGCGGCGCGGCGGGCGGAGGTGCGTGCCGATGCGTGCGTCGGTAGTTTATTGCTTGCTCTCCACCTCAGCGGCTTGAGGGCGGTCTCCCGGCACCGCTGATCCGTTTGGCATGACTTCCTCCACGCCCAGGGACGCCATGTTGAACTTGTACTTGCCAACCTCCTTCTCGGCGGCCTGTGTCATGAGCTTCTGCAAAATGTACTTGAACTTGCGCACGGTGCGCATTCCGCCGCTCGCACGGAGCGCCTGCAGCGGCGCACGCGCCACCTGCCTGAGCTGCTCCACGTGCGCGGCGGCGTCTGGCGCCACTGCCGCCTCCGGAGTCGGGGTGTAGCTCGCTTCCACGACGTCTTCTGCTGCGGCGCTGTCGTCCGCCACCCTGCCTTCCGTGTCCTGCACATTCTGCAGCGTGGCGTGAAACGGCCTTCCGAGAACGAGCTTCATGCGCTTGTGCGTGATGCCGCCGGCAATGTCGGTGATCCGCACGCGCTCCCTGTCCGCCAAGTCCTTGCGCCCGGTGACCTGCATGCACACCTCTGCGATCTCGTCGTGCCGCGTCTCCACCCAGAGGTGCGGGACAGACACGCGCAGGCCCGGCACGTCGTAGTTCATGTACCCGAACACGATCCGAGGACTCAGCGGGAGATCCCACTCCTTCTCGACGTGCCTCAGCAGCGCGAGTACGACGCACGCCACGAACGCGCAGCTGTCGATGAGACCCTGGGTCTTTTGCTTCAGCCCGCTGGGTGTCGTCACCTCGACGGCACGGCTCTCCTCGTGCAGCACCATGATCGCTACGATCAGGAGCGACTGCGCCTTGCCCATCAGGTCGTTCATCCGGTCGATGAAGGATTTCTGCGCTGCGGTAAAGGCAGGGGTGAAGGAGGCGTCGTCGACCGTGCCGCTGGCACCGGCGCCGGCACCGGCGCCGCCGCCCTCTCCCCCCTGCAAAGCGCGCTCGGGCGCAGCGTCTGAGCTCGGCTGTGGCTCGCTGTCCCCGCGTGCGGGCAGAGCGCCGTCCATCGTTGTCGCAATGCTCGCAGCAATAACCCGCCTGGCTGTTGCGCTTTGCGCCCCTACTACACGGATGCACCATGCCGGCAACGCACGGCGCGTGCCTTGGTCCAAGGCCAATCTTGGCTTCAGCACGTCTGCCGCTTGGTACGTCCACAATGTCCTCGTCGCAGTCTACCGCAGACGCAGGCGATGCGCAACAGGGTGGGCACGATGGCGGCAGCGCGCACCGGACGGACGGTCGGCGCAAGGAGAATGGCAGGCACAGGAGGCGCCGCAGCCGCAGCCGCAGCCGCAGCCGCAGCCGCAGCCGCAGCCGAGCTCGTGGTGAGAGCCGGCACGGGGGCGTCGACGCCGGCGCCAAGGTGCACCGCAAGCGCGCACGAGGTAGCAGCAAGACCGACGGCGCCGCAAAACGCGGGCGTGGGACCGGAGAGCGCACGCAGGAGCGGCGCGGCGAAGCACGCTCCGGTCCTGCCGTGCCGGATGCGCGGAGCACGTCAGATGCGCGCGGCGGGCGGAGCGCTTCCCAGGTTGCTGGTCAGCAGGAGGGTCACGGACCTGTGAGGAAAACGTATCGCAAGGTTGACGAGATCGAGCACGTCCTGAGCCGCCCGGCACGGTACATTGGGGCGACCAAGGCCACGATTCAGGAGATTGAGATGCTGGTGGACGACGGTCAGCTCGCGTCGATACAGACGTACGTCCGCTCGAGCCCAGACTGCGGCGTCTCTGTGCGTATACAGAAGAACCCCGAGGCCCGCGTTGAGGTTGCCGCGGTCAGCGAAGAGGATCATGGCGGCGCGGTCGATGCCGGGCCGGCTGCGCCACCCGCCGCTGCGGACGACGGCGGCTCCGTCTCAGCCTCTGCCGCCGCCGTTGCCGCGGCGGCCGACAAGTCTGCGACTCGTGATCGCAAGGCTGGCAAGAAGAAGGGTCACGTCGGGTCGTGCACGCTGGTGGCTCCGGTGAGCCCGGGGCTGATTCGCCTCTTGATCGAGGCGCTTCAGAATGCGGTCGACGCCTCGCTGGAGGACGAGACGATGACGCGCATCGAGGTACTGGTCGACGACGCTGCCGGCGTCATCTCCGTGCGCAACAACGGCGCGGGCATTCCCGTGCGGCGCGCCGACGCCGGCCCGGACTCGCACCTCTTAGTTCCGGAGCTTGTCTTTGGCCACCTGCGGTCCGGCAGCAACTTTGGGGACGTCGACGGCGGCGACGGCCGCGCCCGCATGGGCAGCGGACTCCACGGGGAGGGCATCACGCTTGCCGGCATCTTCAGCGCGTGGTTCGAAGCGTCGACGCGCAACCCGGAGACAAAGAAGGAGTGGAAGATGCGCTGGACGAACAACATGCGCAGCAGCGACGGCGGCAAGGTGTCGCGCTCGTCGGCCAAGTCGGGATACGTGCACGTGCGCTTCGCTCCGGAGCTGCACAGGTTTGGCCTCGACCCTGAGCAGGGCTTCCCTCCGCACGTGGCCGCGGCGCTGCGCGCGTGCGTGTACGACGTCACCCCGGTCGTGCCCAAGCGCGTCTCGGTCGTGCTCGACGGCGAGAAGCTGCCTGTGCGCGGTCTGCCGGACTATGCGCGGGCCATGGGGGGCATCACGCTGGGCGGCTCACGGGCGCGCATGGTGGAGCTCGGCAGGGACCCGGACACGGACGCGACCGTGTGCTCGTCGTCGACGCCTCGCGTCAGAGCCGTGGTCACCCTCGCTGGGCCTCACACCCCCCGGCGCCCGACCGGCTTTGTCAACGGCATCCGCGTCAACCTCGGCGCGCACGTCGATCACGTGGCGGACGTGCTTCGCAAGCACATGGCCGAGATTGCGAAGCAGACACGAGGCGCGGCGGACCTGGCGCTGACGCGGGACAGGGTCAAGCAGCTCCTGTGGTTTGCAGTCGACGCGCGCGTGCCGAACCCGAGCTTCAAGAATCAGACCAAGGACGAGCTGGACATGCTGCAGCGCGAGCTGGGCTCCAAGCTGGAGGTGAGCGCCGACCAGGCGAGGGCGCTGGACGCTCTGCTCCGGCCCGCACTGCGCGCGTACGCGGAGGAGCAGCGCAAGCAGGCCGAGGTGCTGGCCCTGCAGAAGGCGGCCGGTGCGGCTGCGGCCGCCGGGGGCGCGTCGCGAGGCGCGGGGCGGTCCGCATTCGGGGGCAACATCGTCCACCACGCAAAGCTGCACGACGCGCTCAACGCCCGTCCCCGCCGGCGACGGGGAGAGGTGGAGGACATTGTGCAGGCGGCCGCCGGTCTGCGGAGCGGTGCATCGACGCAGCAGACAGGCGAGGCGACGCGCGCGGTCGCGCGCGCCGCCCGCGGCGGCCTTCGTCGCCTGTACGTCGCCGAGGGTGACTCGGCGGGGCAGATGGTGCTGTGCGGCAGGGCGGCCGCGCCGGACCCGGACAATTGCGGCGTGCTGACGGCGCGGGGCAAGATCCTGAACGTGCGCGACGTGGACCCGAAGAAGGTGGTCAAGAACGAGTTCATCATGCTGCTGGCCCGAGCGCTCGGGCTGACCCCGGGCAAGGAGTACCTGGCCGCCGACGACCTGCGCGATCTCCGCTACGACGTGCTGGTCGCCTTTGCGGACCAGGACGTGGACGGCCACCACATCGTCGGCCTGCTCGCCAACGCCGTCGAGTACCTGTTCCCCGGCCTCCTCCGCCTCCGCCCCGACTTTGTGCGCCG
>Ga0180431_10005807_pt1 | contig 14905 bp, 14 predicted proteins | sample SS_ome_11_FD_132459 | JGI IMG/M metagenome (GOLD analysis project Ga0180431, IMG submission 132459) | Hypersaline lake sediment archaeal communities from the Salton Sea, California, USA - SS_1_MS_1 metaG | ecosystem: Environmental > Aquatic > Non-marine Saline and Alkaline > Hypersaline >... | reverse complement strand
GGGGATGAGCGAGGCATTCGTCTTCGACTGGGGAGGAAACGGCCCGAAGGAGTTCCACCGATCGGAGTACGCCCCCATAATACTGAGCAACATGATATACTGGATAGCCCGGGTCGAGATACCGGAGGATATGGGCATGCTGCTTTCACTTCGTACCCGACTGACCAAGTACTTCAGCATGCGGAGGTACGTGCTGTCGGTCATCGATTTCGCTGAGAAGTTCGGAGCCAATATGAACAAGGCCAACCAGGCCTTGACCGAGTCGGGCGAGGATCGGGACGCCATAATAGATCTCTACGTTAACGGGGAATACGAGACGAGCCTCTCAACCCTCGACGCCGCCCTCGAGAAACTTGACGAGGTCACGACCCTGGCGATGGACGCAAAGGACCAGGCCCTCCTCTGGGTTTACATAATAGAGTGGTTCACCGTGACCGGGACCGCGATGTCCACAGGGGTTATCGTCTGGACCCTGATGGTGAAGAGGGCCGCCTACAGGGAAGTCGGTGTAACCAGGTTCGACGAAAGCCGGTGACGCTAGGCCGTCGCTGCACCGCCTATCGTGCCAAAGTAGGTGACTTGTACATCAAACCCAATCTTCCGCCTCCGCCAGGAGCTTCCTCGCCTCAGTTTCGGTCCTGCACCAGGTCTGGAACATTATCCCTTCCGGGCCAATGGCCCTGCAAATCGGCTCTATCTTTGAGGGGGGAAGGCCGAGAACCAGTCCCTTCCCCGCGGATTTGATCTTCCGGTACATCTGGTGATAATCACTTGAACCGCAGTCAGGTTTCCCGGCCCCTGGCACCCACTGAATGGCATTCAACTCCGGTATCTCGAGGAACCTATCGAGATGGGGAATTTGACCGTGACCGTCGAGATGATACACGCTGTGATCAAGCCGCCTGCACTGCTCCGCCACAAAGGGATAAGTGAACTCCTCGAATTTGGATGGGGAAAGCATGTACGCGTAGTCGCATTGAAGGGGGTACCACCTGTCCTCGCACCATATGCCCATCCAGGCCGACGTACCCTCCATGGTGGGATTGGTTATGTTGTAGAGCTCCTCGTAGCACCAGTGCCAGATATCGAGTATCCGCCAGCAGAGATCCTTCACCGCTCTCTGCGACCGAAACAGGTCTATCATCAATCGCTTCTTTCCCCTCAATGAGTGGGCCACATCCAAGATCCCCCCCAGATCCGTCATGCCGACCAGGAATCTTCCCTCTCCCCTCGCTGCCGACACCTCGGTATCCCGCTTCGCACGGAGCCACCACTCGTTCTCGTGGTCAAGTTCGATGTCCCCTAGTTCATCCCACTCCATGGGGGTTTCGAACCACATCGTATCGGAGTAGAAATGGGCATCTGCCCCAAGGAAGGCCGCACATACGCCGGCGCCCAGGTTGATCCAGCAGTTCGGGAAGCTCTCTCCTCCGAAAAAGGTCGCATTGCACCAATTCTCGAAGCCCGAAATCGCCATGGAAGGGCCATCCGCATGCCGCGCGAAGTCCCAGTTGTCCCAGCGAGGGGCACTCTCGACACCATCGCGCAGGGCGGTGACGCTTATCGCTGGCCTATCGATTGTCTCTCCATCCCACCAAGCGGAGTACCTCTCCTTTGCCTCCTCCCAATCCTCCTTGTAGAACATGACCCGGCGATTCCGATATCTCTCTAAAAAGGTATCTACTCCACTCGACCGGTATCGGTATCCAGATAGTTGTGGCAGACACGACGACGATGCTATCAGCTAGCGTTGGTAACGATGATCCCAAGGATGTCAGAAGAGGTCGCCCGAAAACCCCCTATTTCCCGTTGTTCTTGAATCGACCGCTTTCTCCTTGGGATCAATACCCCTGACATGTTACGAAAATAAGTTGGTTTTGTTTATCCAGCTTGTTATTCAAACGTTCTGTTAGAAATTTAGCCCAACATTTGAAATCCCGTACCGTCACGGCTACAATAGGCCCATTCGCCGTAGAGCACTCCTCTCTTCCCCTATCGTCGATGATGGCGCCGGGCCGTAAATGTGGCCGGGGTGCACCTTCAATCCGGGATCGAGATCCGCGAGTCTGCGCAGGCTCTTCGCCAACTCCCTCCTGTCGCCGCCCTCCATATCGGTCCTTCCAAAACCGCCGACGAACATGGTGTCTCCGGTAAAGATGTGTCCGTGCCCGACCAGGCAAATCCCTCCCGGGGTGTGGCCTGGGGTATGCATAACCCGTAGGGCGCAGTCGCCGAAACGCACGGTATCGCCCTCCCGGAGAGCTATGTCCGGAGGCTCTTCCAGCATCCCGGAATCGGCCTCGTGTATCGCGACCCTCGCCCCCGTAGCCTTGGCGACCAGCTGGTTGTCATGTACATGATCGATGTGATGATGGGTATCCACGATGTGGAGGAGCCTCAAACCTGCCCGCCCCAGGTGATCGATCACCTCCTTGCCACTGAAGTCGGGATCGACCAATATGGCCTCATCGGAAGACGAGGAGAGGAGGTAGGAGAGGTTCCCCATCCGCTGGGACACAAATGTCTTCATCGTGAAGCCCATGAGGCCAGTTACACCTCCAGGCCTTATCTTTGATTCCGCCAGGGAAGTTATTTGAGCATCGGAATTCCCTTACGACTCATGAGCGAAGGCGATGAATTCGAGGAGAAGAGGTATGATCTAACCGTAATTGGAGGCGGTCTCTCCGGGGTCTGTGCGGCGATAAGCGCGGCCCGGCACGGTCTCAAGGTTTCCCTGGTCAATGACAGACCTGTTCTAGGTGGAAACTCGAGCAGTGAGATCAGGGTATCCGTGGGGGGAGCAGATCACGATTTCAGATGGGCGAGGGAATCGGGGATAGTGGAGGAGCTCCGCATCGAGGATAGATACAGGAACCATGAATCCGCCTCAAATGCCAAGATCAACTCACGCTGGGACATGGTGCTCTGGGAATATGTCAAACGCGAAGATGGAATCGATCTGTACCTCAACACCACTGCGCGAGAGGCTGTGGCAAAGGACGGCAGGATCGAGTCGGTGCTCGCCTACCAACTGGGCAACGAGAGAGCCTACAGAATCGCCTCGGATCTCTATATCGATGCCAGCGGCGACGGTCAGGTTGCGTTCTCGGCCGGGGCGGAGTACAGGATGGGAAGGGAATCCAGGGATGAGTTCGGGGAGTCACTCGCCCCTGAGAGGTCGGACAAGAAGACCATGGGATCATCACTCATGTTCAGGGCGGTCGATACCGGAAGGCCTGTCCGTTTCGAGAGACCCGATTGGGCCAGGGAGTACCGTACGGATCAGGACCTTCCCTTCAGATCCCACAGAAGACTGGACGCCGGGCACTGGTGGATTGAACTGGGCGGTACCTCGGATGTGATCCATGACAACGAGGAGATACGTGACGAGCTTCTTGCCTGCCTGTTCGGGGTTTGGGATCACGTGAAGAACAAGGGGGACCACGGTGCCGAGAGGCTGGCCCTCGACTGGATAGGCTCGGTTCCGGGAAAGCGTGAATCGAGAAGATTCATGGGAGACCATATACTCACCCAAGATGATATCGAATTGCGTAGAGGATTTCCCGATGTGGTCGCTTACGGCGGTTGGCCGATAGACCTGCACCCACCCGATGGCATCGGAGGAAAGCAGATACCAGCAGACATCCACGCGATACCTGGGATATACCAGATACCGTTCAGGTGCCTCTTCTCCCGGAACGTTGAGAACCTGATGATGGCCGGCAGGAACATAAGCGTTACCCATGTCGCCCTTGGGAGCACGAGATTGATCGCCACCGGGGCGGTGGAGGGCCAGGCCGTGGGGGCGGCGGCCTACCTATGCAGGAAGTACGGCAAGACGCCGAAGGAGGTATGCCAGGACCACATTGAGGAACTCCAACAACTCATCCTGAGGGACGACTGCTATCTGCCAAACACCAGAAACCGGGACCCCGGGGATCTCGCCAGGCAGGCCAAGGTGACATCCTCGAGTGACATGGTCCTGGAGGAGACGACCCCGGATAGCTACGTGGCGCTCGATAGCGAACTCGGATTGAACTTCCCGGTCTCGACCGGATATCTGGAGAGCATCGATCTACACCTGAGATGCTCTTCACCAAGCGGGGTCGAAGCGAGTCTCACGCTCGGGACCGCGAATAACTGGGACGATAAGGAGCCGACCGAGGAGTTGCTCACCTCCCGGGCATTCGTGCCCAGAGGCGATTCGTGGGTCACCTTCGATACCGACGCGAGATTCGAGACCGATTACTGCTCCATTCGGCTCGATCCGGGCCCAGATATAGAATGGGCGATGAGTGCTAGGAACTTGATCGGGGTTCAGAGGACCGGTCCCGGCGATTTCAAGAAACTGAGAGGAACCTACCTTTTCAAGACGGTTCCGGAATCGCGTCCATACGGGGGGGAGAACGTGATCAACGGGGTGGCCAGGCCGGAGGGGTGGCCGAACATCTGGATATCCGATCCACGTCAACAGTTCCCGCAGAGTCTACAGCTTTCATTCCAGGAGGATAGGAGGATACGTCAGATCAGACTGACCTTCGACACCGACATCGATCGGCTTGTCGATATCGGGCCCGTCCCCCAGTGCGTTAGGACCTATTCTCTGAGCTACCGGACCGGCGGCGAATGGCTGGACCTGTTGCGGGTAGACGAAAACCACCATCGCCTTGTGGTCCATGATCTCGATCCGGTCTCGGCGGACTCGGTGAGGGTCAACGTCCTCGAAACCTGGGGATCCCCGCGCGCCAGCATATACGAGGTAAGGATCTACTGAATTCAGGATTCCTGTGGAAAACGAGTGGAACCGACCTCCCTGAAATAGCATCTCCTGATCATCAGGCTCCAGAGAAATAGGCCCGCGACCAGCAGAGTCCCGGATACGGTGAACCACTCTATGGCGTAGACCCAGAGGAGTGCCTCCTCCTTGACCTTGATCGCCTCGACCTCCGCCTCCCTCTCCGCCTCCAAGGCCTCTTCTATCAGCGTGACTGCCCGTGAGAAGTCCTGGTCCATATAGACGAGCTCCGCACTGCTCTGCAGTTCGTCGATTCTCGCGATCATCTCCTCCAATCTCCGTGGATTGGCCCCGAACTTATCGACGAAATCCAGAAGCGAGATGAGTAGGCCCCTGCTCACATCGAGATCGAGCAGGGCCCTCCTCGCTCTGTGTACGAGTTCCATTTCCTGCGGTACCCTCCGTCTCGCCAGGTAGAGCATCAGGTTGTTGCAGAAATCCCCGTAATACTCCCACCGGCTGAATGACTCCCCCCAGCCGAAGGTCCAGTCGGGGGTGAACGCGAAGGAACGTCCCAACCCTATATCACCCACCACCATCATCGGATTGCTGCCGCCCGCAGTTACACTGAAATCGGCCAAGGGGATTCCCCAGCCCCTCACCGCAACCATGTTCGATCCCCCGAACGGGATGGCTTTCAGGCTGCCCCAGGGGATACTGGTCAGCAACTCATCGCTCACGTTGAAGATCACCGCCTGGCCGGGGCCCGTTGCATCCGGCAGACAGTCCACTGGAAGCACATCCGCCACGGTGGTTGCATGCCACCCCCCCAGCTGGTAGCTCTCAACACCTCCCGCCATCATCAAGGCGAGGCCATCGTCGACCACCGACCTCGAGAACCATTCCACATGCCTGGCGTCGAAAGCGAAGAGCGTGGCATCGCTCAGAATGATCACGTCCTGACCGTCTACCAGTCTGCCGTAGCTGCGGGGGATGTACAGCCTCAACGCCCTCTTCATCATCTCAACTCCCTCCATTCCGAACGAGTGCCTGGCCACTACCTCGGAAGCGATCACGGGCGTGACATCAACCAGGGGTTCGATATTCATGAACATGTAGGGGGTGAGATAGTGGACGGATATGGCGTCACCCATGTAGAGAACACTGACGGGCGTCGTCGCGTGAACGAACTCTGATGAGAGTAGAAGAACCGGGATGAGAACGAGCGCCCCTTTTCCCATCTATCCACCCTAGCCGATGTCCTCGCAACCGAGCTGAACCAGTCTCCCCTCTTCCATCTCGAATGATCTGTCCGCCATTTCCGCGGCGAACCCCGCTTCAGTGCCGATGACGACCGCTGTCCCCGTATCCCGGCTCTTCTGAAACAGGAACTCGATCATCGTCTCAGCATCATCTTGATCGAGCTGTTCCATCGGATCATCGCAGATGAATAGATCCGGATTACTGGCGAGGCTTCGACCTATCGAAAGTCTCAGGGTGTCGAGTTTGGAAAGGTCCGCGACCCTCCGGTTGTCCTTTCCGGCGAGGTCGATCTCCGAGTAGATCTCCTCCGTCGTCTTCCCGGACCCCGGGGCCTTGGCGCGAAGGGCCAACTCGATATTCTCATAAACAGTCATGTCCGGCACCAGGCTCGAGACCCTGGAGAGAAAGGCGACTTTGCCCTTGCGGAGTTCATCGATCATGCCTCGATCCGAGGAGATATCCACTCCGCATACCTCGATCTTCCCCCGGCTCGGGACGCATAGACCAGCGACCATGTTCAACAACACGGTTCGCCCCGACCCGTCCAGGCCCCGCACCGAAACGATCTCCCCCGCCACGACGGCCAGATCGACGTGCTCGACCATCGGAACCGATAATGTCCCAAACTCGTATGTCCTGCTAACATCGGTCAGCCTCAATGCCAAATCCTGCTTCATATCAACAAGACCTGTTCAATTCAGATTCGGAGGTACTCCTCACATGCCATTATCCCGTATATCGTGGACATGGTCGTCCAGGTATCCCTGAGTTCCCCATCGTTCGACCTTTTTCCGTCATAGAAGGCCCCCAGGGAATCCCTCCTGGAGACCGATTGTGACCCAATCATCCAGTCTATCGCCATCTCCGCGCTCTTCCTATATGCGCTATTACCATTTAATTCGTACATCTTGGTCCATAGGGTGGCGAACATCGCCGTTGCCAGGCCGTCAGGCCCGGATGCCTCCTGCGTTTGGGGGAATAGCGCGCGGTTGAGGTATCCCTCCTCCGTCTGTGAGTCCATCACCAGCCGAACGCCCCTCTCAGCCAGTTCAAGGAACCTGTCCTGCTTGTCTTTCTCGTACGCCAGTACTATCGGGGACAGGTGCCAGTACATGCCCCGCATCGAGACGCTCTCCGGATCCAGGTCATCCTCCCTCTCCATTCTAGAGGCTTTCATACAGGAGAAGATGCCCTGCTCGGTCGATGCGTCAGTCAAGGCCTCGATCTGGTCGCCTGTTATGCCGTCGTATATCTCGTCCCGGGTCAGGTCCCTCAGGCGCATGAAACCACCTTCGTCCAGGATATGGCTCCTTGGCCATCCATAAGTTCTCTTGTCCGGAAAGTATCTGTTGAGGTGCGTTCCTCCACCCCTGTACACGCTTTCGCTGAACCACTCGCCTATCCCCCTCGCCGATTCCAGATAGTGGCTGGAACCGGTTGCCCCGTATAGATCCAGCAACGCCGCGATGCTTCTGTAGTTCGCGTCCACACGCAGGGCGTCCGATCCGCGGATCCACGGCGCCCACAGGGCCCCGGTCTCCTCCATTTCCTCGGAGCACTGCAGTGTCTCGAGGTAGTCCCCGCCGCAGATTGCCGCCTCCTTCCACTGGGCATGACGCGTTCTGCCGTGAACCATGAGAAGCGATCTGACGGCCGCGGCTGTTAGCCAGGGGTCGAGGGGAACTCGCAAGCTCCTGGTCGCGGGGTCGGCCTCCATGAAGGCGCCGAAGTCGGCGTTGGACTCTTCGCTAACCTGACAGTTGGTAACAAGCCATCTTGCACCCATCTTGGAGGCTTGATCCAACTTCTTAAGATCGAGCATATATTATCATATCCATGGTCAGCTTCGGGGTGGCCGAAGATCGGGCGTTAGGATATATGTATTATCTCACTCCGTTCCGAGATCGGCGTCCTTCGCAGCTTGCTTCAGCTCCGCCGATGAACACCATCCCAGTGGAATGAGGAAATCCCACTCTGAGCTGCCGTCATGCTTGCCCTTCACCCTCACGCCATTCTCCGGTATCTCCACCTCGTGCTGCCCGTGGTCCGAACACACTATCATCGACCCATCCAGCTCTGCCACAGCTTTCATGAGCGCCCCTAACCTCCAATCGCTACCTCGCACCGCCCTCGAAGCCTCCTCCCCGAAAGGCCCCGAGCTGTGAGAGGCCTTATCGATATCCAAGAACTGCAGCATGGTGAACTGCGGTTGAGCGTCTTCCAGGATTTCGAGGGTTAGGCCCAAGACATCCTTATCGAGGTTGGATTCCGCGATCGCCGTATATCGACACAGATCTGCGAAGAGGTGTGCCGGGCTCCCGCTCTTTCTGCCGGCAACACAGGTCGATATGCCGTTCTGCGAGAATATATCGAATATAGTCTCCGCATCAAGCGGATCGGTCTTGACATCGATGCCATGTACGGATCTGGCAACACCGGTGGCGATCGAGGAGAAGGCGACCGGCGTCTTAGGCGGATGCACTGAGCGGAGTCTCATTGAATGCTCCCCGTAGATCCAAGAGAAGTTCGGGCAGGAAGAGCCAAGGACCTCGAAAGCCCTCTCCCCGAACCCGTCGAGGACCACCAACATCACGGCCGGCGATCCCTCGATCGACTTCACAATATCCTCAATGGGATCGGCTCTGCAAAGTGCTGGGCGCCTGACCCCAAATATCTCGCACAGGGTCGGCGCCAGGGACCGGAGATCGGGTTCTTTCCCCATATGGAGTCGATGTCTACAGGCCCAAATATAAATAATAGGAGTCCGAATGCCGCACGATCGGGTTGCCCGACCTAGTGTCCCCGAGCAGGGACTACTTCATCTACCTTCTCGGCCTGCTGACCTGGCTTGGCCTCATCGTGGCCGCGCCCATAATGGCGTCGTACCCATCAACGGAGCCCCTCTCAAGGCCCATATACTACATGAGTTCCTGGTTCTGCCACCAGAGGCCCGAGAGGTCGCTATCCCTCCTCGGCCAACCGCTGGCCGTGTGCGCGAGGTGTACCTTCATGTACCTTGGGGTAACGATCTCATCAGCTGTCATCTCGGTACTACCGAGGAACCGTCCCCGGCGGACCTACCTGTTCATCGCAGCAACCCCACTCGTCATCGACGGGACCACGCAACTGCTGGGACTCAGGGAAAGCGATAACTTCCTGAGAGCGGTAACCGGCCTGATATTCGGAGCTGCCCTAGCCTTCTACATAGCCCCGGAGGCCGAGGAGACCGTCAGGCAACTCAGAGCCAGGATATGGAAGAAGACACATCACTAGACCTTGACGACGTAGGTTGAGGCTATCTTGTCGTGCAGTGCTTGGTTGTCCTCATCCACGATTATCAGCAGGTGCCCGAGCAGACATATCATCGATGAGATAATATATCCAATGTACCTTACGAAGGCCTTCGGATACCCTATCGGCATCGATCCGTCGGTACCGATTATCTTCAACCCGAGGGCCATCTTGCCCGGCGTGGCACCACTGGAGCCCCAGAAATAGACGAAGTAGGCCACCCCGATCAGAAGACTTATCGCAGATACCACGCTATAACTGGAAGCCAGCTCCGCGGGATTCACGCTTATCCCCGAAATCATGGAGAAGCCAAAGATCGATGATATGATAAAATTCATATAGATAGTATGATTCCGTCTATCAGCGCGGCTATGAATCTATACAGAAATCCGGCCTTCGGCATCGATAGGTAATCCTCGCTCGTCCCCATAGGTCCTGAACCTCCAGAGGATGGCGTCGGCTGAGGTACGGGTGTGGTGTTGGCCATCTAGCTCATCTGCATTCGCAACGAATGCGCTCCCTTAGAGAAATCGATTCCTAATAACGATTACGGCCCATTCGGTGAGAGTCAAACTCCCAAAGCACTTATCTTCATGCCTCTTAACCTAGATTCATGGATCTTAAGGGAAGGGACTTCCTGAAGCTCACCGATCTCTCAAAGGAGGAACTGCTGGACATCGTCTACCTTTCGATGGATCTGAAGAGGAAGAGGGTACATCGAAGTGACTTAGCCGGGAAATCCCTCGCTATGCTCTTCGCCAAGACCTCAACAAGAACCAGGGTCAGCTTCGAGGTGGCGATGACGGAACTCGGCGGTCACGCGCTGAATCTCAAGTGGGCGGAGACCAATTTCGTGAAGGGCGATATCCGAGACGAATCGAGGGTTCTGAGCCGCTACTGCGACGCCATCATGGCCCGCCTCTACGAACACAAGGACCTGCTGGCGATCGCCGATGCTTCAAAGAAGCCGGTGATCAATGGGATGGATGACGAGCATCATCCCTGTCAAGCCCTTGCCGACATTATGACCATCATCGAGGCCAAGGGTGATCCCGGGGGTTTGAGAGTTGCCTGGATAGGTGACGCCACCAACGTGTTTCTCTCACTGTCTCAGGCCGCGAATATGCTCGCAATGAGCACCGTTATAGCTGTCCCCGAGGGATATGAGCACGACAGGGTCGCTGGTGCGGAGGTGGTTCGTGACCCAGCCGAGGCCGCGGGCGATGCGGATGTCCTGGTCACAGATACATGGGTATCCCTGGGACAGGAGGCGGAAAAAAAGCAACGCCTCCGGGATTTCAAGGGATACACCATAGACTTGGATCTATTGGACGCTGCAGCCGAAGATGCCATCGTGCTGCACTGCCTGCCCGCACAGAGGGGCTACGAGATAACCGCCGACGTTCTGGAATCCCCGCAGTGTCTTGCCTTCGACGAGGCCGAGAACAGGCTACACACGTCGAAGGCGCTGCTCCTCAGCGTCGTCTGAACCGTCCCGCGAGATAACCCAGCGAGAGCAATAATAGCAGAGCCGCCGTTCTCTCCGGCACGCCATAGTAGTGTGACTTGGCGTAGAGGTTCTCGGCAGAGCTGATAGTCATGCCGGTATATGTCCACATGGCCCTGTTCCCGCTCCAGCTATGCGCATTTGAATCCACAATCTCTCCCGGCATCTCTATTGTGAAGTTGAAGCTCATGGTGGATAGCATCATCTGGGTGAAGGGATCGCTCATATTGACCTCGCTGGTATTTCCAGCGTCCTCAACACTGGACATGTTGGCCTCGATCACGTACTCGGTGTAATCACCGTACTGTGTGACCTGGACCGACAGGTTCTCATCATCAATAGGCATATCACCGCTCTCTATGTAAACCCATCCCCCTTCGCGCCGAACCGTTGCGTTCTCGGTATCGATGAAGCTGATATTCCCCATGCCGGTTTCGTTCAATCCCCCGCTCATGTTCCAAAATGACTCCTCCATCCCAATTATTACCGATCCGCCGGCGGAGCCGTTCGGATATATCATGACCTTTGTGTCCATCTTCAAGCATCCGAGGCCCAGAAGCACCATGGATATCGATACGATTGCAGCTGCGACGATCCTCTTTGACATGTTGAGCTCCTGTATTTCCGATGGCACCGGATCATATAACTGTTCACGAATCTAGATTGTGGATCTCAGAACATTCGGTGATAGTAATTCATACTTTCGCATTGATGATTGACGAGTTCACGATAGATTTTTATCAATTCCGGTACTGGCCACAGCGGTGAGTTAGACGTATTGTCGATATTGCGGAAAGACAATACCAGATGACTTCTCCTTCTGCAGGTACTGCGGGAGACCGGTAGCCCCTGCCGAGGGGCGCCAATTCATGACCTATCCCATCCGTCTCGATGGTGATTTTAACAGGCCCGCCAGGAGAACTGAACTCATCGTGAGGATCTTCTACGGTGTGGTCCTTCTGATCGTCTACGGATTCTGGTCCCTGATAGCGGGGGTGGCCTTCGTACTGCTCTGGCTCCATATCCTGGTCCTGGGCAGGAGGCACAGGGGCCTCTGGGAGTTCATTCTGGGCTATCAGAGATACACGGTCCGGATGCAGGCGTACCTACTGTGTCTGACCGACGAGCGGGCACCCATGTCCGGTCGGTGACCCTCCAGGAGGGAGAATCTGCGTTCCTGTACTGCTAGAGAGCCTCTCACATCCAGCACATCCCCTTTCTGATCGCACTTCATTCTTCCTAGGGGCGTCGCTCATGGTATGAGGAAGGGTACGTGCTTTGCGTATTCGGCGTAATCATGCCCGTACTTCGACCTCAGATGAAGGTCCTCGATCTTCGCGAGCACAATGTAGGCGGATAGCTCCAAGATCCACACTATCAGAATCCATATGCCAGCTATGGACTCACTGTGCTCTCCCCAGACCCAAACCGGGTCCGTTCGCATGATACCCACGGTTATCCCGGCGGTGATCATGATCAGGCCGAGATACTGGGGGTGTCTGACCCATCTGTATGGCCCAGAACGCACTAGACCATCGCGGTGCGTCAGAATATGGACGAGGGAGTAGATGAAAAGGAGGAAACCGCCAACTATCAGACCCCTCAGGACGATTACGATAGTGGAGACCAGAATGACCCCCGCAAGTTCCTGTACACCGTGCCAGTTGAAGAGGAAACCGAAGTCAAACAGCATCCAAACTATATGGTCAAGCAGATGCGGTATGTAGCTCAGGCTGGAGAGATACGAGATCAGCGGCATGCTCATCGGCCCCCAGAACATCCAACTATTGGGCACAAACTGGAACAACGGCACTAGGAGACCTGAGATCCAGAGAATGAAGCCCTTTGCCTTCCCCACCAAAGGCATTGACCAAGATCTGGACGGGCAACCATGAAAATGTATCATCCTTCTCCACCAAGAGCGACACTCGTGCATCGATTCATGGATGGTAAGCAATCGCTCGGCAGTGCATGGTCGTGAACAGAAGTGCTAAGGTCAGGCGGAGCGCGCAGATGACCCACTTCCCCCTTAAGGTCGTCAGCCCGGAGATCTCTTCTATCGGGAACCATAGCGAATTCGAGGCGGCTGACTTCAGTGTGAGCCAGTCCTGCTCCTGCTGGTACCCGGCCGGGTATGCGGCGTGGTAATACTCGGGCCAAGGCGACGAGGCCGGGAACCGGCCCATCCCGAGACACCATACCACTGTCTCGGGAAACCCAGCTCCCTCCAGCTCACAGATCCACTCCGACCAGCCATCCCCGTCCAGATCTCCCCACCAGCCGGGAAGGCTGAAGGCCTCGGGGCGAAGATGCTCCTGGAAGAAATAGGCCTCAAGTGCCCCCGTCCCCGCATCAACGACCACCGGGAAACGGGCTATCCATAGGATCTCGAGTTCCCCATCGCGGTCCACATCCGCCAGAGACTGATATGAAACGTACTCACAGCCATCGGTTATCAGCGGTGCCAGTCCATCCTCACTCCACGAGGTTAGGTTGACCTCCCACTTGGTCACCGGCTCTGGCCCGGATATATCGATGCAAAAGCCGCCCCAGTTCGTGATCATGACGATGTCCATCCCCCCGTCCCCATCCACGTCACCCAGCGCCGGGCAGTGGTACTGCTTTGGTGCAGCCAACCTGTTCTCCCAGCCCCACAGCTTCCTCCCGTAGAAACTCAGGCAGATGAGCTTCTCCTCCCCGGATGTCCACACAAGCACCTCGTATTCACGGTCGTCGTTCACGTCCGCAACCACGATCGGGGGATGGATACCCGACGCCCCCATCAAACCGTAGACCCATTCCTCGTATCCCGTCTCGGCACTGATGCAATTGATGGAACCATGGGTGCTCGCCCATATCAACTCGTATTCACCGTCTTGGTCTAGATCACATATCGTGGGTTGGAAGGCCTTCCCGCCGATGGAACCATCGACCGGACGGGTTAGGTTCCGGCTCCAGATCAGTTGTCCCTCGTTGCTTATCCGGTGGATGAAGTTGGATCCATCGGCAAGAAAGAACTCGATCGATCCATCACCATCGACATCATATGCCTGAGGCGGACCGCACATGTCGCCTGATATGTCGTTGGTCCAGGACCAAAGGAGCTCTCCGTGGCCGGTGATAACGCATAGAGTCCTACCCAGGATCAGAGACAGTTCATGCGTACCATCACCATCAACATCGACAAGCGATATCTTCGTACGCGCTCCAGCAGGCTCAACCGATATGTTCGTATCCACGTCGCCGAGCAAGATCCCGTCCCGATCAACCTCGGGAAACACCCACTCCAAGCAACCGTCCGCATCAAGACATAGGACCCGTCCCGCTCTCCTCGAAACACCGACGATCTCCATCCCCTGATCCTCGTCCACATCCCAGACGGTCAGGCCCCAGTTCTCATCGAGATTCTTGCCGTAGATGATCGAGCTGGTGTTCACCATCCACTTCGCCTCCAGCTCCTCGATCCCCCAGGCGCTCGTTAGAGAGAGGAGGCAGAGAAACAGAGAAATGACCGTAACGTATTCGATATCTGACCTAGACTCCGGCGTCCTATAGCGCATATGCCGGGTTGGTCCGAGGGGCGTGCCAATAATCCTCCCAGGTGGTAAGACACACTTGCCAAAGAAAAATCTTCCACCTCGGAGTGCAACCGCGGGCGGTCCTTCGTCCTACGAACTTCGCTAACAAATATCAAATTCCGTTAGATCCATTACCCCGTGGGCAAAGAACAAGGCGACCGAGCCGATGACAGGGCCATCTGTGACGACCGAATCACCTCCCTACTGGAGGTCGTCTATGACCTCGGAGGGACCGAGATACAGTCTTTGGTTGAGATCTGTAGGAGAGGGAACTTGAGGGTTGAGAGTCTCGCAGAAGACCTGAACCGGGACCGTTCGACGGTACAGAAAGCACTCAACCACCTGATCTCACTCGGCCTGGTAGAGAGGAAGGCCAGGTGCTGCCAGGGCCCTAAGAGGGGGCGTTACTACACATACTCCCCTATCAGGTCCGCAAGGCTTCGAGATGAGCTCAAGGCACGTTTGGATTCATGGTATCGAGATCGCCTCGAGGCGATTGACAGGATCTGAAACCCGAATGACCGGCACCGT
>Ga0180431_10005806_pt1 | contig 14906 bp, 11 predicted proteins | sample SS_ome_11_FD_132459 | JGI IMG/M metagenome (GOLD analysis project Ga0180431, IMG submission 132459) | Hypersaline lake sediment archaeal communities from the Salton Sea, California, USA - SS_1_MS_1 metaG | ecosystem: Environmental > Aquatic > Non-marine Saline and Alkaline > Hypersaline >... | reverse complement strand
TTCCCAACGCGGGCTACTACCAGCAACTGATGCATGCCCGGTCAGCCGATAATGGTGTGGTGGTGGCGGCAACGAGTAGTTTCTCGCCGTGTGGTGTCTGGGATGCTTCGGGCAATCAGGCTGATGGCGCCTCGAAGGATGGCACGCGTCATGGTCCCCGTCAGATTGTGGCGTATGAAGAAGATAAGGAGCAGAAGATGCAGATTGTGACGTTGGATCTGTCCAAGGAGGCCAGTCCGCACTACTGGGGCGGTCCGATGCGCAGTGCTCCGGGCGGCCGGCGCGTGCGTACCACCAGCAACTATGTTCTGGAGGACGAAATCGCCCGCCAAGTGAGGCGTTGGACAGAAGAATAGGACAGTGCTGGCTGATGTCTGCGTTTGAAGGCGCAATCACCAAGTATGGAGAGCCATGATGGAGCTGGCCAGGCAAGAACCGAGAGACGCAACGGGAGTGAGACAGATGCGGTCTGAGGCACAGTTGAGTGAGAGTCGTGAGCGTTTTGCGCGGGGGTTCTGGGCCAAGGAGCGTCTGGATCGGCCGGCGGTGGCGGTGACGTCGGCGGGGCAGTGGCTGCCGATGGAGTATTTGCAGTCGCCCTTGAGCCAGTCGCAGCTGAGGCCGACGGACGTTTCGGGCGTGGCTCGGCAAACGGATGTTGCTTATGATCAGGCGCATCGCCGTGTCTGGTGCGACGACTGGATACCTTATAATGCGCCGTGGCGGGCGGTGCCATGGCTCGAAGCGATTTGTGGTTGCGGCGTGCACGTGGGGGGCGGTGCGATGTCGCCGCTGGCGTGCGTGGACAGTGCGGCGGCGTTGGCCGGTGCGGTTTTGCCCGCGCGGGCGGACTGGCTGGCGAGCTTGTGGCAGGAAACGGCGCAGGCCCAGCAGGCGACGGGGGCGGGGGCGTACGTGAGCCCGACCATCTTACGGGGCGTCTCGGACGTGCTGGCGGCGATGCGCGGGCTGACGGAGTTTTACTGCGATGTGCTCACCGAGCCGGGGGCGATTGGTCGGGCGGCGGAGCTGGTCAACGACGTGCTGATTGAGGTGTTGAAGGGTCATTTTTCGCGGGTGGGCGACGCAGGGGCCGGCTACGGCAACGTGTACGGATACTGGTCGCCGGGCCCGACGGTGGTGTTGCAGGAGGACGCGCTGGGGATGTGTTCGCCGGCGACGTACGCGGAGATGTTTGCCCCGTTGACGGCGGCGGTGGTGGCGGCTCTGGGTGAGCAGGTGTTGTTTCATCTGCACAGCACAGGGTGCGGGCACTGGCGTGAGGTGTTGGCGGTGCCGGCTCTGGCGGGTCTGGAGTTGACGCTGGAGGCGAACGGGCCCGAACCGGTCGCCTTGGAGCCGATGCTGCGTGAGATTCTGGAGCAACACAGGCTGATACTGTTTATTGACGGATATTTTGAGGAGTCGCTGGCGCTGTTGCGGCGGTTGCCTCGTGAGGGGCTGTATGTTATCGTAAGCAGCCGCGACGTGCCGGACGAAGGTGCGTGGAGACGCCTGCTGGCGGGCATGGGTGTTTAGCGGTAGGCGGGGGATAAAAGGAGTCTGTTGTGGAACGGCATGAAGTGATGGACCGACGGGGGTTTTTGGCGCAGACGGGCAAGGGATTGGCCGGTGCGGCCTTGGCGGGCACGGTGTTGCAGACCGCGCGGCCTCGGCGGGTGCTCGGCGCCAACGAGCGGTTGAACGTGTCGCTGATCGGCTGTGGCGGGCGGGGCAACATGGTCGCGCGTAGCATGATTCAGGAGAAGCTGGCCGACGTGGCGTGGGTGTGCGATCTGCATCCCAAGCGTCGCGAGGCGGCGGCGGAGTTCATGCGGCAGGGGATGGGACGTCGGCCGGCGCTGGCGTGCGATATGCGGCAGGTGCTTGACGACAAGGCGGTGGACGCGGTGATTGTGGCGACGCCGGACCATTGGCACACGTTGGCGACGATACGAGCGTGCGAGGCGGGCAAGGACGTCTACGTGGAAAAGCCACATTCGCACAATCTGTGGGAGAGCCGCCAGATGATAGCCGCGGCGAGCAAGTACGGCCGAGTGGTGCAGGTGGGCGCGCAGAACCGCAGCGCACCCTACAACCTGCAGGCACGTGAGCGTATCGCCGAGGGCAAACTGGGCAAGATACATCTGGTCAAGGTGTACAACTTGAAGCCGGGCGGGCCTTTTCATCTGGGCGAGGCCTCGGCGGCGCCGGCGAATTTTGACTGGAACGAGTGGCACGGTCCGGCGGCGGTGAAGCCTTACCACGAGCGGCTTTTTCGGGCGGGCTGGCACCACTATTGGAACTACAGCGGCGGCGATTTGTCGGACGACGGCGTGCATCAATTGGACCTGGCGATGATGGTGATGGGCCAGACCAAAATGCCCAACGCGGTTTCAGCGAGCGGCGGGCGTTTGGCGCACCAGGGGGACGATTCCGAGGTGCCCGACGTGCTGGTGGCGACGTATGATTTTGATGACTATGTCATGACGTTCGAGCACAGCAATTATCCATCCTATATGGAGAAGACGACGACGACCATTCGTCGTAACGACGAGCTGCCCTACTGGACGCAGAACGCCACGCGGATCGAGTTGTACGGGTCCGATTACATGATGATTCTGGGCCGACACGGCGGCGGCTGGGTGATTATGACCAAACGCGGCCGGCTCGAAGAAAAAATGTACGGGCGCGTGCCCGACGTGCCTCATCAGAGGAATTTTGTGGAATGCGTCAAGTCGCGTAAACAGGCCAACGCGAATCCAGCCACGCTGGAGGTGGGTACTGGGCTGGTGCACTTGGCGAACATTGCGCACCGGATGGGCAATCGCAAGCTGCGCTACGACGCGGCGGCGATGCGGTTTACGGATTGCGAAAAGGCCAATCAGCTGGTGCGACGACAGTATCGCAAGGGATATGAGGTAGGTTCGATTGAGGGGTGAAGAAGCATTCATGAATGATGAGTTGTGAGTAACGAGCAAAGACAATCGGAGCAATTAACGAAAGGAGCACAGGCAATGAAGCGGATGAATAGAAGAGACTTTTTGTCGCGGTCGGGTCAGGGACTGGCCGGTGCGGCGTTGGGCAGCGTGGTGTTGACGGCGGCGCGGCCGGGCAAGGTGCTCGGTGCCAACGAGAAGGTGACGATGGCGTTGATCGGTTGTGGCGGTCGGGGCCGAGGCGTCATGGCCGGGATGGTCAAGAACGGCGCCCAGGTGGCCTACGTGTGCGATGTGAACGATCGCGCCCGCGCCGCCGCCGCCAAGCAATTTGGCGACATGCAGGGGCGGGCCCCCAAGCAAGAGATCGAGATGCGCAAGGTTTTCGAAGACAAGTCCGTCGACGCTGTCATGATCTCCACGCCCGAGCACTGGCACGCCTTGGGAACGGTCTGGGCCTGTCAGGCAGGCAAGGACGTCTATGTAGAGAAGAACCCCAGCATCAACATCTGGGAAGGCCGTAAGATGGTCGAGGCCGCCCGCAAGTATCGCCGGGTCGTGACCAGCGGTTTCCAGAACCGCAGCGCCCCCTACGGCTTCAGCGCCCGCGAGTACATCAAGAGCGGCAAGCTCGGCAAGGTGGTGCACGTCAAGTGCTTCAATCTGCTCGGCGGTAGACGCTGGCATGGCCAAGCGGATGGGCAGGTGCCCGCGGGACTGGACTGGGACCGCTGGCTGGGCCCCGCCCCCAAGATCCCCTACAATCCCGGCGTGCACAGCATGAAAGGCCGGGGCGGCTGGGGCAGCTATTGGGCCTACAGTGGCGGACTGCTCGCCGATGACGCCAGCCATGTGATGGACTTGGCCCGGCGGGCGCTCGACGATCCCGACCATCCCCAGGCGGTCTACCACATGGGCGGCAACCAGGCGTTCAATTCCGGGCGCGAGACGCCGGAAATACAGGCAATCACGTACGATTATGGCGATTTCGTGATGACGTGCGAGAGCGGCAACTGCATGGCCTTCATGTCCAAGTCGGGCGGCGATGTGCGCTATCACGACAAGTTCCCCTATTGGCCCCAGAACTCGACACGCATCGAAATCTACGGGACCAAACGCATGATGTACCTGGGCCGGCACGGCGGTGGCTGGCAGGTCTTCGAGGGTGGCGCCAAGGTCGTTGACCAAGAGTATGGCTACCACCCGGACCGCGAGCATCAGCCCAACTTCCTCGAGTGCGTCAAGAGCCGCAAAATGCCCCATGGCGACATCGAGGAGTCGCACAAGAGCGCCGTGCTGGTGCACATGGGCAATATCGCCTATCGTGTGGGCAATCAACGGCTGCGCTTTAACGCCAAGACCGAGCGGTTCATCGGCAACGATGCCGCCAACACCTTGGTCAAGTTCGAAGGGCATTACCGCGAACCTTATACCATCCCGGAAAACGTTTAAGAGACTCAGAAGTCAGGAGTATGTGACGATGAAAACAGTCTATAGTCTAGTAGCAGTGTTCGTAGTATTGTTGATGGCAGCAGGGTTTGCGGAGGCAGCAGTGGAAAAGACCAAGTCGGGCACAATGGTGTTGAACGCCCAGAAGCGGGTGCCTTCGGACGAAGATGCCGGGGCGTACCTCATCGTGCCGGATCGCCTGGAGTGGGCCCCACAGGCGACAGCGGTGGTTATTTGCGATATGTGGGATAATCATTGGTGCAGAGGGGCCGCGCGACGCGTCGGCCAAATGGCGCCCCTGATGAATCAGGTCGTCGCTATGGCCCGTGCCGAAGGCATTACCATCATTCACGCGCCGAGCAGTACGGTGGATTATTATGCGGACCACCCGGCGCGCAAGCGGGCACAGCAGACGCCGGCAGCGTCGAACATGCCCAAGGGAATGAACGACTGGCAAAACGGGTTAGAGTCGGAGAAAGGGGCGCAGTGGCCTGTGAATCAGGCCGACGGCGGCTGCGATTGTCAGCCCAGGTGCAGAAAGTACGGTGCGTGGAAGCACCAGATCGACACGATCCAGATCAAGGACGAGGACTACATCACCGATTCCGGTTTCGAGACGTGGAACATCATGGAAGCCAAGGGAATCAAGAATGTGATCGTGATGGGAGTCCACACGAACATATGCGTGATCGGCCGGCCTTTCGGCCTGCGGCAGATGGCGCGCGTGGGCAAGAACGTCGTGCTCATGCGGGACCTGACCGACACCATGTACAACCCGCGGAGCAAGCCCTTCGTCAACCACTTCACCGGGACAGACCTAGTGGTGGAACACATTGAAAAACATGTCTGCCCGACAGTGACCTCGTCGATGTTCACGGGCAAGGCGCCCTTTGTCTTCCCCGCGGACAAGCGGCTGCGGGTGACATTTATCACCGCCGAGAACGAGTACCGCGCCAACCAGCGCCTGCCCGAATGGGCGCACGACCTGGCCATGCAGTACGACATCGCCTGTGATTTCGCGCTGGGCCTGGCCAAAGAGGCGGGCCCCAAACGTCACAATATCACCGGCATGGAAGCTCTCGACAACGCCGACGCCGCCGTGATATTCGTGCGACGCCGCGCCTTGCGTACCGATCAGATGGCCTACTTGCACAAATTCTTCGAGCGCGGCCGGCCTCTGGTGGGCATCCGCACCGCCAGCCATGCCTTCGATCCCAAGGGCCAGGTGCCCCCGGGTACGGTCTTCAAGACTGTCGGCTCCGTGCCCCAGTCGCTCGAGGACTGGGTGGCCTTCGACGGCCAGGTGCTCGGAGGCAACTACCAGGGCCATTACGGGCACAACCCCGAAGGCACCGACGTCCACATCGTGCCGGGCATGCAACGCCACGCCATCTTGCAAGGCCTACCGACCCAGGGGTTCAACAGTCCCAGCTGGCTCTACAAAAACACCCCGCTCTCGCCGACTGTCCAAGTCCTGCTGACCGGGACAATTCCGGGCGAGGCGCCCGAGCCGCTGCTCTGGACCAACCGTTACAAGGAAAGTCGCATCGTCTACACGTCGCTGGGCCATTGGAACGACTGGCAGATCCCCGCCTTCCGACAGATGGTGACCAACGCCTTGTTCTGGGCCATGGACACGCCCATGCCTCAGCCGCGCCAATAAAGCCGAAAAGGCAAGGATCCGCAGCGCAAGCCACGGGGACGCAGTTGGTTAAGGCCGACGGCGTCTCCGTTCTTTTTTGCGCCGTTTCGATGGTCGCCAGGCCCCCGATTCAGAGCCCGCTGCGGTCGGGCATTGTATTTCTGAGGTTTTCGGGGTATAATAAAAGGCTTATTTGTTGTAAGACCTTTGTTGTAGGGTAGTTATGCCAACAGACCATATACGCAATTTTTCGATCGTGGCCCATATCGACCACGGCAAGAGTACGCTGGCCGACCGTTTCATGCAGCGTACGCGCACCGTGAGCGAGCGGCAATTCCAGGACCAGCTGCTCGACAGCATGGACCTGGAGCGAGAGCGAGGCATTACCATCAAGGCCTCTTCGGTGACTATGCAGTACGAGCTCGAGGGACGCTCCTACATGCTCAACCTGATCGATACGCCCGGGCACGTCGATTTTCACTACGAGGTCTCACGGGCCCTGACGGCCTGCGAAGGCGCACTGCTCGTCGTCGACGCCGCCCAGGGCATCGAGGCACAGACCGTTGCCAACGCCTATCTCGCCTTGGAGGCGGGCCTCGAAATCTTGCCCGTCATCAACAAAATCGACCTGCCCTCCGCCCAGCCCGACCTGGTCATGGAAGAGCTCGAGCACGCCCTCGGATTCAAGCGCCACGAGTGTTTTCCCGTCAGCGCCAAATCGGGCATCGGCGTCGACGAGTTACTCGAAGGCATCGTCACCCTGCTGCCCGGCCCCCCAGACAAGGCCGCCGAGCCGGCCGCTGCTCTAATATACGATAGTCACTACGACGAGTACCGCGGGGTGATCTGCTATGTGCGCATCTTTGCGGGGACGCTTTCCAAGGGCCAACGCATCCGCATGATGGGCACCGGCCGCGAATATCAGATCACCGAGCTCGGCAAGTTCATGCCCGCTATGACCCGCGTGGAAGGACTCTCTGCCGGCGAGGTGGGCTACGTCATAGCGAATATCCGCCAGTTATCGGACGTGCGAATCGGCGATACCGTCACGGATCGCGCCAACCCGGTCCCCGAGCCCTTGCCCGGATACAAAAAACCCACACAGATGGTCTTTTCTGATTTCTATCCGGGTACCAGCACGGAATACACCAAGCTGCGCGGCGCGCTCGAGAGGCTCGCGCTCAACGACGCCAGTTTCACCTTTGTGCCCCAGAGTTCACCGGCCCTGGGCTTTGGCTTTCGTTGCGGGTTCTTGGGGCTCCTGCACATGGAAATCGTGCAGGAACGTCTCGAACGCGAGAGTGGCCTGGACGTGGTGCAGACCGCCCCGACCGTCAGTTACGAGGTCGTCAACACCGGCGGCGAGGTGATGCGCGTCGATTCGCCCAGCGAGCTGCCCGACATGGCCGCCATCGAGCAGTGGCGCGAGCCCTTTGTACGCATGGAGGTCATTACCCCCACCGATTCCATCGGCGCCATCATGGAGCTCGCCGAAAATCGCCGCTGTCGGCTCGTCAAGACCGACACCATCAGCGCCACGCGCGTGCTGCTCGAGTTTCATGCACCCCTGGCGGAAATCGTGTACGATTTCTACGATGTGCTCAAAGGCATCAGCCACGGCTACGGCACCATGGACTATGAGTTCCAGGGCTTCGAGCCGAGCGACCTGGTCAAGCTGGACATCCTGGTAAACAAAACCCGCGTCGACGCCCTCTCCTTGATTGTGCATCGACAGGCGGCTGAGTCACGCGGCCGAACCGTGATTGCACGATTAGCAAAGACCATTCCACGCCATCAGTTCGAAATACCCCTCCAGGCCGCCATTGGCGGCAAAATTGTTGCACGCGAGACCATCCGGGCGTTCCGCAAGGACGTCACCGCCAAGCTCTACGGCGGCGACATCACCCGCAAAATGAAGGTCCTCAAAAAGCAAAAAGAAGGCAAAAAACGCATGAAGTCCGTCGGCAACGTGAACATCCCGCAAAAGGCCTTCATGAGCGTGCTGGACAACAGCGGCTAAACCAGGCGAGGGCCCGCATGTGAGTGTGCAGTTAAAAAAATTTGTGGCCGCGCGGCGGCGACGCCTCCGGGACGCCATGGCCCGGCAATCGCTCGACGCGCTGGTGGTGGTCGACCCTGCCGATGTCTCCTATCTGACCGGCTTCGGCGGCGAGGACAGCGTGCTCGTGCTCACCCCACGTCGCCAGCGGCTGGTGACCGACGCCCGCTTCCCCGAACAGATCAAGCAAGAGTGCCCGACGCTGCCTTTCTACCTGCGCCAAGGGGCCATGAGCGAAGCGGTTGCCACCGTGCTGGCGCCAATGCGGGCCAAAACACGCCAGCCTTGGCGCATCGGCATCGAGGCCGACCACGTCTCCGTCTCCCACTATCGCGCCTACCGCCGCGCGATTGGCAAAGAGCTGCACCACATAAAACCGCTGGTCGCCCCGCTGCGCCAGTGCAAGGACGACTATGAGCTACGCCAACTCCGCAAGGCCGTCAAGCTCGCCCAGGAGGGTATGCAGGCACTGCACCGCTGGGCCCAGCTGGGAATGACCGAACGTCAGCTGGCCGGTCGCCTCGAGTACGAAATGGCCTCCCGTGGCAGCACCGAGGCGGCCTTTCCCACCATCGCCGCGGTCGGACCACACGCCGCCCAGGCCCACGCCATACCGGCCCGTCACCGCTGGCGGGCCCACCAGCCCATCCTCTTCGACTGGGGCGCCACGGTAAACGGCTATAGAAGCGACTTGACGCGGTGTTATGTGGCCGGTACAATCCGCCCGACTTTTGCCGAGGCCTACCAATGGGTCCTTGAGGCGCAACTGGCTGCAATTAATAAAGTTACGCCAGGGGTCCCCCTCTGTGAGGTGGACGACGCCGCCCGCAAGGTGCTCCGCCGCAGTCCGTGGCCCCTTTATGGGCACGGAACAGGCCACGGCATCGGTCTGCAAGTGCACGAGGCCCCCGCGGTCAGTGCCCGGTCGCAGCAGCCCTGTCAAGAGGGCATGGTGATCACGATTGAGCCTGGCATTTATGTGCCGGGACGCTTTGGGATTCGCATTGAAGACGACGTCTTGGTAACGGCCAATGGCGCAAAGGTGTTAAGCACGCTGGGCAAGGGCCTGGCGTCCGTGACCCTCGACGCCGCGATGAGGGCCGATAACGACAGGCCGGCTTGAGGGGCTAGGGCAGGTGAGCTATGGAACTGGAAAAAATAAAAGAACTGGTCAGTCTCATGCAGACGAACGATCTGAGTGAGCTCGAAATCGTCGACGGCGACAACCGCATCGTCCTCAAACGATCATGGTCCCAGACAGGACCCGGGCCCGTCATGGTCCAGGCGGGACCCCAGCCCATGGCCATGGGACCCGCAACGCCGCCGACCGAGCAAGAGGCCGCCGCCTCAACAAACCCCGACGAAAACCTCGTCGAGGTCGTCGCTCCCATGGTCGGCACCTTCTATGCCGCCCCCAGTCCCAACGCCGACCCCTTCGTCGAGCTGGGCCGCGCCGTGGATGAAGAGTCCGTCGTGTGCATCATCGAGGCCATGAAAGTCATGAACGAAATTAAGTGCACCGCCAAAGGGACCATCCGAAAGGTGCTCGTCAGCAACGGATCGGCCGTAGAGTTTGGCCAGCCCCTCTTCCTGGTAGAGCCGGACTAAGGGGGCTGGTGGGGCCATGACAGGTGGGGGCAAGAAAGTAGTGTACCACGATGTTTTCGCGGATATTGATTGCTAATCGGGGAGAAATTGCCCTGCGGATCATACGCGCCTGCCGCGAGCTGGGCGTCCAGAGTGTCGCCGTCTTTTCCGAGGCCGACCGCGGCGCCCACTACCTCTCCCAGGCCGACGAAACCATCTGCATCGGCCCGCCCGAACCGGCCGAAAGCTACCTCAACATCCCACGCATCATCAGCGCCGCCGAAATCTCTAACGTCGAGGCCATCCATCCCGGCTATGGCTTCCTCGCCGAAAGCGCACACTTCGCCGAGATCTGCCGCGATTGCAAAATCCAGTTCATCGGCCCTGACCCCGAGTCCATGCGAATGCTCGGCGACAAGGTCGAGGCTCGCAAACTCGCCGCTAGTGCCAAAGTGCCCACCACCCCAGGATCCGAAAACGTCCTCAACGACGAAGACGAAGCCGCCAAAATCGCAGCCAACGTGGGCTATCCGGTCATCCTAAAGGCTGCCGGCGGTGGCGGCGGACGCGGAATGAGAATCGCCCACAACGAAATCAGCCTCCGCGCCGGCTTCCACGCCGCCGGGGCCGAGGCCCAGGCCGCCTTTAGCAACCCCGACCTCTACCTCGAAAAACTCGTCGAAAACGCTCGACACGTCGAGGTCCAGATTCTGGCCGATCGGGCCGGTAACGTCATCCATCTCTACGAACGCGACTGCAGCCTCCAACGACGCCACCAGAAGGTCCTCGAAGAAACACCCAGCCCGGGCCTGCCCAGTGATGTGCGAGACCAGCTCTGCCGAGCCGCCGTGCGATTGGCCAAAACCGCCAATTACGTCAACGCCGGCACCGTCGAGTTCCTTCTCGACAAAGACAATAAGTTCTATTTCAGCGAGGTCAATACCCGCATCCAGGTCGAACATCCCATTACCGAAATGGTCTGTGGCGTCGACCTCGTCCAGCAACAACTGCGACTGGCCGCCGGCGAACATCTCAAACTAAGACAAAAAGACATCAAGCCCAGTGGCGTCGCCATCGAGTGCCGTATCAACGCCGAGGACCCCGCCAACGGGTTCGCCCCCTGCCCCGGGCCCATCAACGAATTCGTCCCCCCCGGAGGCTACGGCGTCCGCCTCGACAGCCACGTCTACGCCGGCCTGGTCGTCTCACCTCGCTACGACTCGCTCATCTGCAAACTGATCGTCCACAAAAAAACAAGGGCCGAAGCGATCGCCACCATGAAACGCGCCCTCAAAGAGTTTAAAATCGGACCGATCAAAACGACAATACCCTTGTGTTATGACATCCTCTCAAATCGCCAGTACCTCAAAGGAAAAGTAGACACTAGTTTTATAGAACGGACATGGTGAAAAAAGTATGAAATCAGAACTAAAAGGTAACGTAGTAGTAGGACAATCCGGTGGCCCCACCGCCGTCATCAACCAGTCGCTCGTGGGGGTCGTCGAAGAACTCCACAAGCATGAGTGCTTCGGCAAGTGCCTCGGAGCCATCCACGGCGTCCGCGGCATCGTCGATGAACAATTCGTCGACCTCAAACAGATTGCGCCCGACGACCTCGAGGCCATCGCACGCACCCCCGCCGCCGCACTGGGCTCCTCCCGAGATAAACCCGATGAAGACTACTGCAACCGTATCTTCGAGGTCTTTCGCAAAAACGATGTACGCTACTTCTTCTACAATGGCGGTAACGATTCCGCCAATACCGCCCACATCGTCAACGAAGTCGCCCAGCAGGCCGGCTACGACCTCAAGGTCTTTCATGTGCCCAAAACCATCGACAACGACCTCCGCGTCACCGACCACTGCCCCGGCTATGGCACCGCCGCTACCTTCGTGACGCACGCCGTGATCGGCGACGACTTCGACAACCGCTCCCTCAAGGGCATCAAGGTGGACATCGTCATGGGCCGAGACGCCGGCTGGCTGGCCGCCTCCAGTATGCTCGCCAAACGTGAGGATGACGACGGGCCCCACCTCATCTACGTCCCCGAACGACCCGTCACCATGGAGCAGTTCGTCGGCGACATCAGCGACGTCTATGATCGACTCGGCCGCTGTGTCGTCGTCGTCAGCGAGGGCATTCGCGACGTCGACGGCGTCATCTGGACCAAAAAAATCAGTCAGGACCTCGAAGCCGACGCCCACGGAAACGTCCAGCTCAGCGGCACCGGAGCCCTCGCCGACTTCCTCACCTCAAAGGTCAAGGAAAACATGAAGGGCGTACGCATGCGGGCCGACACCTTCGGCTATCTCCAACGAAGCTTCCCCGCTCTCATCAGCCCCGTCGACGCACGCGAAGCACGACTCTGCGGCAGCCAGGCCGTCTATCAGGCCGCCGGCGCCATCGATTCCGGCAGCATCTGCATGCAACGCTTCGGCAAAGGTGACCGCTATCGTGTCGAAACCTTTGTCAGCGCCCTCGCCTCGGTCGCTGCCGAAACCAAGCCCCTCCTCGACGAATACATCAACGATGCCGGCAACTACGTCACACCCAGCTTCTACGACTATGTCGCACCCCTGGTGGGCCCCCTGCCTAAAGTCGGCTATATCAGGAAGTAAACAGCATGGCCGACCTCTTTACCTACCGTGACAACCAGCTCTACTGTGAGCAGGTCCCCGTGGCGACCATTGCCGACCAGCTCGCCACCCCGACCTACGTCTACAGCGCCGACACCTTTCGTCGCCACTACGATCGGCTGCGAGAGGCCTTCGCCGAACTGGACCCGCTCATCTGCTACTCCGTAAAGACCTGCGGCAACCTCAACATTCTCAAACTCCTCGCCCAGAGGGGCTCGGGCTTCGACGTCGTCAGCGGCGGCGAACTCTACCGCGTCAAACAGGCCGGCGGCGACACCCACCGTGTCGTCTACGCCGGCGTCGGCAAACGCGACGACGAAATCCGCGACGCCATCGACGCCCAGATCGCCTCCTTCAACGTCGAATCCGAAGCCGAGCTGGAAAATCTCATCCGCATCGCCGGCCAAATGGGCAAACCCGCCCGTGCCGCACTACGCGTCAATCCCAACGTCGATCCCAAAACCCATCGCCACACCACCACCGGCAAAAAAGAAACCAAATTCGGCGTCGACCTCGAACGCGCCGAACAGGTCTTCCAACGATTCGGCCGCGATGAGCACGTCCGCCTCAACGGCATCCACATCCACATCGGCTCGCCCGTCAACACCATCGAACCTTACGTCCAGGCCATCAGCAAAACCCTGGCCTTCATCGACGCCCTGCGCGAGCGAGGATTCGCCATCGAAACACTCAACCTCGGCGGTGGCTTCGGAGCCGACTACGTCACCGGACAGGCCCCCGCCTTTGAAGCCTACGCCGCCGCCATTGTCCCCCTCTTACGCGACCGAGGCCTACGCGTCATGTTCGAGCCGGGCCGCTCCATTTCCGGCAGCGCAGGCATCCTCCTCACACGCGTGCTCTACACCAAACAGGGCGGCGACAAAACCTTCGCCATCGTCGACGCCGCCATGAACGACCTCATTCGCCCCGTGCTCTACGACGCCTTCCATTTCCTCTGGCCTGTCCGCGTCGCCAACGGCCACGAACCAAAAGAACGCTCCGAGCCGCTCGACTTGCCCGATACCCAAATATACGACATCGTCGGGCCTGTCTGTGAAACCGGCGATTTCCTCGCACGCGACCGACGCCTGCCCCACCTCCAACGCGGCGACCTCCTGGCCGTCTTCACCGCCGGAGCATACGGCTTCGCCATGAGCAGCCAGTACAACGCCCGCTGCCGCGCCGCCGAAGTCCTCGTCGAGGACGACCAATACCGCGTCATCCGACGACGAGAAACCTACGACGACCTCGTCGCCCTGGAACGCTAAAGCACAAGGCCCGTCATACGCCCGTCGAACCCACCACCCCCCTTCACCAAAACAAAGGTGCAGCCACCGTGACCGTTCACGCCTTAGCGCGCAAATCAATACGATACACCAAAAGACCGCCAGAAAAACAAGAACTGCCAAAAACGCGGGCTCAAAACAGACTGGCACAATCGCCTTGCTCGTCCGGCGTCGGCTCACGCCGTGCGGGCGGCTCCAGGTTCAGATGGGCATAGGCCTCCGGCGTCGCGCATCGACCCTGACGTGTCCGCGTCACCAGACCGATCTGCAGCAGGTAAGGCTCCACCACGTCCTCCAGCGTGTCACGCTCGTCACCCAGCGTCGCCGCGATCGCTTCAATGCCCGCCGGCCCGCCACGATACGTCTCAATCAACGCCCGCAGAAACGCCCGATCCAGCCGGTCCAGCCCCAACGCGTCAATTTCCTCGATCTTCAGTGCCGCCTGCGCAATCTCTTTCGTCACCTGGCCTCGATTATGCACCTGCGCGTAATCTCGAACCCGCCGCAACAGACGATTAGCGATACGCGGCGTGCCCCGACTGCAAAGACTCAACGCCTCGATGGCCTCCTCGTCACACGCCACCTTAAGAAGACCCGCCGACCGCCGCAAACACTGCTGCAAGTGCTCCGGCGACCAAAAATCCAAATGATGCTGAATACCAAAACGCGCCCGTAGCGGCGCCGTTATCAGCCCCGCCCGCGTCGTCGCCCCGATCAACGTAAAAGGTTGCAACGGAATATTGATCGTCTTGGCGTGCATCCCGCTGTCCACCGTAAAGTCGACGCGAAAATCCTCCATCGCCGGATAGATAAATTCCTCGACGATGGGTGGCAGCCGATGAATTTCATCGATAAACAGCACGTCGCCCGACTGCAGGTTCGTCAAAATGCCCATCAAATCCGCCGGACGCACCAACGCCGGCCCCGAAGAGGTCTTCAGATGAGCCTGCATCTCGTGCGCAATCACGTGCGCGATCGTCGTCTTGCCCAGCCCGGGCGGACCATGCACCAGCACATGCTCGATCGGCTCCTCACGCTGTTTGGCCGCCGTCAACGCGATATGAATCTTCTCACGCAGCCGGTCCTGGCCGATGCACTCGTCCAGCGACGCCGGACGCAACGCCAGATCGTAGCGCGACTCCTCAAGATCGCTCGCCACAGGGTCGATAATTCTTTCTCGCGCCATACTCTCACACAGATGGTTAAATGCCGATGTCCGTCGCGCCTGTCACGCACGGTTTTGCCGACCGTCCGGCCCGCTCGCTCCATGGTATCACAGCACCGCCCCCAATGCAAAGGCCCAGACT